>ERZ724526.459-NODE-459-length-23835-cov-6.367115_pt1 | contig 23835 bp, 15 predicted proteins | sample MGYA00376059_ERZ724526 | MGnify/ENA primary metagenome ERZ724526 (study PRJEB28724, sample SAMN07190883) | activated sludge metagenome | isolation source: activated sludge of sewage treatment plant in Hong Hong | place: Hong Kong | collected 2016-03-17 ...
CAACCCGCAACCTCCGTAACCCGCAACCTCCGCAACCCGCAACCTCCGTAACCCGTAACCTCCCCAACCCGCAACCTCCCCAACCCGCAACCTCCGTAACCCGCAACCTCCGCAACCCGCAACCTCCGTAACCCGTAACCTCCCCAACCCGCAACCTCCCCAACCCGCAACCTCCGTAACCCGCAACCTCCGCAACCCGCAACCTCCCGAACCTCACATCGCCCCCAACTGCTTCAGGTACTTCTCGGAATTGACTTTGACGTTGGCCGGCGGGTTCAGGCTCAGCGATTTTTTAAAACTTTTGATGGCATTGTCCTTATCCCCTTTGGTGGCATAGGCTTCTCCGAGACTATCCCAGGCATTTGCGCTTTCGGGATGTTGTCCGGTATTGATGGCGAACACCTTGATGGCTTCGTCGTGATTGCCTGCGCCGAGCAGTTGATAGCCGTATTGGTTGAGTTCAGCCTCCGTTGCAATTGTCATGGCGTCGGCACTGATCTTGTCGGCCTCGGCTTTTTTGCCCAGTTGCCGCAGCAATCCCGCTTTGGTATTCAGGGTAGTGAAATTCTTGTTCTGCGCGATGGCCTTGTCGATCCAGGCCAGGGCCTTTTCATGATTGATGTTGTTTTGGAGGGCATAAGCGGCTGCGCTCGAAAATCCCTGCCAGGTGAAACCAACCTGTCCTTTCAGTTCTTCTGCGGCATTGTCCATGACGATATTGTCTACGGCAAACTCGATCTTGACGGGGAATTGTTTCTTTTCCCAGTTGAGCACCAGTTCGGCGGTATTTTTCGTAAGGTTGATAAAATCGTAGGTGAGCTGTTCCGTGTGTGTTACCGGGCGCAGCCGGATGTTGGCGCGCAGTTGATCCTGTGCGGGGTCGTACCAGAAACTTCCCCAGGAACGGTAATCTTTCGACAGGATCACCTCCCCGGTGTCGTCTTTGTTGATCACGAAAAACAGGCCGTAACTGCCGGCCGGTACCTCCTTCCCTTCCACTTTGGCAGGGTGTGAAAACGTGATCACGGTATTCTCATTGGCGCCGGCACGCCAGGGCGCTTCCCTGCCGGCGCCGAACGACTGGATATTCCATCCGTAAGGCACCAGAGCGCCCCAGATGTCGCGGTCGCGCACCGACGGGCGCGAGTAGTTCACGGTTACTTTTGATATCCCGATGCTTTGTGATACCTCGGCGGCAGGGCTTGGGGTTCGGGGGATGGTAATTCCCTGTGTCCATGCAGGAACAGATAGCAGTACCGACAATAGCAGCGCTGCAAAGCGGAGGGCGAACATTTTTTTCATTTTTTCTGTATTGGTTAACGATGAATAATCTGTTTACGCAATCCATCAAAAATGTAAAAAAACGCCCGTATTTGAGCAGTTTATAGATCAACAAGGCATCCGTGCCAGCCAACGGCAGGCCACAGCGTGCAGGCTGCATCACTCGCTGCGCAACGACCTGACGGGGTTCACCATCGCTGCCCTGATCCCCTGGTAACTCACCGTCAGCATGGCAACGACCAGAGCCACAACACCCGCCGCAGCAAACATCCACCACGACAGTTCAATGCGGTATTCAAAGGTATCGAGCAACTTTTGCATGGCCCAGCCTGCCAGTGGCGCCGCCAGCAGAAAGGCCAGCACGACGGGCTGCAGGAAGTCGCGGGACAGGAAAAGCCAGATGCTTGCCACGGTGGCGCCCAGTACTTTACGGATACCGATCTCCTTGTTGCGCCGCTCGGCTACGAATGCGGAAAGGCCGAACAACCCGAGGCAGCAAATGAAAATCGCGAGACCGCCGAATACATTGCCCAGTTGACCGATGGAGCGCATCTCGTCAAAGTTTCTCTGGTATTCCGCTTTGGTGAAGCGGAACTCAAACGGGTAGGTCGGGTTGTGTGTTTTCACCACCTGCTCGATCCGGGCGAGGCTCTGACGCCAGTGTTCGTCGTTGCGGATGCGGATGAAGAAATGACTGAGCCCCTGGTTTCCCAGCCGGACCACCATGGGCGCCGGGGAAGAGAAGGGATTGTTGTACACAAAATCTTCCACGATGCCGATGATGGTATATGTCGTATCGTGTCGCAGCACGGTGCCGATGACGGGTTCCTTCAGGCCCATGCGCTTGACGGCGCAGCGGTTGACCAGGCATGCCATCGAGTCGCCGCCGTATTCCGGGCTAAAATCCCGCCCTTCGATGATGTTTAGTCCGGCGGTTTTCGACCAGTTATACTGGACGCTGGTTATGGTGATCAGAAAATCCTGGTCGTCGGTTCTGCCCGGCCATGAAATACCGGAGGTGTTGCTGCCGAACTGGATCAGGTTGTCCGAGCCGGCCGACACACTTTCGATCCCCGGGATCTGCGTCAGGTCGTTTTTGATCACGTCAAATTTGTCGATCATACTGCCGCGGGCGGGGATTTCGATCAGGTTTTCGGCGTCGTATCCCAGCGGGCGACTTTGCGCGTGATTGATCTGGCGATAGATGACAATAGTGCTGATGATCAGGAAAATGGAAATGATAAACTGGAACGTGACCAGTCCTTTTCGCAATGCCGCCCCGCCCCTGCCGCCGGAAATGGCGCCTTTTAATACCCGGATCGGCTGAAAAGAACTGAGGTAAAATGCAGGATAACTGCCTGCAACCAGTCCGGTGATCATGCCCAGCGCAAGCAGCGCCGACCACAGTTGCCAGTTGGAGAAATCAAGCACAAGGGTTTTTTCAAAAAAATTATTAAACGGCGGCAAGGCCAGTTTTACCAGTAAAATGCTCAATATCAGGGCCAGGAAGGTCATGATGAGCGCTTCGCTCAGGAATTGGCCGATGATGAGGCTGCGTTGGGCTCCTACCACCTTGCGCACGCCCACCTCGCGGGCGCGGTGCTCCGAACGGGCGGTGGCAAGGTTCATGAAATTGATGCAGGCAATCAGCAGCACGAAAGCGCCTATGATGGCAAGCATCATCACAACGTCGATGCGGCCGCCGCTTGGTTTGCCTTCTTCGAATTTACCCCAGAGCCGCCAGCGGTCGAGCGGATAGGCCAGGGCATGCGCCGACGACTCCGGCGACCGGGCCTGAATGAAGTTTTCCAGTTTGCGGTTCAGGGCGACAGGGTCGGCGCCGGGCTGAAGTTCGAGCCACATGGGCAGGGAATTGTCGTCCCAGGCGCTGTTGATCCATTCGCTGTTCATCTGCTCGTAAATTCGGAAGGGCAATACCACATCGAACCTGACCGTACTGGCCGACGGCACATCCGCCACGACGGCGGCCACGCGCAGGTCGATCTGACCGTTTACTTTCAGCACCTTGCCAATCGGGTCGTCGTCGCCAAAAAATTTGTCGGCCGTGCGTTTGGTGAGCACAATGGAGCCGGCATCTTCGAGCGCCTTCACCGGGTCGCCTTTCAGCGCCGGGAAAGTGAAAATATTGAATAAATCGGGTTCGGCGTACAGGCCCTTTTCGTAGGTACTTTTGTCGCCAAAGTTGAGCAGATACCGGTCGTCCCAGCTGCAGCGGATCGCCCGTTTTACTTCCGGAATTTCTGCGCGTATGGCAGCCGCCAACGGACCGGGCATGGCTTCGAAGGTGTAGGTCACGCCGCCCTGGGTCTGGTTTTGCAACACCTTGAAAATTTGCGGCAGGTTGCCGTGGAATTTGTTGTAACTGAACTCATCGGCTACCCAAAGCAGTACCAGCACGCCTGCCGCCAGGCCAACCGCCAGTCCGGCGATATTAAGGAAAGAATACAGGCGGTTGTTCCGGAGGTTGCGGAGGGCGAGGACGATATAATTTCGAAGCATAATATGATAAGTCAATGGTTTATCTCAAGAAAAACGCTTGTGTCGCGTAAGCGGTGCAAGGGGGAAATACTGGTGCCCGGACAAGCCTTTACTCCGACCGCAGGCTGTCGACGGGGTTTGCCAGAGCAGCCCGGGCCGATTGGAAACCGACCGTCAGAGCGGCTACCAAAAAGGTCGTGAGCAGCGAAACGGCAAAGATGCCCGCACCCAGCGAAATGCGGTAGGCATAATCCTGAAGCCATGATTCCATTGCCCACCATGCAATCGGAGCAGCCACAAAAAATGCCACGGCGATCAGCCGGATATACTCCTTGCTGAATAACCAGAGGATGCCCGCCACGGACGCGCCAAGTGTTTTTCGGATGCCGATTTCTTTGTTTTTACGGGCCACCATGAAGGCCGAAAGGCCATAAAGCCCCAGACAGCCGATGAAGATGGCGATGCCGGCAAAGGCGCGGACGAGGCGCAGTATCGTGTTCTCCGCCTCCAGAAACCTGGCGGTCTGGTCATCCATGAATTCGTGCTCGTAATAGTATTCCGGGTAAATGCTTTCCCAGATGGTCTTCACCTGGTCGAGTATTGGTGCAGGATTGCCGGGGTTTAACTCGATGGCGCAATTGGAATATGCCTGCGATTCCGAACCGATGGAAATGGCTGATATTTGCTCCGAAAGTCCCCAGTTATGGTAATCGCGGATTACGCCTACGATCGGGGCCCTGACCTCGTTGATGGCAACTATTTTATTGAGTATTTCTTCCGGAGAAGCCAGGTTGAGTTTTTTTACAAACGTTTCATTGACCAGGTATTCGCGAATGGTATCGCTGTGCTGGAGGTTGCGACCTGCGACCAGTTGCAGTCCGAATGTCTCGAGATAATGTTCGTCGGCGGGTTTGTTGTTCACGATCCAGGGTTCTCCTTCGGGTCGGTTGTCGTATTTGACGCCTGTCTGGTTGTTCAAGCCTGACGCGGGCGGCTGGAAGCAGAGCGACACGTTTTTTATGCCCGCAATACCCGTCAGTTGCTGCCGCAGGGTATTCATTTTGGTGGCATCGGACACAGGTACGGGCACCGTCATTACCACACCGGGACGAAAGCCCCAGTCGACCTCCTGAGCATACCGCGTTTGGGCAGTGATCACCACCGCGCCGATGATCAGGATTTGCGAAATGGCAAATTGAGTGGTCACCAGCACCCGGCGCAGGGAAAACCCGCCTGCCTGCCGCGCCTCGATCTGGCCCTTGAGCGAGGTGACCGGCTGAAAACGGGCCTGCAACACACCCGGATAGGCGCCCGCAAGAAAGGCCAGTATCAGGCTCAGCAGCAGCAGAAAACCGGCCATGGGCAGGATGCCCGGCTCGGTCAGGGTCAGTTGCTGGTTTGTCCAGTCGTTCAGGTACGGGATGGCGAGTTTGGCCAGTACGATTCCTATGGCTACGGCGGCCAGCACGATCATGCCGGTCTCGAACATGAACTGCCAGAAGATTTGCCCGCGGGTGCTGCCGAGCGATTTGCGGATGCCCACTTCGCGCACGCGGTTGAGCGCCTGGGCGGTAGCCATATTGATAAAGTTGACGCAGGCAGTGATCAACAGGAAAACGCCGATAAGCCCGAGCGCCCACAGGTAGCGTTTTTCGATGCCGGCTCCATACCCCCCGTCGAAGTGCAGTCCCGTCATCATTTTGGCTTGATATTGAAACAGTTCTTCGCTGTCCGGGTGCCGGTATTTTTTGCGAAATGCCGGCATAACTGCCTGTAACTCGTCGACTTTATGGCCTTTTTGCAGCAGCGCAAAACAATAGGTACTGCTGTTGATGCCACCCCAATGTTCAAGGTCGTCGCCGTCTTCCATCGTTTTTCGGGTTATCCAGGAGGCCAGTATCTCGCGCCCGTAATCGGTGTTTTTAGGCGGATTGCGCAACACGCCGGCGATCCGAAAATCCACCCGGTTGTCGAACCGGAATGTCTTGCCGATCACATCGGTGGTGTTGAAGTACTTGTTTGCTATTTTTTCGCTGATAAAGGCGGTATTGGGCTCGCGCAATGCCCCGGGGTCGCCCTGCAACAAGGGAATGTCCATGATGTCAAACACTTCCGGCTCGGCCCAGGCGAAGGCAGATTCTTCCTTGTATTTGTCGGGCAACCCCGTTGTATTCGGAACACTGATCAGCACCTCGTCGCGCGCTGCGTACATCGCTGTTTTTTCCAAAAATGCATATTCCGTACGCAAGGCCTGCGACATCGGGTTGGGTACGCCCGAGAGGGGCGTGACCGTCTGCAAGTGTATGTCCGTGACCATCCGGACGATGCGGTCTTTATTGGTATGGTAACTGTCGTAACTCAGGTGGTGGCGTACCAGCAGGAAGATCAGCACACTGCATGCCACGCTCAGCCCGAGGCCGAGTACGTTGAGCAGGGTGTATACACGTTGGTTGCGGAGGTTGCGCAGCGCAATAATCAGATAGTTTCGTATCATGGTTTGTCGTATAGCATTAGTCGTCGCCAAAGCCGTACCAAAAGACTAATTATTTGATTATCAGAATAATAAGGAATACAGAGGTGTACGGAAACGGACACGATTGTGCGGAGGTGGACGCCCCGGGCGGTATTTGAAACCGGGTCAAAACCTTACCCTGACGAACACCGTACCGGCGGGATATTTCATAAAGGGCTCTTTCAGTACAATTCTTGCGGTTTCCATTGTTTTCAGCGTTTCAGGAAGGCAATAAGGGCGCTAATCAGGGTCGGATATCCGATCAGGCACATGGCAGTACCAAATATGCCGAACACTACGGGAAATATCCAGGCATCCACGCCATCGAGGGTCGCCTGTTTGGGGTCGTCGGCCAGGTACCAGATCGCTACCCTTTCCCCCACCTGAAAAGTGGCGGGGGTAGTGTACGTCTGCGAATAGTATTGCACCGTCAGGCCATCCGGGGTGACAAACTGTACAACAGGCGCCACGGAAGTGGGTCTTGCTTCCAGCCCCCGTGCAGGGCGCCTGCGGTTTTCCAGCACCATACCTTCCGTTTGGATGCCGTTGCGGATAATGCGATAGGTCGACCGCCAACTGTTCCACGCGATAATGGCGAAAAGGGTGCCGCCCAGGGCAAGCATAATGCAGACGCCGAGCCAGATTTTATCCCGAAATTCCATTGTTACTTGAAATCGGGTTTTAAAATAAGGAACAACAGCATCAAAATGCCATAGCCAAGCAAGGGTACGGCAGGAACCCATGCCAGGGTATTGCCCAGCCGCGGGTATCCGCCGGACTGCAGAAAATAGCACAGCGCTATCCACAGGCACATGCCGATGGTGACCATTGACAGCGACCCGTTGTCCGACGATGAAGCGCGCATCGAATCGGTTATGATAAAATACAAGGCCACAACGACGGCAATGCAGTCGACCGCAATGGCGATTTTGAATGACCAACTCATATTTTGTCAGGCTTGATGAATAAGGAAGCAGTGATGCCCTGTACATTATTACACCTGCAAATATTGAATTATTTTGTTCAAAAACTCACTCGTTGCGCAGCGTATCTACCGGATTGGCCAGGGCAGCGCGCAGGCTCTGAAAACTGATCGTCAGCAGGGACATCCCCGCAGCCGCCAGGCCGGTTGCCGCAAACATCCACCATTGTATTTCGATGCGGTAGGCATAGTGCTCCAGCCATTGCTGCAACAGGTACCAGGCAACAGGCGCCGACAAGGCAAAAGCCACCAAAACCAGCAGGAGAAAGTCGCCCGATAACAGCCGCAGGACAGAGGCTACGGACGCCCCCATCACTTTCCGGATGCCGATCTCCTTGGTGCGCCGCTGGGCCATAAATGCCGCCAAACCAAACAGGCCGAGGCAACTGATGAACAGGGCAACGCCTGTGGCCAGGTTTATGATTCGCGCCAGGCCGGTCTCCGACTCATAGGTCGCTTTAAGGGTTTCATCATAAAAACTGTATTTGAACGGCTCGGAAGGATAGAACGCCTTCCAGCCGGCTTCCAGGTCGCGCAACACAGGTTGCCAGTCGGCCGGCCGGCGCGAAGCGAGTTTTATGTTGAGGTTCCCCAGGCCCTCTTTGTCGCACATAAAGGCCACAGGCTCGATCTTTTCAGAGAAAGACAGGGTGTGAAAGTCGGTGACAACACCCACTACCGGTACGGCGTGGTCGCTTCCCGCTTCTTTCAAAAACTGGCCGACAGCCGCCTGTGGCGAGGCAAATCCGAACTCCTTTACGGCGGTCTCGTTGATCACATACTCCTGCACCGTATCACTCATCCGAAGGTTGCGCCCGGCGAGCAGCGGTATGTTGTACAGGGGAATAACGCCCGGGTCAGCGTATTTGCGGTACAAATTGCGCATGACTTCTTCCCCTTTTTCATTGACCCGGGAGTGGGTATTGCTCGAATAAGACCCGGAGAACAGGGGCTCACCCAGGGCAATGCCGGCCACACCCGGCAGTTTTTTCCATTCTTCAGCCAGGGTGAAGTGCTTTTCCCGATATTCCGGTTGGCGCATCAGTTTCCAGGGCGCCTCCACCAGCACGACAGCCTCACGCTCGAAACCGAGGTCTTTGTGGAGCATAAAATGGAGCTGCTGTCCGACGATGACGGCGCCGGCAATGAAGAGTTGCGCAATGCCAAACTGGAACACGATGAGGCTTTTGCGCAAGGTGATACCGCCTGAGCCCCGCCGGGTGTCCGTATGGCCGCGCAGTACCTGTACCGGCTGGGCGCGCATGGTGAGCCAGGCGGGGTAAATCCCGGACACCAGGCTCACTGCCAGCACCAGTCCCGCGAGGAAAAGCACCGTTTTTTCCGGCCGGGCATATTTCAGAACCTCTTCGGGCAACATGTCGGCGTAATAATGAAAAAACACGCGGGTAAGTACCACAGAGAGCGCAGCAGCAAGGGAGGTCACTACCACCGTTTCACCAAGAAAATCGCGCAGGATGGCCGCCCTGCTGCTGCCCAGTGTTTTGCGTATGCCAATTTCGCGGGCGCGTTGCGGAATCTGTGCGGTGGCCAGGTTGATATAATTGATACAGGCCAGCAGCAACAGGAACCCGGCAATGCCGGTCAATACGAACAATACTTTTTTGTCTGCCGTGCGCGCCGAACCGCCATAGTCGACGGCGAAATGGATATCGCCCATCGGCAGCAGCACGTGCCAGCGTTTCATGTTCCACTTGGCCAGCCTTTCGCGGCTGTTGTCGTCGGAGAGCCGGTTGATGCGATCCAGTACGTCGGAGGGGCTGGCGTTTTCAGCCAGCAGGAGGAATAATTCGTTGTTGGAACTGACCCCGCCCCAGGCATCGTCGACGATCTTTTCCGGCTTCCAGCGGCGGAACTCCTGGCCCGTGAAATGACTGGGATAGTCCAGGTCGGCTACTATTCCGCTTACCCGGTAAACCAGGGTATCATTGTAGGTCAGCATTCTTCCGCTCACCTGCTCCGGTGTAAGCCCCGGAAAATAACGGGCTGCCCGGCTTTGTGTCAACACCACCTGATCGGGTTGGGCCAGCGCCGTAGCGGGATTGCCTGCAAGCCATTGATAGCGAACAAATTGAAAATACTGAGGCGAGGTGGCCACCATGTTTTTGGGATTTTCCACCATCGTGCCGTTTTCCGGGAGCGCACTGCTCATGCCCTGTTCAAAAACAGGTATGGCCAATTCGACACCCGGTATCTCCGGCGCGCGTTTGGCCAGTGGCATCGGCGCGCCGGTATTACCCGATTCGGAACCGTCCATCAGGAAACGGCTCGATACCCTGTACATCCGGTCGGCGTGCTCATGGCCGGTATCATAACTGAATTCGTAAGTGGTGTACTGGTACATGATCCATGCGGCGCTCAGACCAATGGAAAGCCCCAGAACGTTCAGCAGGGTGAATATGCGGTTGCGCCAAAACAGGCGCAGGGTGAGTTTGATAAAGTTGGACAGCATGGAACAGAAGGTTGTTGCTGCAATTGTCCATACACTATGCCGAATTTTCTATGCATTGATTTTCAGTAATTTACATGCATAAATGAAAAAACGGGCTGTACGATACCGTACACCCTCGTGCGGAATCGTACGGCGCTTTGGGGTGCCTGTTAATCCTGTCAGGAAACCGCTGCGGCCAGGGTCTTTTCCATGATGAGGAAAACGAGCGGCTCCGTCGGCGTACCGAATTGGGGTGGACCGTCATAGGGCTGGGTATCGCCGGTCTGGTAGTAACCGTGCCGTTCGTACCAGGCGATGAGTTCGGTGCGTTTCGACAGCACACGCATATAGATGGAGCGGCAGCCGGTATGTTTGGCCTGTGCTTCCGACGCAAAGAGGAGTTGCTTGCCGATGCCTCCGGCCTGTTTTTCAGGGTAAACGGAGAGCATGCCGAGGTACAGCCGGTCGCCGTGCTTGTCGAGGAAAACGCAGCCGGCCAGTCCTCCGGAGTCATCGCTGCATTTCAAAATGACGGCGGTTTCCTTGTCGAGCAGGGTTCGCAGGTTTTCCGCGTCGGTGCGCAGTTCGCCCAGAAGAAAATCTGCCTCGGTCGTCCAGCCTTTGCGGGATGCCTCACCCCGGTAAGCGGCATTGATCAGCAGGAGTAATTGAGGGATGTCGTCGGCAGTGGCAGTACCAATGTGCAGCATGTAATCGCAGAGGTTGTGGTATTAGAGTATTTTAAAGAAGCAGGAACAACCCGGCAGGTTATATGTTTGCAACCATCAATTGGCCGGCTTTATTTTTATCCTGAACTGGTACACCAGTCCGACCATAAAATCCATCCTGTCTTCCACGTCAATATTCGTCACCCGGTCGCCGAAATCGACACGAAGCCTGCCGGCTGTTGCGCGGGCATTCAGTCCTTTCCAGAGCTGCGTTTCCACCCCAAGACCGTATTTGAGCATGCCCTGCTTGTCTTTTTGCCGGTACGATTGAGCGCCGTCCATGACCGTGACATCAAAATTCCGCTTTGTTTCGTTTCCGTAGCCGAACAGCAAAATGTTTTTCCGTTTGCCGAGCGCTACGCCGAGCGTCAGCCCCAGCCCGCTTTGCGTGCTGTTTTCGTACTTTATGCTGCGCTGTGCTGCCGGTTCCGCATAAGCCAGGTCGCCATCCGTAAAACCGACCTGAAACTCGACACCCGCCAATATCCTGTCCCGAAAAAACTGCTTGCGAAACCCGGCCGCCCAGTCGAGCACAAAACGGGAATCCTGCGCCAGAATATCGACACCGTCTACAAAAGAGCCGCCGAATATGTTTTGCGAACCTGCAGCGACGCCGAGGTAAATACCGTCAAAAAACCTGACGCTGGTATCCTGCCGGACCGTTTGGCGCCGGTCGGCGGGGCTCGCAATGGCTTGTTGCGTCAATATAAAGGCCAGCATCGGCAGGAGGTACGTCGTATAACGATTCAATCGGATCATATCGTGGACAGGTTTGAATGGGTAAACTGCGTCTCGGTTTTTCGGACCTGATTTTCCCTGTAAACAGTGTATCGCTACTCGCTCCGCAGCGACCGTACGGGATTCATCAGCGCCGCCTTCACGCTTTGGAAGCCCACCGTAAAGAAGGCAATGCAAACAGAAATGGCCCCGGCTGCTGCGAATACTTGCCAGCCGATGGCTATGCGATACGGGAAATCGGCCAGCCACGCCCGCATGATGTACCAGGCAACGGGTGAAGCGATGACAATGGCCAGTCCGACCAGTTTGAGAAAATCTTTGGCCAGGAGGCCCGTTATTCCCGTCACGGAGGCGCCCAGCACCTTGCGGATGCCGATCTCCTTGGTGCGCTTGTGCGCGGCGAAGGTAGCCAGCCCGAAAAGCCCTAGGCAGGCGATCAGAATAGCCAGTCCGGAAAATACCGTAAAGAGTTGCCCCTGCCGCATTTCCGCCTCGTAAAGCCGCCCGAAGTCCTCGTCGAGGAAACTGTATTCGAAGGGGTTGTCGGGGTTGAATCGCTTCCAGGTGCTTTCGATATGCGCGAGTGCGGCCTGCACATTCGTCCCGGTTTTGATAGAAATGCGGAACAGGTTGTTGCGTTGCCGCGGGATGAAAAATATCATCGGAATGATCTCCGAGTGCAGGCTTTCGAAGTGGAAATCTTTCAGGATACCCACTACCTGCGCATCCTCCCGGCCGCCGTACACCAGTTTTTTGCCGATGGCATCGCCGGGTGTTTTCCAGCCGATGGCGCGTGCGGCCGTTTCGTTGAGCAGAAAACTCTGCGTGGAATCCGTGGCAAAATCGCGCGAAAAACTGCGCCCTGCAGCCAACGGAATATTGTAGGTCGGCACAAAATCCATGTCCACGGCGATCATTTTCAGTGTTGTCGTCAGGGGCGACATCGTATCGCCGATCTGCACGCTGGTGCCGCCCACATCGTCGAGCAGTTGCCCGGCGGGCAGGCGCGAAGAGCGGCAGGCGTTCAGTACATTGGGGTTGTTCAGCAGTTCGGCGCGGAAGGTTTCCCATTTGGGGATCAGGTCGCGGTTCTGGACCATCGTGACGACGTGTTCCTTGTCGAGCCCGAGTTCTTTGTGCTGTAAAAAATTCAACTGCCGGTATATGACGCCGGTACCCACCAGCAGTACGATGGAAATGCAGAATTGGGCCACTACCAGCACCTTGCGCATGGAAACATTCCGGCTTCCGGTTTGCAGATTGCCCTTCAAGGCCTCGACGGGCCGGAACGAGGAAAGGAAAAAAGCGGGGTACAGCCCGGCCAGCACGCCCGTCGCCAGGGCAACGCCGAGCAGCAATAACGGGATGTACCATACCGACAACAGCGAAGGTATCAACACAATACCCAGGGTCTGCTTCAACAAAGGGATTGCCCCGGCAGCAAGGATCATGGCCAGGACGGTGGCGCCAATGGTCAGGAGCACGCTTTCGCTGAGGAACTGACCCACGATCTGTATGCGCAATGCGCCGGCAGACTTCCGCACCCCGATCTCGCGTGCGCGGGATAGGGAAAATGCCGTGGAAAGGTTGACGTAGTTGATACCTGCAATCAAAAGGATGATCAGCGCGATGATACCGAACATGCGCACTCCGGCGTAGTCGCCGCCCGGTTCTATCTCGTCGTCGTGGTGACTGCGCAGGTGGATGTCGGTCAGGCGCTGGAGGTGCAGTTGGGTCCAGGACGAAGGTTTGGGCGCCTGCGGATTGTTGCGTTCCGGAAATACCTTGTCCAGAAAATCCGGGAACCGCGCAGCCATCTTTTCGGGATCAAAGCCCTCATTAACAAGCAGGTAAGTATAAAAAGCATTGTTGCTAAAGTTGTTTTGAAGGTTGTCGTCGCCGTACAGCACCGAATCGCGCAGCGACGGGAACGATATCAGCGCATCGGGGTAAAAATGAGAGGTGCCCTCCCGGAAATCGCGGAATACGCCCGCCACCTTGAACTCAAACTGGTTGTTCAGGCGCAGCGACTGATCGAGCGGGTCCCTGTCGCCGAAATACCGCTTTGCCGTCCGCTCCGACAGCAATACCTGCCAGGGCGCCGCAAGGCCTTTTTCCGCATTTCCGCGCAGAACAGGAACGGTAAAGACCCGTGTAAAGTTGGAATCGGCGAAGAAAAAATTGCTTTCCTGGAACAGATTGTCGCCTGAACGCACCGAAACCGTCGTCTGCAGCAGGCGGGTGATGCGGTCTATCTCGCTGAACTCTTGCTTCAGCAGTCCCGCAAAGGGTGGCGCGACGGCGCTCAGGTGCAGGTTTTCGGAACCGTCGGGGTCGTGGAAGGTGCGCGTGACGCGCCAGGTGCGGTCGGCATTGGCATGCTGGCGATCGTAACGCAGTTCTCCTGCCACATAAAGGGCGATGAGAAGGCAGCAAGCCAGTCCGATGCCCAGACCGGCGAGGTTGAGCATGGCCTGGAGTTTATGGCGACTAAGGTTCCGGAGGGCTGTTTTGATGTAGTTCTGGATCATGGCCTGATCTTTTTAGTGTGGAGCGGCACTTCAAATAGATCGACTTTTTGTAGCGCCGTTGCAGCAGGGTGCTTCTTTTTTTTACCGGAAATCCCGGAAAGGCAAGGTTTGACCTTGGGCTCCTATTGGCGACTCCTTATTAAATTATTGATATTCATGTAGTTAAATGGAGGTTGTGCCAATTAAAATCGCGGAATCGAAACCGTTTCATAAACACAATTTTGACAGTTTTTCCGACCAATAATTATTTATAAGGCTACCAAAGGTCGCATTTATTCAATTTTCAGTTGACCACCCTCCCGTATCTTTGTCCTGTCAAAAAATGGAAATGGCATACCGGATCATACAACCTTGTGCAGCCTTGCAGCCCTATGTACAAATGTACTGGGCTTTCGACAGCCAGTTGGATACACCGGTGCGCAAGCGGGTACCCGACGGCATGGCATCGGCGGTGATCAATATAGAGAATTTCTCGTGGATCGACCGCGGCGACAGCAGAGAAGCGCCCTACGGTGCACAGTTGCAGGGCCTTTGCACCCGACCGTACACCCTGTATGCGCAGCAAAAAACGGCTTCGTTCGGCGTCATCTTCAGGCCGGAGGCGTCAGGCCTCCTGTTCGGACTGCCGCTGCGCGACATGACGGATAGTGCCGCCGACCTGGAGGGGGTAATGGGTTTGCCGGCAAAAAACTGGATCGAGCAGATCCGGAACGCTGCCGACGACAGGGAGCGGGGCTGCATTGCCGACGCTTTCTTCCTGCGCCGGCTTCAACGCCGGGCGATCGCGCATCCCTACCTCGATAACGCCCTGTCGCTGATCCGGAAAAGCAGGGGCAATATCGAGGTGGAGCAGTTGAGCCGTCAATTGTTTGTCGGCCGGCGCCAACTGGAACGTCAGTTCAGGGCGCACCTGGGTCTGAGCCCCAAAATGGTGCTGCGCATCGAGCGGTTTCGCAATGCCCTGCAATCGCCACAGGCGTCTGCGGGGCGGGGCAACCTGACCGCCATTGCACATGCCAGCGGCTATGCCGATCAGGCGCATTTTATCCGGGACTGCCGCGAACTGGCCGGCGAAACGCCCTCGCAACTGTTCGCGTTGTCGCGCGGACTGGACTCGGGGGTGTTGTTCTGATTTTTTACTCAAATCAATTTCATATGTCAATACCACAGCCGCTTGCATGGCAGGCAGGGGAGGGGCAACGTTTGTCCTTCGCCAACATCAGTCTGGATATGAAGGCAGACAGCGCAGCCACCAACGGCCGCTGCAGCGCCTTCGAGTACACCGCACCGGCCGCCTTCAGCGGACCGCCGCCGCATTACCACCGCAGCACGGAGGAGATTTTTTACGTGCTGGAGGGCAGCCTCCTGTTTCAACTGGGCCCACGGCAATTCGAGGCGCGCGCAGGCGCGTTCGTGTATGTGCCTGCCGGCTCCGTACACACCTTCAGCAACCCTGCACCCGTGCCCGCGCGGGTACTGGTGGTCAATACACCGGGTGGTTTCGAAGGTTATTTCAGTGAAGTCGCCCGGCTCATGGCGACGGAAGCCGCATGGCCTCCGTCGGACCGGGCCGGCTTGCTGGCCCTGATGGCTAAATACGACACCTTCCCTGCCGAACGCCAGCCTGCATAAACTACTCGCTGTGCAGCGCCTTTACCGGGTTGGCCAGGGATGCGCGCAGCGATTCGTAGCCCACCGTGAGGATCGTGACAAGTGCGATCAGCGCGATGGAGCCGGCAAACATGAAGAAGGTCAGGGTGGTCTGGTATTCAAAGTTTTTCAGCCACCTGCCCGACAGGTAAACGGCAATGGGGATGCCGATGAAGCAGGCGATCACCAGAATCCGGGCAAAAACGCGCAGCAGTAGCAGCAATATCTGCCGGTTGCTGGCGCCCAGTGTCTTGCGGATGCCGATCTCGCGGATGCGCTGCCTGGCCAGGAACGCAGCCAGCCCGTACAGTCCCACACAGGTGATCAACATGGCCAGTATGGAAAACTGTTTGGTGAGTTGCGCAACCTGGGTCTCGTTTTCATACATGCGGCCAAATTCCTCGTCGACAAACCAGTAGTCGAAGCCGAAATCGGGAAACGTCTGCTTCCACGCTTTTTCGATCGACGCGATCTTTTCACCCATTTTTTCAGCCGGCAGCCGCACATGTATGATCCTGTCGATGGGGTGGGGTTTGGCGCTGATGGCCAACGGCTCGATCTTGTGGTGCATGGATCGGTAGGGAAAATCTTCCACGACGCCCACGACGAGCCCGCTGACCGGCGCCCGGGTGGAGTCGGGCGGACCATAGCCCATGGAAAAATCGGGTCGTATAATCGTTTTGCCCACGGCTTCTTCCGGTTTCAGGTGCAGGGCATTTACGGCCGACTGGTTCAGCAATACCGCGCTGGAATCGGTCACGCGGCCCGGTTCAAAATCGCGGCCCGCAATGATCTTCATATCGAAGGTCCTGGGAAAGTCAAAGTCGCCGTTCAACTGGAACCACTCGTGCTGGTCGGTGTTGATCTCGGGAAACTGCATCTGCATGTTGATGGGGCCGAAGTAGTCGAGCCGGGGCAGGTGGTTGGCCAGGGTCATGGCCTGGATGTCGCGGTCCTGAAGCACCAGGTTTTTGAATATCGAAAACTGGCTGTCGGTAGCGGGGCCGGAAAAGCCGCCGTAGCGGATCGACAGGATCTGTTTGCCGGCCTCGTTGAGTTTGGAGTTGCGCATGAGGTTCATCTGCCGCACCACCACGATCGACCCGACCAGCAGGGTAATGGCCACGGTGAACTGCACCGTTGTCAGGAACTGACGGAAGGTATTGGAGCCTTTGCGGAACGCGAATTTCCCCTTGAGCACCACCGCCGGTTGGAAGCCGGAAACGAACAGGGCGGGATAACTGCCGGCCATGATCGTGACCAGTACAACCACGGCGCCCGTGATGAGCAGCATGGGGCCGTTGAACAGGTGACCCAGGGAAAAGGTCTTGCCGGTCATCTCGTTGAAAGGCGACAGGAACAGCGCGACGATGAGCAGGGCCAGTACGGTGGCGCCCAGCACCATCAGGAACGACTCGGCCATGAACTGGAAAAACAACTGGAGCCTGACGCCGCCGAAGGTTTTGCGCAGGCCGATCTCGCGGGCGCGGGTGACGGAGCGCGCCGTTGCGAGGTTGATGTAGTTGATGCAAGCCACCACGAGGATCAGACCGGCAATGGTGATGAATACCGAGATGTATTTGCGGTTGGCTGATTTGTGGTTGGTCGCCCAGTCGATCTCCTGGTCGAAGTGGATGTCGGTGATCTTCCGGATGACGACGCTGCCCTTGATATCGGGAGCGAACCGCGCGAGCATGTCACTGGCGCGCTTTTGAAGGTCGGCCTGGATGAGCGGGATCTGCTTGTCGTCGCGACATACGAAGAATGAACTGGTCCAGTAACCCTGGTCGCCGTCGCCCATGGCGGTATTCAGCAGGTTCTCCAGGTTCGGGACGATGGGCTTGAGGGCGAGGATGTTGCAAATGTATTTGGGATGCACGTGCGTGTTGGAAGGAAAGTCTTCATACACTGCACTGACCAGCATGTTGATCTTTTGTCCCCGAGTGGTCCAGGTATGCGACACCTCGACCGTTTTGTTGATCGGGTCCTCGTTGCCGAACAGTTCCGAGGCTGCGCTCTCGCTCAGGATGATGCTGTTGACCTCCTTCAGGGGTGCTACCGGACTGCCTTTGATCACCTTGACATCGAGGATATCGGTCAGTGCCGACTCGGACCAGATGATATCTTCCGTCAGGATTTTTTTGTCTTTGGGCGCGTAGTGCACCGTGGTGGGCATGCCCTGGGCGTCGTAACTGGCGATAGCCCCGATGCCGGGGTAATTCTCCTTGATGTAATTGTCCCAGCCCGCCGGTGTTGCCGGGAAAGCATTGGTTTCTCCGTTCGGCATGACCGACCTCCAGCCCATGCGGTAGGTATGTGCCGCGTCGGGATGGTGGGTGTCGAAGGTGAGTTCGTCGCGCACATACAGGAAAATGAACAGGGCAGATGCGAGGCCGATAGCCAGCCCGAGGGTATTGACCAGCGCGTAGCCGCGTTGACGGGCAATGTTCCGGCTGGCGAGCAGGAAATAATTAAGCAGCATGGAAGAGGTGTTGATTCAACGGTTAAGTCTCCTGATTCGGAAATATGCGACCTGAAAGACATTGCATTCTACAAAACGTTGTACGGTTGAATCAGGATGTTTCTGAAAACGCATGCCATCGGGTTAAATCCCGTATGGCTGCCACCTATTCCCTGACTTTTCCCGAGAAAACACTCACTTTGGAGTTAAATGGATTGCCCGACGATCTGCGGAAAGAAACGACCTGCCCCACATGCCACAGGGCATCGGCAATCGGGCCGTTCAGCATGTTCCAGAACGGGAATTCGGTGGTCTTCTCTCCATTGACAAAAACGATGACATCCTCTTCCAGCCGTGCATTCGGCTGCTTGAGCAGGTCGCTGGCCTCCTTCAGGTTGTCCAGCGTCATTTTTCTTTTTTCGTCAAACGACAAAGGCGATGTCTCCTCTCCGCTGCGCACGTTGGGCTGGTGCTTCACCGCATTGACAACGATGACCGAAAGCCCCATAATATGATCGATGGTCTCTTCGCTGGTTCTGGCCTCTGGTGTGGGGCGGAAGGCCAGGTCTTCCTGACGCAAACCTTCGGTTGCCCAGTAAAACCGGAATCCCAGTCCGTCGATCATGCGGGCGACCACGTTTTCTGCTGTAAAGGAATCCGGATAGGCGGGTATTTCGCGGTAGGGCAAAGGAATGGATGGAGCGGAGGTGTCTGCTGCGGACTGGGCGCCGAGCGGGACAGACAACGCAAGGGTCAGGGCAAAAATCAGTTGTATTTTCATGTTTTTGATTTCAAAAGTAGGGCATCCGGGGTGGGGCGTAGGGCGTTTCCCGCAGATTGCCGCAGAAAAAATTCGCAGGTTGTCGCAGAATGGCCTGATAAGGTCGAAGATTCAAGGTCTTTTTCGGATGATTGATCTGCGCGAATCAGCGGGAACTCCTCTCCATGTGCCGGGCCAAAATGCCCTACTCGCTCCGCAATGACTGCACCGGGTTTGCCAGCGCGGCCCGCAGGGCATGGAAGCCCACCGTCAGGAACGCTACCGCTATGGCCGCAGCGCCGGCCAGGGCAAACACCTGCCAGCCCGGTTCGATGCGGTAGGCGAAACCTGCCAGCCACTTGTTTGTCGCCCACCAGGCCAGCGGAGAAGCGATGAGGATGGCCAGCAACACCAGTTTCAAAAAATCCTTCGACAACATCCCGACCACCGAGCCGGCGGTCGCTCCCAGCACTTTTCGGATGCCGATCTCCCGGGTGCGCCGCTCGGCGGTAAATGCCGCCAGGGCAAACAGGCCGAGGCAGCCGATAAACAGCGCCAGACCCGTGAAGATACCCAGTACGGCGCCCGTTTTGGCCTCCGTGCGGTACAGCCGCGCGAACGAAGCGTCCAGAAAATCGTGGTCGAACGGGGCGCCGGGGGCTGCCGCCTTCCAGAGCAGGCCGGCTTTTGCAATGGCCTGTTTTTCCGAACCCGCCCGAAGGCGCACGGCGATATAAGAGCCCCAGGTCTGGTAGGTTTTGGACGATTCGTGGAACAGCGCCATCGGCTCGATCGGCATTTTGACCGAACCGGTGTGGAAATCGCGCATCACACCCACCACCTGGAAGCGCTGGTTGGCGTTGCCGGGGTAGCGCATCCATTTGCCCACGGGACGCTCCCAGCCGATGGCCTTGACGGCCGTCTCGTTCAGGATCACGGAAGTCGAATCGACCGGGGAGTTGGGCATGAAATTCCGCCCTTCCAGTATTTCAATACCCAGCGCAGGCACAAAATCGGCGTCGGTCAGGAACGAACCGATGGGCAGGTTCTGCACGACCGGGTGACTTTGATCGCCCTGTTCCGGCTCGTAGAAATCGCCGAAACTTCCCAGCGAGGGTAAAAACGTGGAGTGTGTCGCCGCAATGGCTTCGGGTAATTGCAGCAGTTGCTGGCGAAAAGTCTCCCGCGCGGCGGGGTTCTCCAAATGCTGTGTGTTCCGGATGATCAACACGTTTTCGCGTTGCAGGCCCGGCGCCTGCTTCCGGGCGAATTCCAGTTGGCGGTACACGACCATAGCGCCGAGCATGAGGGCAATCGAAACGGAAAACTGGAATACCACCAGTCCGCTGCGGAGGCCTGCCTGCCCCCCGCCTGTTGAACCGGCGGCCGTTTTAAAAATATCCGCCGTTCGGAATTTGGACAAATAAAAGGCCGGGTACAAGCCGCCGAGCAGCCCGGTCAGCAGCGGCAGGGCCAGCACGAAGCCCATGGTGTTGCGGGAAAACAGGTCGTCGGCAACCCATTCAAGGTCTGTCATCCGGTTGAACACCGGCAATGCCGCAATGGCCAGCACGGTCGCCAGCAGCATGGCCACCACGCTCAGCAGCAGCGATTCTGCCATGAACTGGCCGATCAGCGTACCGCGCTGGGAGCCGAGCGCCTTGCGCACGCCTACTTCGCGGGCGCGCTGCATCGAGCGGGCCGTGGAAAGGTTCATGAAGTTGATGCAGGCCAGCAGCAGGATCAGCAGCGCCACGATGCCGAATATCCGGACCTGCTGTCCGTCGCCAAGCGTGGAAAGCCGGGAAGCGAGGTTTTCATAGCCTAGGTGCAGGCTGGTCAGGGGCAGCAATTTGATGTCGTAGCGGTCGCCTTTGGCGAGTTGCGCCTCGAAGTTCTGGCCGATGCGTTCGTAGGCAGACGGCGCGTAGCGGTGCACCATCGCCGGGAACTGCGCCTCAAGGCCGGCCAGGCTTTCAGCGCCGGGCTTCTGCCGGAGCCTTACCCAGGTATCCACCTGCAGCCAGATCCAGCTCCAGGAAAAATGCTCCACTACCCGGAAATTGGCCATCGGTACGAGAAAGTCGAAACGCAGGGTCGAATTGGCAGGCAGGTTTTGCAGCACGCCTGTGACGGTGAAGACACGGTCGTTCAGCAGCAGCGGCTGCCCAAGAGGCGATGTATTTCCGAAGTATCGCTCCGCAGCCTGACGGGTCAGCACCATGCTTCCGGGCCGGTCGAGCGCCGAATGCACATCGCCTTCCTGCATGGGGAATCCGAACAGTTCGAGAAATGTCGTATCGACGGCCAGGGCCCTGTTTTCATTGAACAGCAGGGGTGCGTGTCCCGGCTGGTTGCGGCGCATGACCACATCGCCGAGGTCGAAGGAGCGCGCCATTATTTCGATTTCAGGGTAGTCGGCCGCAAGCCGGGGCCCGAGGGGCGGCGGTGTGTTGGTGGTGCGTTCCTCCTGGTCGCCCATTTTCAGGTCGAGCGCCACGGCGCAAATACGATCGGCGTCGGGCAGGAAGCGGTCGTAACTTTTCTCGTGCCAGACAAACAGCATGATAAGCCAGCAGGCTGCCAGCCCGATGCCGAGACCGGCTATATTGACGAAAGAGAAAAACAATTGCCGCCGGAAATTGCGGAGGGCTATTTTGATATAGTTGTAGAGCATGGACGATCTGGTTGGGACTGGATAGTCGTTCATCTGCGCCAACCGCGTGCCGAAATTACATTGTTTTGATTGTCAGTATTTTAGAGGCAGGTAAAAAGAGGCGGGTTGTTCGGTTTCGGACACGGGTGCGCGGGAATGAACGGATGAACGGGGCGGGGTTCGGCCTGAGTGGGTGTCATTGTCCGGTATTGGTTCTACACTGAGTGCTGCAGTAATAAAGCGCCGGTTTGCAGAGGTGAGATGACTGGACCTGAGCGCGGGCAAAGCCCGATGAGATCGTTCGAGCAAGGTATGGCCCGGGACCAGACAAAAAGCCCGTTTGATGATTTGGATATTTGAAAGGGTGGCGATACATTTGGGAGCATTCTCTGTCCAAATGTATTGTTATATGACTGCAAAACACCTTCTATCCATTGCCGGCACCTTACCGTGCCCGATTGCGTAAAACCTGCCGGAGACGGCGGTTTTACGCAATTGTTTTTTGAGGCAGCGGGTTGCGCCGTTTTGTGTTGTCAGCTGTGGTTATTCAACCTGTTTGGCCGGGTTGCTGCGATAGGGGAAGGGGCAAAGCGGGTTATGAGGTAATTGGATCAATGTAGGGAGGAAGAACAGCCTTAGTTGTGCCTTATGAAGCAAAATCAATTTCATCAATAAAAAAGTATTTTTGCAGAATGAATATATATCAAGGAACATTATTTGACGTACCTGAAGTGGGAAAAAAAAATGGCAACGACTTGTCTGCCACATTTGCCGACAATATGAAAATGCCTATTCACAAGTGGTATAGATATACAGCAGGGTTTTCAGCAGCTTGGGTGAACGAACTCATAAAAGAAGAAAGAAAAAAAGGACGAACAAGAATAATTGACCCATTTGCAGGTTCAGGAACTGTATTGATTGAAAGCGAATTTGCAGGTGTTGAATCTTTTGGAGTTGAAGCACATCCATACATTTATCGAATTGCAAAAGCAAAATTAAATTGGAATTATCCTACCGAGAAATTCAAAAAAGAAGCACTTGCTTTATTGAAAATTGCAAAGGGCAAGAAGATAACACAAACTGAATTTCCAAAACTGATAATGAGTTGCTATCCTTTAGAAATAATTCAAAAACTGGAAGCGCTCAAGCAAACTTGGCTTGACATGAATCAGGAAGAAGAAATTAAAAACTTTAATTGGTTCATTATTACTACAATTCTCAGAACTACTTCACCCGTTGGAACTGCACAATGGCAGTACATTCAGCCCAATAAAACAAAATCAAAGGTAATAGACCCTTTTGTAGCTTTTGAATTGAAAGTGAATGAAATGTATTTGGACATGAAACAAACTCAAAACCGTTTCAAAAATGTGATCGATTCAATTATTTTAAATGAAGATGCAAGAAACATTGAGTCTATTCCTCACGGTTGGGGTGACATTGTGATTACTTCGCCACCTTATGCGAATAATTACGACTATGCTGATGCTACAAGACTTGAAATGACTTTTTGGGGCGACATAAGCGGTTGGGCAGACTTGCAAGACAATGTAAGAAAACATTTGGTGAGAGCCTGTACACAACACGTTTCTAAACTTGGCGACAGTATTGACAGCATTTTATCAAATCCGAGATTAGAAGTTATTAAATCAGAACTTATGGAAGTGTTTGAAACACTAAAAGAAGAACGCTTAAAACATGGAGGTAAAAAGAATTATCATTTAATGATTGCCGCATACTTCAATGACCTTGCAGACGTATTCCATTCATTAAGACGAGTTACAAATGAGAATTGCAAAATGTGTTTTGTTGTAGGCGATTCAGCACCTTATGGAATTTATGTTCCGGTTGACAAATGGCTTGGAAAACTAGCAGTGTCTGCAGGTTTTAGCGATTACTCTTTTGAAAAATTGCGAGACAGGAATATTAAATGGAAAAATAGAAAACACACAGTCCCCTTGCACGAAGGCAGGCTTTGGATAAATAGTTAAGAAATGGCGGAATCACCAGCACATAAATTCGGACAAATAATTGGCGACCTTTTAGAATTGGCTTTGGAGCCACACTTACAGAAGTTTGCCCGAAAACACAAACTTTACCTCGATAAGAAAGGTGAACGCAAAGCTCGCTCAGGGAAAAAAGTTTCTTGGACTGATGCCAACGGGAACAAACATGATTTAGACTTTGTACTTGAACGTGGCGGAACTGAAAACAAGATCGGTGTTCCAGTTGCGTTTATTGAATCTGCTTGGAGGCGATACACCAGGCATTCACGAAACAAAGCACAGGAAATTCAAAGTGCAGTTTTGCCATTGGCTATCAAATATAAAAATTCGTCGCCTTTTGTTGGTGTTGTGTTGGCAGGCGTATTTACAGAAGGAGCATTGACACAATTAAAATCACTTGGTTTTGGTGTACTTTATTTCCCTTATGAATCGGTTGTAAAAGCATTCACAAGGTTTGGCATTAATGCAGTATTTGACGAGAAAACAGCAGAAACCGATTTCAGAAAGAAAATTGAGAGTTGGAATAAATTGCCAAACAAAGAAGATGTTGCCAAGGAATTATTGAAACTAAACAAAAAAAGT
>ERZ724526.460-NODE-460-length-23741-cov-7.331039_pt1 | contig 23741 bp, 20 predicted proteins | sample MGYA00376059_ERZ724526 | MGnify/ENA primary metagenome ERZ724526 (study PRJEB28724, sample SAMN07190883) | activated sludge metagenome | isolation source: activated sludge of sewage treatment plant in Hong Hong | place: Hong Kong | collected 2016-03-17 ...
GAAGCTTGCGTGCGGTGGGCACGACAAAAAGCGCGCCAAGTTAGCATTCAAACGCGGGTACTGTCAAGGAGGATCCCATGGCTGGCAGGAGGAATGGTCGCAGGAGGGCGGTCAGCGCGGTTCGGAAAAGACCGAGGCAAAAGGCATCCGAGGTAAAGATTGATTGTGTTACTACGTGCTGAAAAGTGAACAACGGCAGGCCACGCCTTACGTGCGCTGAATGATGCCACCGCCAAGCACACGGTCTCCTTGGTAGAAGACCGCGGACTGTCCGGGGCTCAGCGCTCGTTGCGGCTGATGAAACTGAATCTGCACGGTCCCGTTGGTTGATGGCAACAGCGTCGCGGCGGCCGGCGGAGTGGCATACCGGATTTTGACATCCACATCGACGGCCTGTCGACCGATGCTCCTATCGAACAAACTGATATCCCCGACCTGACAATCGGACTGCACGAGCTGTTCTTCCGCGCACAACACTACTTCGCCTGACTCGGGGACGACTTTCTGCACGTACAATCTCTGCCCAACCGCAATGCCAAGTCCGCGCCGCTGCCCCGGCGTGTAAAAGGCGATCCCTTCGTGTCGCCCCAACACTTCACCATCGACACCCACAAAAGCTCCCGGCTGCTTGAGTTCCGGCCGTTCCTGCTCGAGGAAGGTCCGATAGTCGCCTTGGCTCACAAAACAAATCTCCTGGCTCTCCTTCAGCTCCTCGACTGGCAATCCGAGGGTTTCCGCCTCTTTCCACACGTCGCGTTTTTGCATCTCTCCGACGGGAAACAACAGGCGCGGCAGCCAGTCGGCCTGGATCCGGTACAAAAAATAACTCTGGTCCTTACGCGCATCGAGTGCCCGATGCAACGACCATTGTCCGCCCGCCTGCTGGACACGCGCGTAGTGCCCCGTCGCCACGTAGTCCATACCCCGCTCCTGCGCCAGGGCATAGAGAGAACGAAGCTTGACCCGCTCATTGCACCGGACGCAGGGATTGGGGGTGGTTCCTGCGGCATATCCGGCAACAAAGTCATCGATGACACCCTGCTGAAAAATTTCCCGGCGATCGACGACCTCATGAGGAATACGTAGGCGTTGCGCGACGAACTTGGCAATCCCGATCTTGCAGCAGCCCCGCTCCTCCCATCGCTTAGACACCGCGGCATGCTCGTCTTCGTGCTCCCAGACCTGGAGCGTGACGCCATGGACATCATACCCTTGCTGGACGAGCAACGATGCAGCGACGGAGCTATCGACTCCGCCGCTCATCCCTAGCAGCACCGTCTGACGTGTCATAAAAAATACCGGGGGAACAAGGAGCCGCGCACTTACGGCTCTTGGGTTTTGACTTTACCGCGATGGGCCACAAGGTCGCGCACGCCCGGATCCTGCGGAGAACCGAATTCGGAAGCCTCGTCCTCCGACCACTTCTCAGCGCCCATGTTGCTCATGCCGTGAAAATGGGCACCTTCTTCGATCATAATGACGGGGCTTTGGATGTCCCCGATGAGAATCCCGGGCTTCTGAATTTCCACCTTCTGCTGCGCAGTAATCGATCCCTTCACGCGCCCGCTGATTTCAACGGATCCGGCGGCAATCACGCCCTTAATCACGGCGCTTTCCCCGACGATCACCGCACCACCTGTGTGGACTTCGCCTTCGACGCGGCCATCGATACGGACGGTGCCGTCAAAGGTGACGATGCCCTTAAAACTTGTTCCCTTCCCGAGAAAGGTAAACTTGTCGGATTCCGCGACGGACTGCTTTTTGGTCTCACCCCACATCAGCGTCCTCCTTCACGCACCCCACGACGGTGACCGCCCGTGGCGCGGACTGAATGGAACTCTATTGATGCCGATTCCGGCATAAGGCCGGTGGCACGCTGTCCTATGATTCGTGATCGAGCCGGACTAACCGTTGACGAGCTTTACGCCCTGTCCGCGTGACGTACCTTGCGGTTCGCGGGTCCCCGTCTGGCTCATCTCCAACGTGCCATTGAACACCACGCCCTCTTCCATGGCGAGCAACGGAGCCTTCACACCCGCGTTCACCACGGCAGGCGCGCGCAACTTCACTTTCTCACGCGCACTGATGTCGCCGGTGATCTTTCCCTTACACACCACCGTGCCGGCCGTGATCTTCGCGGTCAGCACCGCGTCCTCACCGACCAACAGAACACCTTCGGTGTGAATTTCGCCATCCAGATTGCCATCGATACGCACGGTGCCGTTGTAGGAAATGACGCCCTTAAAGCTGACACCCTTCCCGACAAAGGCATTGATCTCTTCATTCCCTTCACGGGGTGCTGTCGATTCCAAATTTTCCATTTCACTTCCCTCGCTTTGTCCTGCCTGGCGCTTTCCTTCTGGTTTGTCCTTAATCCACATGGTGCATACCTCCAAACAAATAACCACACGTCTGACCGGCGGAGCGGGAATTCTTCACCGTCCACCTCAATGACGAGACAAATTCCGTCGGCATTGTACTCCGGTCAAACCGTAAAATCTGCCCTGAAAATGCCTCCGCTATCCGTTCAGCAACTGCTCAACCACGCCGTCCAGTTCTTCAGGAGAAAAATAATGAATGATGATCTTTCCGCCACGGCGCCCCTTCTGAACATCGACTCTGGTGCCGAGCCGTTTCTGCAACCGCTCCTCGAGATCTGATCGCAACGGCGCCCGCACCGGACGCTTCCCTGCTTTTTTAGCCTCTGCGTGCCCTTGAACCAATCGCTCCGCTTCTCGCACCGACAACTGCCCGCTCACGATCTGGGTCGCCAAACTAATTTGCGCAGCCGGGGTCATCAGACCGAGGATGACCTTCGCATGGCCTGTCGACAACTGATCTGTTTCGATCATATGCTGAACTTCGGCGGGCAACGAGGTCAGGCGCAGCATGTTCGCCACTGATGACCGATCGCAGGCGACTTTTTGCGCAATCGCCTCCTGCGTGAGGCTGAATTCATTCAACATGCGCTGATACGCCCGGGCGGTCTCCATCGGATTAAGGTCATCACGCTGAAGGTTTTCCACCAGCGCGAGCACCATCGATTCCTGGTCCGACACATTTCGGATAAGAGCAGGAATCTTCTGCATTCCCGCCAACTTAGCAGCTCTCAGACGCCGCTCTCCCGCGATCAATTCATAGATGCCGTCGCCCTTTCGGCGGACTAAAATGGGCTGCAGTAGGCCATTTTGCTTGAGCGACGCTGTCAGTTCAGCCAGCTCGACCTCGGAGAACTGCTGCCTTGGCTGAAAACGATTCGGGACAACCGCTTCCAAGCGCAACTCCTGAACATCGCCGCGCTCGGGATCGGCCGTATTTCGGCCAGTCGGCAACAGAGCGTCGAGACCTCTACCGAGGGCTTTTTTCTCCATGGACCACAAACTCCTTGGCTAGGGAAAGATAGGCTTGAGCACCGGATGATGCCATGTTGTAGAGCAACGCCGGACGACCGTAACTGGGGGCCTCCGCCAGCGTGACGTTACGCGGAATCATGGTCTGATACACCGCTTCGCCAAAGTGGCCGCGAATCTGCTCGACGACTTGGCGCGCCAAAGAATTACGTGCGTCATACATCGTCAGCACAATGCCCTCAATTTCTAAGCTCGGATTTAATGACTGTCTCATGCGCTCAATGCTTTCCATGAGTCGCCCAAGACCTTCCATCGCGTAATATTCGCATTGCACCGGAATCAGAACGGAGTGCGCAGCGACCATGGCATTGATGGTAAGAAGACCAAGGGCCGGTGGGCAGTCCAACAAAATGGTGTCGTATCGATCAGCCACCTCGGCTAAGGCCTCCTTGAGGCGCTGCTCCCTACCTTCCATATTCACGAGTTCGACCTCAGCGCCCGCTAGATGTGAATTTGCAGGCACTAACGACAAGCCGTTAACCGCAGTGGGCATCGCCAGATCGGTAATACTTTCTTTCACAATCAAGGCATTGTAGATGGTCTTTCCAAGCGACATGGCGTCGACACCGAGGCCACTGGTGGCATTACCCTGAGGATCAATATCCACGAGGAGCACGGATCCCCCCTCAATTGCCAAGGCCGCGGCCAAATTCACCGAGGTGGTGGTTTTGCCCACTCCACCCTTCTGATTTGCGACAGCAATAATTCTCGCCATGTCATCCCCAATCTTCTAGCAGCACACTGAACCGACTGCGATGTTCCACGTGGAACATCCGAGCTGGCCTTCTATTTCGAGAATACGGAAAGAACGCGATGTCCATATCCGGATGGAAGCTCATACTCGACTTCCTGCACCAAAGCAAGGCCACCCAGTCTAAAACCTCTCGGAACCCGCTCGGCTCGATATAAAATCACTTTTCCGGCTGGTTTGAGGAGATCGGCCACCATCTGGCCACTCTCGTCTACCTTGAAAGCTCGCACTACGATGTAATCGAACAGTCGCCGAGTCGGTCGGCGAACGTACTGCTCCAACTTGGATGGGACAACAGTGACATGCCTCAACCCGAGGGACCCGGCGACATACCTCAGAAAGGCCCCCTTCTTCTCGCTCGGCTCAAGCAGTTCTAACTCTATTTGGGGCAGCACAAATTTAAGCGGCAGACCTGGAAATCCAGCCCCAGCCCCAATATCTAGAAGCTCACATTTGTCCATATTTTCAATGACTTTTACCCCAGCCACAGAATCGATGAAATGCTTCACCAGGACTTCCTGATCATCATGGATGGCAGTCAGATTGATCGCCTTATTCCATTTTTTGAGCTCTGAGAGGTAGGTAGAAAAAAACGGCAGACAAGAACTATCTACAGGGATGCCGAGCTCTGCGGCGAATCTTCGGAAAGATACTTCAAACTGGCTGGCGTCGTGTTCCACGTGGAACAATTACGCGAAACCAATACCAAGGGTCAAGAATGTTTCTGCGAATTAGGAAGGCTGGCCAGAAAGAGAGCGGAATACCGAAATCATTCAGCAGTGAGGGGCTGACGCCTGTGGCGCTCGATCGCAACCAGTAACAGGGAAATTGCGGCAGGCGTGACTCCGGAAATTCGTGATGCCTGCCCAACAGATGCGGGCTTTACACGTTTGAACTTTTCCCTTACCTCGGCAGAAAATCCAGACACATCGTCATAGTCAAAGCTCTCTGGGATCGCCCTGTGCTCGAACTTTTGTGATCGCTGGATTTGCTGCTGCTGGCGCTTAATATAGCCCTCGTACTTTACCTCTAGCTGAACCGCATCCATAATATCAGCATCTTCAATCTCGCACCCGCCGAACACCGAAGAAATCTTCCCATAGGTCAGATCCTGCCGCCTGAGAATCTCGGCCAACGATTGCGTCGGCGTCACCGGCCCAATCTCGAATTCTTCAAGCAGCCTCCTGACGTCCGGCGTTAACTTCGGCCTCGTATCCTTCAGTCGCTGCACTTCGCGCTCGATGGCCAAACGCTTCTCTTGAAATTTATGATGGACGCTATCTGGGATGAGCCCGATCCGGTGCCCGAGATCCATCAGGCGAAGATCCGCATTGTCGTGCCGCAGCAGCAAGCGGTATTCCGCGCGTGAGGTGAACATCCGGTAGGGTTCTCTCGCGTCTTTCGTGATCAAATCATCAATCAATACACCGATGTAGGCTTGAGATCGGTCGAGTACGAGTGGCGCATCTCCTCTCAACTTCAACGCGGCATTGATACCAGCCATGATGCCTTGAGCGCCGGCCTCTTCGTAGCCTGAGGTGCCATTGATCTGACCGGCATGGTAAAGCCCCTGCACAAGCTTCGTCTCCAATGAATTATGGAGCTGCCGCGGCGGGAAATAATCATACTCCACCGCATACCCAGGCTTTAAGATTTTGGCCTGCTTCAAGCCGGGAATAGTTCGTAAGATGGCTGCTTGCACATCCACCGGCAAACTCGTCGAAATGCCATTCGGGTAGAACTCATTCGTATCGAGCCCCTCGGGCTCAATGAAAATCTGGTGCCGGTCCTTGTCGGCAAATCTCACGACCTTATCCTCGATCGAGGGGCAATAGCGTGGACCGATACCATCGATGACGCCGCTGAACAATGGCGACCTGTCTATATTTTTAGCAATAATATCATGTGTTTGCGTGTTCGTATGGGTCAAATGACACGGCACCTGCGGAAGGGGAATTCGATTCGTGCGGTAAGAAAAGGGCGGCGGCGGATCGTCACCGGGCTGAAGTTCCATGACCGAAAAGTCGATGGTATCGCGATCCAACCGAGGCGGAGTGCCCGTTTTCAGACGGCCCACCTCAAACCCGAAATCGCGCATACAATCTGAAAGATGTTCAGCTGAAGCCTCTCCGGCTCGTCCCGCCGGAAAATGACTCAGACCGATGTGAATGAGACCTTTCAAAAAGGTGCCCGAGGTGAGCACCACCGCCCGAGCCTCAATGTGCTGACCTGAATCGGTCACAATGCCGACCACGGCCCCGGCATGTGTCAGGATACGATCGACCGTTCCGCCTCTGATGCGAAGGCACGGCTGTGCGCGAAGCGTATCCTGCATCACTTGGCGGTAAATCTTTTTATCGCACTGCGCGCGCAACGCGCGAACCGCCGGCCCCTTACTCGTGTTGATCATACGGAATTGGATGCCTGCCTGATCCGTGTTCCGGCCCATTTCGCCGCCCAAGGCATCAATCTCTTTGACGAGATGCCCCTTGGCGATTCCACCGACCGCCGGATTACAAGACATTTGGGCGATACGGTCAGGATCCATGGTCAGCAACAGAGTGCGCGCGCCCATACGAGCCGCAGCCAAGGCCGCCTCACAGCCGGCGTGTCCTCCTCCTACCACGATGACGTCACATTGCTCGCTCATGCCCGACACCCTTTCATTTCCCGATACAAAACTCTGCAAATACGCGATCGAGGATTTCGTCGGTCGTAATGACGCCCGTAATTTCTCCTAGGGCATCTGCGGCAATGCGGAGATCCATGGCGATCAATTCCCCTGCACGGCCAGCCTCGACGGACTGCCTGGCCTGATCAACCCCTTGCAAAGCCCGCTCAATGGCGACAGTGTGGCGAAGATTGGTCACCAGCACACCTTCATTCGACTCCCACATCCCCGGCATCAGCCGCCCACGAATCGTTTCGCGCAGTTCGTCCAGCCCGATCGACAACGTCGCGGAAATTTCGAGAATACCGCTATGGCCAGGACACGCGCGATCAAGATCCTCCCTCGACAATTGGCCAGGGAGATCGCATTTATTGATGATGAGCAACGCACGCGTCGAATCAGGCTCTGAAAGGAGCGCCCGATCGCTCTCGGACAAGGACTGGGAACCATCCAGGAGGATAAGTGCGAGATCGGCATCTGTCCAAGCCAGCCTGCTCCGGCGAATCCCTTCGACTTCTACGGGATCGTCCGTCACGCGTATGCCCGCCGTATCCAACAATCGCACGGGAATGCCATCAATGCTGAGCGATTCCTCCAAGAGATCTCGGGTCGTACCGGGGATAGCCGTGACGATGGCGCGATCACTTCGCAATAAGGCGTTCATCAAACTGGACTTCCCGACATTGGGACGTCCAAGAATCGCCACGACTGCGCCTTCCCTCCAAATGCGACCATCACGTCCCGACTGAAGCAACCGCCGCAGCTTCTGCAGGGTCACATCAAGCAGGCGCAACAATTCGTCCTGACGAACAAACGAAATATCCTCCTCGGCAAAATCCAAAGCGGCTTCGATGTGTGCCAGAGCCACAACTAATTCAGATCGGATCTCCTCCACGTGCCGGGATAACTCGCCCCGGCGCTGCGACTGGGCGAGGGTGAGGCTGCGTGCGGTCTTCGCGCGAATGGTATCGAGCACCGCCTCTGCCTGCGCCAGATCGAGACGCCCATTGAGAAACGCGCGCTTGGTAAATTCACCCGGTGCGGCAAGCCTGGCTCCCGCTGAGATTAATCCCCGACAGAGCTGATCCAGAATGACGGGACCACCGTGGCATTGCACTTCGACTACATCTTCCCCGGTGAAGGAATGGGGCCCTTTCATCACGACGACGAGCGCTTCATCAATAAAACGCAACGCCCCCGTGCGCTTGGTACCAGCGGCAGGTACGTCCGTATTGTCAGCGCAGATGTCGGCGAGGGCGAGCCGATGCGTGGGAAGATCTTGCAAGGCGTTACCCGACCGGAGACGTACAACGTGAGACGCGACGTCAAGGGCGTGAAAGCCACTGATGCGGAGTATGCCGATGCCGCCCTCCCCGGGAGGGGTGGCAATCGCACAGATGGTATCGTCTAGCGCGCCAAGCATGACGCACCCAGTGAGGTGGTGTTATTCAGTCGCGGAGGCGTTTCGCCGTTTACCGTTACTTTTCTGTTCTTTCGAATCTTCGATGGCAGCGGCGTCAGCGCCCTCGGGCGCCACCTGCCACTTCTTCCCAAATAACCGCTCCGTCACAACCTGCTGCGTAATCGTGAGCGTGTTGTTCGTCAGCCAATACAGCACCAACCCTGCCGGGAAGTTTACGAACAAGAACGTCATGAACACTGGGAGGAACAACATGATCTTTGCTTGCGTCGGGTCCATGGTGGTCGGTGTAATCTTTTGCTGAATGACCATGGTGGCGCCCATGATGATGGGCAAAACGTAATAGGGATCCTGCACGGAAAGATCTTTGATCCAGAGCATGAACGGCGCCTGCCTGAGGTCGATCGTCATGTAGAGAATATTAAACAGCGCGACGAAGACCGGCATTTGCAGGACCATCGGCAGACAGCCCCCGACGGGGTTCACCCGATGATCCTTGTAGAGCTTGATCAACTCCTTGTTCAGCCGCTCGCGATCATCCTTGAACTTATTTTGAATGGCCAGAACCTTCGGCTGAATGACCTGCATCTGCTTCATCGACTTGTAGCTTTTGTACTGCAGCGGCACGAACATCAGCTTGATCAGCATCGTCAAGAGAATGATCGTGACACCATAGTTGTGCGTAAACTCGTAGAGAAAGCGCAGGACATAAAAGATGGGCTTGGCGACTGCTTTCACCAGTGCCCAACTGCCAAAGACAAACCAACCAAAGTCGATCGTATCTTCCAAGCCGACATTTAAGCCCTTCAGGGTGTCGTACTCTTTCGGTCCGGCATACAGCTGCATCGTCATTGTCGATCCGGGAGTCGGCGCAGGAAACCTGACTCCGGCGGACACCAGCTTATCGCCCTCTTTCTTCGCCAGCGCAGACATCGCCTTCTTGGGCATCAGGACGCTCAGGAAATACTTGTCCTGAATGGCGGACCACTTCACATCTCCCTTACGCTCCGCTTCACCGTCCGGGGTTTCCTTCAAGACCTTGTCATCAACCAGGGAGGCTGAGCCCATCAGGCCAATAAATCCTTCGCCCCATTCGACGATGCCAAAATTGGTCCCGAGAGTGACATCCACGGGCGTGGCCAGGCCTTGCGTCCGAACCGCGATATCCACCACGTACGATCCGTGATGGAACGTCAACTCCTTCTCAACATCCATATTCCGCTGCGTGTCGTGATATCGGAATGTGATGTGTCCGGTGGGATGGGCGCTATCGAGGTGAGAAATGTCTTGGGTCACCTGGTAGAGGGCAGATCCGAGATCTGACGTCACAGATTGATCGGTAGTGACCAGACTCAGAGGACCCTTGAAGCGTCCCCCGGCGTACACGAGCTGTACCGGCACGGGGCCCTGATCGGTTGACGTGGTATATCGCTTCAGCTCCCAGGACTTGAGCACTCCGCCGCGGTTGGAGAACTTAGCCCGAAACAAGTCCGTATCCACCTCGATCGTCTGCTCTTCCTTGACCGTTCCCGTGCCACCGTCTGATGCCCCAGGTGCGGAAGGAGAACTTGTCTGAGTGGAAGATGCCGGACTCACGGACTGGGCAGAGGCATTCTCGGACCCTGCAGACTGTCGTTCCGCGACCTGGGTATTCGTCGCGACCTGCACAGGCTCAGACGGAGGCAACAACCCCATGCCCTTCAGGAGGTAGTCATAGCCGATAATGACGGCCAGAGAGACGATGAGGAAAACAATGACGCGCTTTTCCATGAATTTATGTACCGAATAACACCTGAGGGGTTGTCGTCACAAAGATCACCGTACCGGGTCTACGCCGCCAGGATGGAACGGGTGACATTTCAGCAGGCGCCAACCAGCCATCGCTACCCCCTTGAGCAATCCATATCGTTCAATGGCGTCTTGCGCATAGACGGAACAGGTCGGATGGAAGCGGCATGCGGGACCAAGCATCGGCGACACACAGGCCCGGTAGACCGACAGCAGGCCGATGCAGAAATACCTCACGACGAGGGATCCCCAACACGAACCAACCGCTGTCTTTGCAATGTGCTGCGCCATACGCTTTGCAGCTCCACAAACGGCACATTCAGGCATTGTCGCTTCGGGAAGACAAGAAATGCGTGCCCCGCACTCAACGTCGGCCGCACTGCACGGCCCAATTCGCGGAACAGGCGCTTCGCCCTGTTCCGCCGCACCGCCGTCCCGAATCGCCGTCCGATGACAATCCCCATCATGGTGTCTTGGGGCATCGTACCCGGACAGATCTGGAGATTGAACAATCCTGTTGAAACACGCCGCCCATTCTTCTTGATGAGCTGGATATCCCCGCTACGCTTCAAGAAAAACGACGCAGACGCCTGCCCTGCCGTCATAACCGACCTGTCTGCGGGTTACCAGGTTCGACCGGGCTTCAATCGTTTGAAGCCGCATATCGCCCGCTGTATCGCCCATGTTCTTCCACGACCAGGCTAAGACGACAGTATCCACCCCCGGTGACTACCCACCACCTGGATGTTTGCCTACATGCAGATTGCCTAGCGGCAGGAAAGAATCAGACGGTGAGGCGAGCGCGGCCCTTGGCTCGGCGACGAGCGATGACCTTGCGGCCGTTCTTTGTGCTCATGCGCTTCCGAAATCCATGTTCCCGCTTGCGCTTGAGATTCGAGGGCTGTTTAAAAGTGAACGACATTGCGCACTCCTTCTCGAGAGATCATTTTTCAATGAAGAGGCCGCATTATAGGGGCGTCACAGGAGGGTGTCAATCAATCTACCATCGCCTCTCCGCGATGAAATCGTCCCCTGAAATGCAGACTGCATGAAGCGCGCGGCCTCTCCGATGCGCACACGCCTTATCAATCGCCACTTCTTTGAGGCACTCTTGCCCGATTGCGGCAAAGATGCCACAGCGGCCAGCCAGTAAGACAACGGAATACTGCACCGTAACTTATTGTTCTCCCAAGGCATTCAATGGTCTTCGCACGAATGCACTTTCTGGCACTTACATTGCGTAGGAGGATGTTGGATCGATGGAATCACCGACCTTCACGCGGAATCCATGAAGGACCGCGGACAGGCCGGAGCCCTCGCATCAGAAGGCACCACGCTAACACTACCGTCCAGTTAGGGACAAAAGGCGGGAAGAACTCGCGGGACAGCCATCCGCACGATAGAATGCAAGAATGATGAGCCGCTCACGTTACATCTGCCGCATCGCCACTCGCGTTACCCTCGTCGCGCTGTTATCGATGAGCTTGGGCGGGTGCGTCGAAACCGTTCCTGAGGAGTTGGTGGAATCCATTGAGAGTCTCGACCGTGACCTGTCAACACTGCGAGCCTCCGACGTGAACCCCGCAGCCTATTCCAAGTTTTCCCGCCAATGGATTGCGCTACAAGGCCGAATCCGATCCGAGGAGAACATTGTTCGATGGCCATGGGAAGACAATGAGCTGGAAACCGATCTGGAAGCCCTTCAAGTCGAGGGCACGCAGCTCCTGAGCGACGTCAATAGCCGCATTCAGGCTCAACGCACGACTGCCGAAACGAAACTCGCCAAAATCGAGCAGCGGCTTCGCCTCCTGAACTCTCGAGTGGGAGACATCGGCAGCCGCGTGGTGCTGGGCGAGCATCCGGTCGAAACTGAAGTGCACGTCAAACAGGCTCGCCTGTTCCTCGAACAGGGACAATTTGAACATTCGATCCAGGCTTCGGAACGAGCCGGTAGAATCCTCCTGACTCAGACCGCCCTGCTCACCAATGAGTTAGGCCGGTATGCGGACGATGATCTGATCGCGGCGTGGCGGGAATCGGCACAACGCACCATTGACTGGTCTCGAACTCATCGGGCCCAGGCCATTGTCGTCAGCAAGGCCGACCGCTCCCTCACCCTATATAAGAACGGTCGCAAAGTTCTGACCTATCCTATTCGATTAGGATCAAGAGGAATCCGGGCAAAACAGCACTACGGTGATGGCGCTACTCCCGAAGGCGAATATCGCATTCAACGTAAACGCGGACCTGGACAAACGCCCTATTTCCGCGCCCTGATTCTCGACTATCCCAATATAGACGACCGGCGCCGATTCGAGGAAGCCCAGAAAGCAGGACTCATCCCCAAAAGCCAACATATGCCAGGCCTCATTCAGCTTCATGGCATCGCGCAAGGAATTTCGGATCAACCGTACGGCAGTATCGTGCTGGATAACCCGCAGATTGCCCAACTGTTTGACCAGGTCGCCGTGGGCACACCCGTCAATATCGTCGGCGCACTGGAATCGCAAAATTCCATTTCGCTAGTCCTGGCTGACTTGGGCGATCAGGAGGAAGAAACATAGCGTCGGGCCCGCTACGCATTAGCCTTCGGTCGCTTCTCCACCTCCATCATTCATCTCTCTCGCTCCAACTGACTCCGCCATCGCGTATCGCCTTCCCTTCCTGGTTTGCCTTTTCACATCCTCGAACCTAAGATAGGGCTCAGCCGACCAGCATCTTCGTTCCTCCACCTATGGAAGAGAGCGTGTTATGCCGATCCGCCCCAAAGTGACCTCCCTTCTGGATACCCAGACCCTCGCGACAACCTTCGATGAACTGGCAAGCAGCCGCGCGATCGAACGGATTTGGATGCGAGACCATACCCTTTGGAAGCCGAATCCGACGGAAATCGATAACAGGCTGGGGTGGCTGACCGTACTCGACCACATGCAAGACGGACTTTCCGACTTGCGAAGCTTCGCCCAAGCCGCTCGAGAGGCTCGCACGACAGACGTGGTGCTACTTGGAATGGGGGGCAGCAGTTTGGGCCCGGAAGTGCTGCGCTGCACCTTTGGATCGTCGAAGGGCGCTCCTCGTCTCTGGGTCTTGGATTCCACCGTTCCCGGCTGGGTGCGACAGGTCACCGATGCGATCCAACCGGCACGAACCTTGTTCCTTGTCGCGAGCAAATCCGGCGGAACGATCGAAGTCATGAGCCTCTTCGCTCACTTCTGGGAACTCGTCCACCGGACAAAAGGCCATCGCGGAGGCGCGCAGTTTGTCGCCATTACGGATCCGGCAACCGGCCTCGAGGAACTCGCTCGGGAGCGTGGATTCTGGCGGACGTTCACTAACCAACCGGACATAGGCGGACGCTACTCAGTGCTCTCGTATTTTGGATTGGTGCCGGCAGCCCTGCTTGGGTTGGACGTGGGAAAGCTCCTCACTCGAGCTCTCGCCATGCGGGAGTCCTGTCGACATACGGTGGCCAAAGAAAATCCGGGATCCGCCCTGGGAGGCCTGATGGCGGCCATGGCCAAAAGCGGCCGGGACAAGGTCACCCTTCTCACCTCGCCCGCATTAACTTCTTTTGGACTCTGGGTAGAACAGTTGCTCGCCGAAAGCACCGGGAAAGAAGGGACCGGGCTCATTCCCGTCGCGGGAGAGCCATTCGCATCTCCCGCTGCTTATGGAGCAGATAGAATTTTTATCTCGCTTCGCCTCAGGGGCGATCGCAATGCCTCCCTTGATAGAACGGTTTCCGCCCTGCAGCGAGCGGGACAGCCCGTGTATTCCATACCGCTCAAGGATCGTTACGATCTGGGTGGTGAATTCTTCCGGTGGGAGTTCGCGACGGCCATTGCGGGACATGCACTTGGCATTCATCCATTCGACCAGCCCAATGTACAGGAAAGCAAAGACAATACGGGACGCGTGCTGAAAGAGGTCGAAACTCAGGGGAAACTGCCCTCCATTGCCGTGCTGCCACCCAAACAAGCGTTGACTCAATTGCTCGAACAGATGGGCTCGAATCGCTACCTGGCCATTCTGGCTTACACCACTCCAACTCCCCAGGTGGAGGCGGCACTGCGAGCCTTACGCAAAGCCCTCATGGTCCGATATCACGTGGCCACGACGACAGGATACGGGCCCCGCTATCTGCATTCGACGGGGCAACTCCACAAGGGTGGACCGAACAGTGGGCTGTTTCTCGAGCTGGTCGATACGATGAAGCCGGATCTGGCGGTCCCGGAGAAATTCTATACGTTCGGCACCTTGGCTCAAGCGCAGGCCCTCGGTGATCTGCAATCGCTACACACACACCAGCGCCCGGCCGTCCGCATCGCTCTCGGCCCCAATCCCGTGCGGACCATCCGCAGCCTCGTCACATTCCTTACGCCCGCCAAAGCCACGCGCCTGAAATCCGTTCCAAAGAAGCGGACCACGTCAACTCGTCGCTCCCGCCGTTGAGATGGCACACCCTCCCGAACGGTACATCTTTGCTGATGCGCAAGAGGTCGTTCGTGCCGCAGCAACACTCTTCGTCACTGTTGGCCAACAGGCCATAAGCAAGCGTGCACGCTTTCTGGTGGCTCTATCCGGGGGTTCCACGCCTAAGGCACTCTATATGGTCCTGGCGAGTAAAGAATTCGCCACACAGCTCGACTGGAACAAGGTGCACTTCCTGTTCGGGGACGAACGCGCAGTTCCGCCTACACATCAGGATAGTAACTTTGCCTTGGCTAATACTCTCTTGTTCACACCACTGAATATTTCGGCCACGCACATCCATCGGATGCGCGGAGAGGACTCGCCTGAAACCGCGGCCATTCACTATGAAAACCTGTTGCGGGGCCTGACGGCCACAACGTCAGAACAATGGCCTGTACTGGACCTGGTCCTCTTAGGCATGGGAGAAGACGGACACACCGCCTCGCTCTTTCCAGGTACGCCGGCACTCAGCGAACCAACTCGCTGGGTCGTTCCCGGCCTAGCCCCGCAAGGCACGCGATCCCGCATCACCCTCACCCTAGGTGTGATCAATCATGCGAGTGTGGTACTGTTCCTCGTGACCGGACTGAATAAGGCCACCGTTGTCCGGCGTATTTTCGAAAGTCGTGCCGACGCCCCCGATGCCTATCCGGCGGCAAGGATCCGTCCCGAGACAGGGCGACTGTTATGGTATTTTGACCGCGCCGCCGCATCGGCATTGACTGAGGCGACAGATGAGTTGTCATCATAAGGGGAACCATGATTCTGGCAGGTGATATCGGCGGGACAAAGACGAACTTGGCCCTCTATGAGTGGACCAGCGGGCGGGTCGAACCGGTGCGCGAGGACAGTTTTCACAGCGCGGATTATAAATCCCTTGAAGAGATCATCGACGAGTTCCTCAGCACCCCGCTCGTCAAACCGGCGCTCGAGAACGCTCTTACGGAGGAATCCGTCGACCTTGGCAGTGATGTCGCCGCTGAGACCGCCCCAGTTGTTCCAGAACCCATCACGCTCACGGCAGCCTGTTTTGGCGTGGCGGGACCGGTCATCGACAATCGTTGCCGCACAACCAATTTGCCCTGGTTCATTGATGGAGCCGCCTTAGGCGAACGATTCGTCATCCCCCACGTGCGCCTCTTGAATGATCTCGAAGCCACCGCGCATGGACTTCTGCATCTGACGACCGATGAAATGGTCGTGCTGAATGCGGGGGCGCCGCCCAAGAAAAAACAGGCGCTCGCCCTCATCGCGGCTGGAACTGGGCTCGGTGAATGCATCCTCTATTGGGACGGAACCCGCTATCGCCCTATGCCATCGGAAGGCGGACATACGGACTTTGCACCCAATAGCGACAGCGAGATCGAATTGCTTCGGCATCTTCGCGGCAGCTATCTCCACGTCAGCTACGAACGTATTGTGTCAGGCCCCGGCCTCCATGCGATTTACGAGTATCTCCGCGACACGAAGAAGAATGAGCCAACGTGGCTGGCCGAGAAGATCAAGGTCGGCAATCCGGCAGCCGAGATCGCCGAAGCCGGACTCAAAGGCCAAGCAGAAATCGCGACACAAGCGCTGGAATTATTCGCATCCGTCTACGGGGCCGAGGCTGGCAACCTGGCGCTGAAAGCCCTCACGCTGGACGGAGTCTATGTCGCCGGCGGCATTGCTCCCAAACTCCTGAAGAAACTGCAGGACGGCTCATTCATGCGCGGCTTCACCAACAAAGGCCGCTACAAACGACTGATGAACCAAATACCGGTGAAAGTCGTGATGAACGATAAAACCGCCCTGCTCGGCGCTGCCTCCGTGGCGGCACAACTCACACTTCCTCCTTCATTATGACAACAACATCCTGTGACCTGGATTCGGAAAAGCGCCAAGCCGCGCTCAAGGCAACGGAATTTGTCCACGATGGCATGGTCGTCGGGCTCGGAACCGGCACCACGTCGAAACATCTCATTATCGCTCTGGGCGAGCGCGTACGTGCAGGGCTGAATATTCAAGCCGTCCCGACATCGCACGACACCGCAGCCCTCGCGAAGCAATCCGGCATTCCGCTTATCGAATCCGACAATGCCTGGATGATCGATGTCGCGATCGACGGAGCCGACCAAGTCGACCCTGCATTGAACCTCGTGAAGGGCGGAGGGGGCGCGCTGCTGAAGGAAAAAATTGTCGCCGCCGCGGCGAAGCGATTCATCGTCATGGTTGACCACACGAAACTGGTGCCGGCGCTCGGCGGCAGTTTCCCTCTTCCCATTGAAGTGGTGCCGTTTGGGTGGGGCAGCACCGCCCGACACATCGAAGCGGTCTCGGGCGGCAGAGCGGTCTTGCGCCAACGTAACGGAGACGTGTTTCAGACTGAGGCAGGACATGTCATCCTCGATCTGCACATGCCCATCATCGATGACCCTGCTGCGCTGGAAGTTGAACTCAATCAGATTCCGGGCATCGTTGAAACCGGCCTGTTCATCGGACGAACCAGCATCCTGATCGTCGGTCATGGACAAGGCACCGACGTCACCCATGCTCCGAAGCCATGACCAGGCCGCAGGGCGACCTGCCGGTAACCCGCCGGCAGGCGGCTGCTCTGGCCGTACGTGCCGCTACCCATGCGGCCCTGTGGCTGGGCGCATGGCCGGGAATCGCATCCCTGGTCTTCGTGCCTGAGGCCCGGAGCCAAACAACGTCGACGCACAACCAACAACATCCTCACAACACTATGACGACTTCATCCGCAATTGCTGATCCCTACCGTCTCCCGCGCCATGTCATTCCGACATACTATGACCTGCGGATGGAGCCGGATCTCCCCTCACATTCGTTCACGGGGCATGAGATCGTCACGCTGACGGTCACTGAACCCACGACTGACATTCTCTTAAATGCGACGGAGCTCGAGGTGTCGGCAGCGACATTGTCCGGCGAGGGACAGCCACCACGCACCGGGACCGTCCGGATGGATGATGAACATCAGCGATGCCACATCACCTTCCCAGCGGTCATTCCACCGGGTGTGTGGAAATTGAGCCTCGCATTTCGCGGAACGTTGAACGACAAGCTCCGGGGTTTCTATCGCAGCAGCTACAAAGACGATCGAGGTATCGCACATAGCCTCGCCGCCACGCAGTTTGAAGCGACGGACGCGCGGCGGGCCTTCCCCTGTTGGGACGAGCCACACTTCAAGGCCGTGTTCGCCGTAACCTTAGCCATCGATCCGGCGTTGACGGCCATCTCGAATACCAGAATCGTGGACGAACGGCTGGAGAACGGCAAACGCATCGTTCGATTCGCCGAATCCATGAAGATGTCCACCTACCTGGTGGCATTCATCGTGGGCGAACTGGTGTCGACCGCGCCGATCATGGCCAAACAGACCCCGGTCCGACTATGGTCCGTTCCAGGCAAACAGCACTTGACGCCATTCGGGCACGAGATCGCCGTCTACTCACTCAACTTTCTAGCCGAGTACTACGATATTCCCTACCCAGGTGACAAACTCGATCTGATCGCCATTCCGGATTTCGCTTCCGGCGCGATGGAAAATCTGGGTGCCATCACCTTCCGTGAAACCGCCTTGTTATTGGATCAGCGCACCGCCACACATGCGGAGCAAGGGCGCATTGCGGACGTCGTGGCCCATGAAAACGCCCACATGTGGTTCGGTGACTTGGTCACCATGGCCTGGTGGAACGGGCTCTGGCTGAACGAAGCCTTCGCCACGTTTATGGAAATGCTGGTAGTCGATGCCTGGAAACCGGAGTGGGAGCGGTGGACAGCCTTCGGCATGGCACGCGCCGCCGCATTATCGGTGGATGGCCTGCTGAGCACGAGGCCGATTGAATTTCCCGTGCGCGCGCCGAAGGAAGCCGAAGCCATGTTCGACGTGTTGACGTATGAAAAGGGCGCCTCGGTCCTTCGCATGCTGGAACAACATATCGGTCCGACAGTGTTCCGGGACGGCGTACGCCACTACCTTCATGCACATGCCTATGGGAATGCCGAGACCACCGACCTCTGGGTCTCCCTTGGCCACGCCTCGAAACAGGATGTCCCGGCGCTCATGAACGAATGGATTTTCTCGCCCGGGTATCCCTTGTTGTCCCTCTCCGTCGAGTCACGCTCCACGTTGATGCTCACGCAACGCCGGTTCATGTACGCGGACGATTCCTCCACGGCACCCTCCGGCACTGCGTCGCCACGTTGGCAGGTGCCGGTTCAACTGCGGATCAACACCGCGCGCGGCACAGAAACCAGACGCGTATTGCTCAGTGAGCGAGAGAATCGCATTCCTCTTCCAGAGGGCTGGACGTCGATCCTGGCCAATGAAGGGGGGCATGGATTTTACCGCGTGCGATACAGCGCCGACTTGCTCAGTGCCTTGCAGAAGGATGGTCTGAACACCCTGACTGCGGTGGAACGATTCAACCTGTTGAATGATACCTGGGCCGCCACCGTCGCCGGCATGGTCTCCTCCGCCGACTACCTCGCCTTGACTGAACATTTCCGCAGTGAACAGGATCCGCATGTCTGGGCTGTCATGCTGGGTTCATTTTCCACGATCAACCATCTCCTGGAAGAAGAAGATCGTCCCTTGCTCGCAGCGTTGGTACGCGATCGGGTTGCGCCCCTGTTTCAGCAGCTCGGCTGGACGCCGCGTGCCGATGAGCGCGATCTCGTCAAGGAATTGCGCGGTGATATCATTCGCGCGTTAGGCACCTTGGGCCGTGACGAAACCATTCAGGCTCAAGCGCGGGAGGCCTACACCGCGCTTCAGCAGAAGTCCCGGCCGATCGATCCCAATGTGATTCCAGCACTCGTTTCGATTCTGGCCTTCACCGGGGATGAGGCTCGCTACGAAGAATTTTCCGGCCGGTTCCGCCAAGCCACCACTCCACAAGAGGAACGCCGCTATCTCTTTTCTCTGGCCGCGTTCCGTCGACCGGAGCTGCTGGAACGGACGTTAACAAAAACCCTGACCGACGAGATCCGTACGCAAGATGCGCCATTCCTCGTCAGCAGCCTGCTTCAGAACGTGTATATCCGCGAGAAGGCCTGGGAATTTGTGAAGACCAATTGGGAGCGGATGGACAAGCTGTTTCCGAAGAGCGGTTTGCGGAGAATGTGCGGGGGCCTCACCGGTCTCTCAACCCCTGAACTGGAACAGGACGTCCGGCACTTCTTTGCATCCCGCAAGATCGATCTCGGCGGAAAGACGCTGGAACAGAACCTGGAACAACTCCATATCGCCGTGCAATTTCGCGAGCGTGAGCGCGAAGCGATTCGCGCCGTGTTAGCGCGTAGGTCGACCTGATTGAGTCGCAGCCTCTATCGCACCGTGATCATTGATCATTCGTGGCGAAGCACGGTCAGCGGGGGTTGGCCCAGAATGCGATAGGTACTGAGGAATCCGACGAGGAGCGTCAGCAGAACGGTACAGCCCAATCCGATGCCCAGCACGGGCAGCTCCAACGCCCACGGCAGTTCCAGGATATATCGTAAGATCGCCCATGAGAACAGACTGGCGAGGGCGACGCCGATCATTCCCGCCACACATCCGAGCAACGCATATTCAGCTGCAAATGACCGGGCAATCAACCCGCGGGTTGCGCCAAGCGCCTTGAGGATCACCGCCTCATACAGCCGCCGATAGCGCGTCGCCGCGAGGGCCGCCGCCATCACCAGCGCGCCAGCCATCAGGCAAAAGAGCGCGACGCCGCGAATCGCCAACGACAAGCGGTCGAGCACACGGGCAAAGCTGTTCAATACTTCGCCGATGTTAATGGCGGTCACATTGGGAAACGCAGCCACCACGGCCGACTGGAAGGCCACTTCGTCCTGGGGAGCCACTCGCACGGTGGCGACGTATGTCATCGGCGCTGCATCGAGCGAGCCGGGCGAAAAGATCATGTAGAAATTCGTGGAAAAGTTCCCCCACTCGACCTTCCTGATGCTGCTCACTTCGGCTTGCAGAATGGTTCCTTGAATGTTGAGATCCAGCAGACTGCCGACATCAAGATCGAGACTCTTGGCGGCTTCTTCCTCGACAGACACCTGCGGTTTCGAAAACACCTGCCCCGGTTTCCACCAGGCGCCTTTCACAATCTTATTATCCTTGGGCACTTGATCGAGAAACGTCAGCACATACTCACGAGTCACATACCAGCTTTTGCGCTTCTCTTCCTTCGACTGAGCAGGCGGTTCATCCTGCTGAGCCTCGCGCTCGTCAGTCACCGGCCGCCCATTAATGGCATGGATTCGTGAGCGCACCAATGGAGTCAGATCGGGAGCAAAATCGCCGGTGCGCCGATGGACTAACTCCCCGAAGGCCTGTGCCTGATCCGGTTGAATATCGATGAAAAAGAAGGTGGGAGAATCGGACGGACGGTTTTCTCCCACCTGCCGCACGAGCGCATGCTGAAGCAACGCGATCGCCAGGATCACCATCACGCCGACGCCGATCGACACCATCACGCCTAGGGTTTGCCCCCCGGGTCGTTGAATGTTGCCCAGCGCCTGCCGCAAAGACAACTCCCGCGGTACGGGCAACGCGCGGAGTCCCCGCAACAATGCCTGGGCTCCCAAGGTCAAGACCGCTATCGCGATCACCAAGCCACCGATAAACAGTGCGCCGATCGTCAGCGATCCCGCCTGCCACATAGACAAGCTCGCCAGCCCGATCCCGATACCCGCCGCCGTGACGGTTCGCAGGGGATCCGCCGTCATCACTTGTCCCGCGCGTTTCCACAAGGCTTTCTCTCGTCGCACCAGTGGCGCACCAACACGTTCCACTTCACGCCTGAAAATGGCAGCGGGTTTGATATCCCGGATAGTCAGCAGCGGCCACACGCTGAACAACAGCGTCGTCAGGATGCCCAAACCCAAGCCTTTCCCGATAGGGGCCACGGCTGAAAGAGAGAGCACCGATGTAAACTCGACTTGCTGGAGGACATCCGTCGCCAACAACGTGGACACCGCCTGCGGAAGGACTGTTTGCAAGGCCACGCCGATGCCGATCCCTCCCAGGCTACCCAACAGGCCTAAGCCGACGGCCTGCCCTAAGTAGGAATAGATTATGGTTGCGGTATCCGCCCCCACGGTTTTCAAAATCGCAATGGAGGGGAGCTTCTCTCGCACGAACGCATGAATGGATAGCGCCACGCCGATGCCGCCGACGAACAGCGCCGTCAGCCCGACCAAGCCTAAATACCGCGCGAGTTGATCGAGAAACTGCTTGAGCTGTGGCTGGGCATCGCGATAAGAAGACACCCGCGCGGATTCGACGGCAAGGCGGCCCCGCAGCTCATGAAGGAGCGGGGACAGTGCCATAGAGGCAGGAAGCCGTAACAAATGCCGTTCACGCATTCGGCTGCCCGGCTTGATCAGATCGGCGGCGGCCAGCCCTTCTTGCGAAATCAGCACCCGCGGGCCGAGGCTGAACATGTTGGCCATGCGATCCGGCTCCGTATGAATCACGCCCGTGATCCGGAAAGAAGCCTGTCCAATCTTCATCGCATCACCAACGCCTAAGCCCAGCCGGATCAACAATGCTTGCTGCACGACCGCCCCGTGACAGATGGTTCCGCAACGGTCACCGGCCGGATGAAGCAATTCGGTCAATGGTCGATCCGGCTCAACCCGCACGACGCCATACAGAGGATATCGCGGCTCGACGGCTTTCAATTCGACGAGCTGCGTGACGTCCATTCCGCCTTCGCGACGGTCGACCCGCGCCACCATGGCGACCAGCTCATCTACACGCGTGACCTCAATTCCGCGGCCCGTCAGGTCCTTGAGCACGGTGGAGCCCGGTCCCCCTAAAGGCCTGGATAGCCGGATTTCCAGATCACCACCCAGCAGGCCCCGTGCCTCTTTCAGCACCGCGCGTTCGACGTTGGCCGAAAAGAGAGACACCCCCACTACCGCCCCGACGCCTAATGCGATACAGGCGAGAAAATAGACAAAATGCCGCCAGGAAGATCGCAAGTCCCGCCAGGCCAGGATGAACCAGAATGGCCTCATAGGCGGTCGCCGGACTCGTCGTAGGAAGATGATGTGAATTGATCAGACCCGATCCGGCCGTCTCGGAGGGTAATAACCCGCTCCATCGACGCGGCCAATTGCTGGTCGTGCGTGACTAACACGAGGGTGGTGCCGGCGTCCCGGTGCAACGCCATGATGAGCTGGATCACCTGCTGCCCCGTATGGGAGTCCAAGTTTCCGGTCGGTTCGTCGGCCAACAGAATCGGCGGCCGGCAGGCAAACGCACGCGCCACTGCGACCCGCTGCTGTTCCCCACCGGAAAGCTGAACCGGATAGTGCGAGACCCGATGCCCTAAGCCTACCGCCTCCAGCAATTCCATGGCGCGTTGGCGTGCATGACGGTCGCCTGCGAGCTCCAACGGAATCGACACGTTCTCCAGAGCGGTTAACGTCGGAATGAGATGGAAGGACTGAAAGATATATCCCACGTTGGCCAGGCGCAGGCGCGCCATCGCCTTTTCGTTCAGTCGGGTAATCTCCCGGCCATTGAGCCAGATGGTTCCGGACGTCGGCCGGTCAAGCCCCGCAATCAGGCCCAGCAGAGTGGACTTGCCACTGCCGGACGGCCCGACAATCGCCACGGTTTGCTTCTCTGGAATCTCAAGGGTGATATCATCCAGAATCCTGACCGTCTCGCCCCCGGCCTCTAATTGCATCGTCACCTGTTGAGTGGCAATCATCATCCTGTTGATCCGTAGACCCACATGTAAAAACAGTTTTCATATTATACTGTACGCATGACGACCTGCTCGGACCTTTTCCGCATCATCCCGCGACTGATGACAGGCAGCCTTATCGTCCTGCTCGTGAGCGGGCTCGTCGGCTGCGATCAATCTCCCCTGGCCTCTAGTCCTCCCTCATCATCCGCGCCTGCCAGCCTTGCCCCACCTCAGCCGGCGACTGACGACAAGCCTTCAGCGGGCCCGCCGGCTACGACGACGGTGCCAGAGGCCGACAGCCGACCGAGAATCGTGGCATTCGGCAATAGTTTGACTGCCGGCCTGGGCGTCTCCCCCGAACACACGTATCCGGCGCAGCTGCAGAAACAGCTGGATACACTCGGCCTTCACTATCAGGTGCTCAATGCGGGGGTGAGCGGAGACACGACCGCAGGAGGACTGCGTCGAGTATCCTGGCTCCTCGCCGGAAAACCGTCCGTCGTGATTCTCGAATTAGGGGGGA
>ERZ724526.461-NODE-461-length-23739-cov-5.530105_pt1 | contig 23739 bp, 18 predicted proteins | sample MGYA00376059_ERZ724526 | MGnify/ENA primary metagenome ERZ724526 (study PRJEB28724, sample SAMN07190883) | activated sludge metagenome | isolation source: activated sludge of sewage treatment plant in Hong Hong | place: Hong Kong | collected 2016-03-17 ...
TGTATTAGGCCTGCCGCTAGCGTTCATCCTGAGCCAGGATCAAACTCTCCATCGTATATTCTTTATAGTGTCCTAAAACACTACGTCGTTCTTCGATGCCAAAGTCCTTTCCTTAAACCCATCTCTTTTCCACTCTCTTTTATTCGATGATCCGATTTATTTACCGAATCTACACTACAAAGCCTTTCGCTTTCCATCTGTCAATGAACTCTTTATATATCCCTGCCGAAGCAGTTCCTATATCAATTTTTCTCGCCGCTTCATTTAGCGGGCTGCAAAGATAGAACCTCTCGCCGCTTCTAACCAAACCACAACCAAACTTTTTTTTAACACAACACCAACATCTCCCCAACACCCCAATCCTCCTCATTTCCTCTATCTCTGCTCTAGCCTCTCTTCTGAAGCGGGCGCAAAGGTAAGGCAATTGCTGATTCTACAAAGGGGTGCGTCAAAATTTTTTATATTTTTTTTGAGACTGGGGAAACAAAGTATTCGCGGCCCGATGAAAAATCCGGTGTTTCGAAATTAAATATCGCCAAAGGGTCCAATTCTGCTCGAAAGCCGGATCGTCCCGGCAAATTGAAAAAATATATTGGGCAAGGTATATTCTGACTCCAGTGCCATGATTTCCTGAATTGCCGGAAACAGGGAAATACCCCAAACAACATACCCGTCATTGCCTGGCCTCAAAGTATTGTACGTCGGTGTGATCGATATACGTCTCCTGAAGTTTTCCGGGCAGATTGGGATAGTTAACCGGATAATAAAAGCGGCGTTTCTCCTGAGGCCTGATTGGTCCGGGTTTTTCCAACCGCAAACGGGTCGATGCGGTATCTTCCGGATTGATGGACTCCGCAAAATAGAGTTTTTTGTCCTTTGCATACAGGAGTATCACAATTCTGGGGTGATTCACCGTGTAGTTCAGCGGATTGTCTATTTCAGCGGAAATCTGGTGGGTGACTTCAACGGTTTTGGTCGAGTCTTTTGGGTCGGGTACGAGCATACGAACGCCTCCGACCTCGCCGGAGACAAGAATGGGGCCCGGACCGACATGCACTGCGCCGGCTCCTGTTACCCTGCAGGAATCGGGTCGGCCGGATATATGGTCAAGAGAAATGGCCTGGAAAAACGAACTGGCGCCCATCGGCGGAATTGCATCCGAAAAGCATCGCACAACCATATCGGGTTTGCCATTGATAGTCAATGCCTGGCCCGAAGAATCCAGCAGCTCAATGCGTACCCATATCTTTTGCCATTCCGGGAGTTTATTGTCAACAATGGAGGCGATACAAAAAAAGCCTTTTTCCGTCCAGAAATTCAGATCCCGGAAGGACACTGCGACAAAACTGGCATTGGCTGGCATGGTGTCTACAACCGGTGTGGATTCTGAGGTTGTGCTAGCAGTATCCTGACAGGCGCCCTGGAAAATCCCGGAGCCAATAAATAGCATGAAAAGCGATGGAAAAATGATTCGCATATTATATAAGGTGAAGATGATGTGAATAAGGGGCGCAAAGTTCTATAAAAGTTGGGTGCGATACCAAATTTTACCAAACCCGAGATTGTACCTTTGCGCGATTTTCCAAACGGCTTTTATTTTACCATGAAATATCTGATTACGGGTCTGGGCAACTTTGGCTATGAATACGATGGCACGCGGCATAATATCGGCTTCGAAGTTGTCGATTTTCTCTGCAAGGAACTTGACGGGAAATGGAACGACGACCACCACGGCGAACTGGCCCAGGTAAAATATAAAGGTCGAACCCTTATCCTGCTGAAGCCCAATACCTATATGAACCTCAGCGGGAAGGCAATCCGGTACTGGCTTCAAAAAGAAAAGATATCGCTGGAAAACAGCCTCACTGTTCTCGACGACCTGAACCTGGCATTTGGCAAACAGCGGCTGCGTTCAAAAGGCTCCGACGGCGGCCACAACGGGCTCAAAAATATTCAGGAACTGCTCGGAACAGACGCTTACCCGCGTCTTCGCATCGGCATCGGCAATGCCTTTTCAAAAGGCCGGCAGGTGAATTATGTATTGGGCAAATGGACCGAAGATGAAAGGGCAGAGCTGCCGCATATTTTGGAAAAAGCCGGTGAGGTGATCAAAACCTTTGTAACCATCGGGCTGGAACGCGCCATGAACATGACGGGCAAGTAGATTGCCGTACCGTTGTATGGAAGGCCAGGCTTGTCTAGGCCAGTTGTTTCACCCAATGCTCCAGCGCGTCCTGAAACAGGTTATGTCCAAACCGGGTAGCGGTAAAGCCGATGGTGTTCCCGACCTGTTCAAGTCCTGCCTCCAGATCAATTTCTTCCTGTTTTTGCACCAGAAAGGTATTGTGGCTGGCAAACATGTCGGCGAGGTACTCCTGTTCGGTCTGCCCGGGCGTTGGAATCAGTATGGCTTTTTTACCAATGGCGGCCAGGTCCATAATGCTGCTGTAACCGGAGCGGCAGATGAGTACGCCACTCGCCAGCAGTACTTCATTGAGTTCCCTGGATGTCAAGTAGGATACCATCTCGATGTTTTCCGCCGCATAGTGGTGCTCCTTGGCCTGGGTTTTCCCCTGGATAAAAATAAATTTCTGAGGCAAGAGCATGGCTTGTTCTAGCAACCGCTGCTCGAGATAGGTGCGCTGCGGCTCGGGGCCTGACAAAACGACTGCCACATCGTACTCCTGCTCAATGGCGTGGATATCTATCCTCGAAAGCGGACCGATAAACCGTACATTGGGGTGCGCCTGCCTTTCACCATGTGACAAATCGCCGGAAAGCCCGGGGGCTTCAGCGACGTCGGGTACCCAGATTTCGCCAAACTTTCCCAGTACACCGCGCAAAACCCTGTTTGCGATCCATTCCAGCATGGCATTTGGAACGCGAAGGTTCAACTGGTGGGTGAGCATCACGTTTTGGGTCCGGGAAGCAAAACACCCGTATCGATTGTCGGAAATAATGCCCTGTATGTTTTGCTCGCGCACCAGTCGTTCCGTGGCCCATTGTTCTGCACGTATGGCGTACATGATGCGGGGAAGCTGGCGTCCGATATTCATCACCATATTGCTGGAATCGTACCGGATACGGTAGGAGGGTAGGCGAAATGCGGGTAAGTGGGGAAACTCGGCTTTCAGCAGATGAAGTGCAACCCCGTCGGATGCCATCAGCACCTCAAGGCCCATTTCATCAAGTGCTGAAATGAGCGGGATGCATCGGGTGGCGTGACCAAGCCCCCAGTTCAATGGTGCGACGAGTATTCGCTTCTTCAAGATGGCAGGACTTACGCGTCGGGACGACGACGGCTGCGTTAAAAAATTTTGTGGGGCAAGGGTTGCGCCTTACATTCGCGTTTGTAAAAGTAAACAGACTTTCCGCTATGAAAAAAATTAATTGGTGGCGCCTGGCATTTTTGCTGCTGATAACGGGCATGTTTTTACTCGAAGGATGCCGGTTGTTCAAGCCCAAATGTGATTGCCCGCATTTCTAAAGGGCGCACAGCACGCATTGCTCAAAAAGTACCTGTACCTGATAAATATGAGCCACCCCGTTACCCGGGATGGCTCATGCTTATGTATCCTGTAGTCAGTTTAACCGTATCTCGTCTTCATTGCCGTCGAAAAAGCGGTAATCCGTCAGTTGATAGTCGGCATTCGGCAGAATACGAATCCACCTGTTGTATTTCATAAACCAGCGAACCTGTCGGTTGGCCATGCCTTTTCTCAGGTAGGCCTCCAGATATGGATGCACGCGCAGCACCAGCGGTGAACGCGGGCGCGACTGCATGATAAATTCGAGGTCGCGTTCGATATCGTCGGTTAACAGGATCGTCGCATTCACCTTGCCGGTGCCACCGCAGGTGGGGCACACTTCCGCAGTATCTACGGCGACCTCCGGGCGGGCGCGTTCGCGGGTGATCTGCATCAGACCGAATTTCGACAGGGGAAGGATGGTGTGTTGAGAGCGGTCTTTCCGCATGAAATCTTCCATTGCCTTGGCCAGTTGCTTCTTGTGCTCCTGGTTGCGCATGTCGATGAAGTCGATAATGATCAGGCCGCCGATATCGCGCAGGCGTATCTGACGGGCAATTTCTTCCGCTGCTTCCAGATTGACGCCCAGAATTGTCTGATCGACGTCGGCCGTCGTCATCTTATGGCCGCTGTTTACGTCGATGACGTGCATGGCCTCGGTTTTCTCGATAACGAGGTAAGCGCCGCTGCTCATCGTCGCCGTTTTGCCGAAGGAAGCCTTGATCTGCTTGGTAATGCTGTAATGGTCGAATATGGGCTTGGAACCGCTATACAACTGTGCGATCCCTACCTGGTCCGGGCTGATGTTTTGCAGGTAAGCCCGTACGTCGGCCAGCAGGTCTTTGTCGTTGACGACGATGCGGCTGAATCCGTCGCTGAGCAGGTCGCGAAGCACACTGGCCGGTTTGTCGAGTTCGCTGAGCAGTTTGGCCGGCGGGTTGACGGTCTTCAGTTGCCGGTAAATATCTTCCCACTGCCCCAGCAGGCGCACCAGTTCTTCGTGCAGTTCCTGTACTTTTTTCCCTTCGGCGGCCGTCCGGATGATAATGCCGAAGTTTTTCGGCTTGATACTTTCCGCAAGCGTATGAAGGCGTTTGCGTTCTTCGCCGCTGGCAATTTTCTTGGATACGGATACCGAATCGGCAAAGGGCGACAGCACCATGTGCCTGCCCGGAAGGGTGAGTTCGCACGACAGGCGCGGACCTTTGGTGGAGATCGGTTCTTTCAAAATCTGGACCAGGATAGGCCAGCGTTTGTTGAGTACCTGGTCGACCTTGCCGGTTTTGACGATCTCATCGTCGAATTTGAAGTTATCCAGTTTGGGCGTGTTGATGCTTCCGTTCATCACCCCGTTGGTCCATTTGACGAGCGAGCGCAATTTCGGGCCCAGGTCTGTGTAATGCAGAAAGGCATCTTTCCGGTGGCCGATGTCGACAAAAGCGGCATTCAGTCCGGGCATCATTTTTCTGATTTTGCCGATCAGGATATCTCCGACGGTAAAATTGTTGTTGGTTCTTTGGTGGTGGAGCTCAACCAGTTTGCCGTTTTCCAGCAAGGCAAGTTCAACACCCGTTTCAGCGGCGTTGATAATAAGTTCTTTATCCACGATGGTATTTATATGGTTTGCCACAGGTAAGGCAATACCTTGGGAAGGAAAGGGCGCTTCCGCATGATCCGCTTGTAAAAACAGCAGCGATTTAACCGTTTCTGACAAAGGAAAAAACCCTCCGACCTGGCACCGGGGTCGGTACGGGCGTCAAAGTAACCGTCGAGGGTTAATGCGGGGACTGGCGGGTATTGTTATCGGCAAGGGAAGCTGTTTCACATGACATCGGGGACCACGTCAGTGCAGCATTGTTCCGGTCAGGGATACAATAAATGGGGGAGGCTTGCCAAAGAACAAATACAAAAAAGCCAATCAGGAGGACTTAGTGTGTCCGGCATGACAGACAAGATACTTCAACGGAACGGTGCATACGGTTGGGCGGGGTGATATGAATGGATACTGATAAAGGTTTATACCAGTACTCCCCGACTCAAACGTATGCACCGTGTCCGTTTTCAAAACGACGGTTGCGTCCGGCGCTGACCCCGGCACGGCAAGCTCCGATCTGTCGGAACTGCACATTGCCTGTGGTTCAGTTACTAACGCTTCTTCTTGTGGCGATTCTTACGAAGGCGCTTTTTGCGCTTGTGTGTGGCAATTTTGTGGCGTTTACGCTTTTTTCCGCAAGGCATACTGCTTGAAAATTTTAGTGCCTGTTTTGTACAGGCCGGTTATCTGTTATGAGTCGACGGTGTTGTTATTTGCACAATGCCGCAAACTCGGATGCTTTTACCGAATTGCCCGCACCTTCATAGGCTTTGGCCAGAAGACAGGGCGTATTCGGATTTATTTTATCGAGCGACCAGGCTTTTTCGAGGCGTTCTACCGCCCGGCTCCATTGCCCGGTCTTTATAGCCAACCGTCCGAGTGCATTATAAACAGCAGCACTCTCCGGATGTTTACTTTCCAAATCGCGCAACATCAGCACGGCCTTCATCGGATTGTCGGGTGGCGGGTTTTCCGCATACACCAGGGCCAGATTGACGCGATATTCTACATTTTGCGGGGCAAGCGATGCGGCACTCTCAAATGCTTTAACCGCATGGTCTGCACAAAACTGCCGGATAACCGGGTCTTGCGAGGTCGCCAGACCATTAAAAAACGTTGCTCCCGCGACCGACCACGAACTGTCGGCATTTTCCAACTCCGCCACTTGCTCCGCTATTCCGCCTGCAACGGGTATTTGTCCGAGACGATACCACAGGCCGGACAGCTGTTTTAGTGCGGCAGCGCGTTCCGGGTCTGAAGCGGCGTTTGCCGCTTTTTGTTCCAACGCTGTTATTTCCGTCACCTGCGAACCTTCCAGATGCGCTTTTGCATCGGCGGTCAGGGTTTCCAAACTGGTGCTTTCTCCCACGAGTGCACGCGATTGTTCGGTTGTTTTTTGTTTGTCGGTCTTGGTATCAAAACCGAAGTAAAGACCCAAAAACAGAACCAAAGCGCCGAAAAGGGCCAAATATTGTGTTTTATTCATCAGGAATAACACCGGAACCGACTGGTTTAGTCTTCTACTTCGTCTTTAGGCAGCGCGTGAACATTTTTCTTCACTTGCTCTGTAAATATCTTGGCCGGCTTGAAAGAGGGAATGTAATGTTCCGGAATTTCGATGGACTTGCCTTTTTTGATGTGGCGACCCACTTTTTTGGCGCGTTTTTTTATGACAAAGCTGCCGAATCCGCGGATATAAACGTTTTCGCCGCTTTGCATCGTGGTTTTGATTTCCTTGAAAAGCTCCTCAAGGGATACGAGGACGTCCACTTTAGCCACGCCGGTTTTTTCGGAAATAGCGTTCACAAGGTCAGCCTTTCTCATGTTTTATTTCGTTGATTTTGAATAAGTTATGAACGAAAATTGGGTGTTTTCAAAAACGAGACGCAAAGTTCGCACAATTTTTTAGCCGCACAAACTTTTACTGAAAAAAATCCGCGTGTATTTCCTTGAAAATCAGAGAAAATCATCGTGTCGCGGTACTCAGGCGCTCTTTTTTTTCTGCGCTGCAAACTCGCTCTAATTCAGCAGTTTACAAAATTGTAGCGGCAAAATTATTTGCGCCAATGCTGACGGCGGCTAATTTTTCTACTTTTGCCAGGCTATTCCCAATCCTCTCAACCGCCAGTATTCAAACATTTTCTACAGTATGCTGCTTTCCATGACCGGCTACGGCCGCGCGACCGGTAGTTTCGGCGAAAAAACGATTTCCGTAGAAATGCGGGCCCTCAATTCCAAACTGACAGACCTCAAGATCCGGCTGCCGGCTGATTACAAGGAAAAGGAAGTGGAACTGCGCAAGATCATCAACGACCACGCGGAGCGCGGCAAACTCGACGTGCTCATCGATGTCCAGAACGCCAGCGGTGCGGCCACCGTCAGCCTCAACGAAGCGCTGTTTCGCGGCTACCACCGCGAACTGACCCGCCTGACCGCCGAACTGGGTATGGGCCAAACCGACATGCTGCAGGCCATCCTGCGCATCCCCAATGTGGTGGCCTCCGGCTCCGGAGAGGTCAACGAGGCCGAATGGAAAGTGGTTTGCGATACCATGAACCGGGCGCTGGACCAACTCCAGGATTTCCGAAAGCAGGAAGGGAAGGCGCTCGAAACCGACCTCCGCCTGCGGGTCGACAGCATTCTGTCATTACTGACGCAGCTCACACCCTACGAGCAGGGCCGCTTTGCCCGCATGCGCGAACGCCTGCGCAACAACATGGAAGAAGGTATCGGCAAAGACAACCTCGACACCAACCGCTTCGAGCAGGAAATACTCTATTACCTCGAAAAAATGGACGTCACCGAGGAGAAAGTCCGCCTAGAGCAACACTGCAAATACTTCCTCGAACAGGTGGAAAACGAAAAGCAGTCTGCCGGTCGCACCCTCAATTTTATCTCCCAGGAAATGGGCCGCGAGATCAATACCCTCGGCGCCAAGGCCTACGACGCCGACATCCAGCGGCTGATAGTGCAAATGAAAGACGAACTGGAAAAAATAAAAGAGCAGTTGGCGAACGTGTTGTAATCCTCAGACGGTTTCTCAGGTCATTCCATAAATCACTGGCGTCGTATATCTATTTGATTCTTTAACCTTAAAAGTATATATCATGCTTAGCCTGTTATCAAACGTCCCCAGGCGGACTCTTCTCTCTCTCTCTTGTGTAATGCTTTCGTGGCGCTGGCCCAGGAAAGCCAGTTTCTGACCGCTATGCCCCTCACCGAGGCGAATTTCACCCAGCCGGAGCAAAGCCGCTGGCAGTACCTCAGCCAGGGTACTGATGCCATGTCCATTCAACTGGTGCGCGTGGGCGACCTGTCCTCCTTTATCGAAGATGGAAAACTGGCCTTTTCGATTCCCGGCGAATGGCCATTGCCCGCAAGCATCGCCTCCGGATGGTATAAAGTATCGCTGACCGGCGAGAACTGGTCGGGTGCGCAACAAATCATCGTAAACCGCTAAAAACATCCGCCATGAAATACGTATTCCTGATTTTTTGCGCTGCTATTCTTTTTACAACGTGTCAAAAAGAAAAAATATCAGGCCCGCCTTTGCCACCCGATCCGCCCATATATGTTCCAATCTATCAGCCGGGGGATACTACTATGGGTGCAGGATATGCCAATAAGTTGACTGCTGCTTGGAAATCAGAAGCAATCTGCAAGGTCCAAACCTTTTTCGATACCAATTACATTGCAATTAGTTTTTTTACCTATTCGATAAACGGTGAGATAAGAGAAGCCTTTGGGTTTGGCTTTATTCCCAGATTCGAGGGCAATAAAACTTACAGTCTGAAAAAAATGACCGGCAGCACTTTAATCCCCGGTTATGTAACTCCTACTTACGGTACCTGGAAATACGACGGCGACGTCACTGAAGACATCTACTACTTAGACACCACGGCTACGGACAACTACTTCCGGGTAGACAAGATCGACCCGGTAAGCAAGCGGATCGAAGGCTCCTTTACGGTGACTTTCAAGGTGGAGGAGCCGCGCAGCAACCCCGCCAATCCGCCGACGGTGAAGTTTTCGGCGGGGCGGTATTGGGCGATTATACAGGAGTGAAACATGCTCGGTACGGCGGTGACTCACAGTCGTCGCCCTACTTTGGTTACAAATCATCGTAAACCGCTAAATACTTCCGCCATGAGATACGTATTCCTGATTTTTTGCGCCGTCCTGTTTTTTGCGAATTGCCAAAAGGAAAAAATATCGGAGCCGCCGCCACCGCCGCCTGAGCCGCCGGTATACGTTCCGATCTACCAACCGGGCGACACCAGCATGGGCGCCGGTTATGCGAAGAAACTGACCGCGGATTGGAAAGCCGAAGCCTTGTGCCGCGTGCAAACTTTTTTCGATACCAACTATATTTCGATTGGTTTTTTTACGTATTCCAGCTACGGAGAGTTAAGGGAAACTTTTGGATTTAGCTTCATTCCTCGATTTGAAGATGGGATCGAATACGGCCTGAAAAAAATGGTTGGCAGTTCGTTGCAACCCGGTTATATTAGCCCAACCTATGGTACGATGAAATACGACGGCGACGTCACCGAAGACATCTACTACCTGGATACGACGGCTACGGACAACTACTTCCGGGTAGACAAGATTGACCCGATAAGCAAGCGGATAGAAGGCTCCTTTTCGGTGACCTTCAAGGTGGAGGAGCCGCGCAGCAACCCGGCCAATCCGCCGACGGTGAAGTTTTCGGCGGGGCGGTATTGGGCGATTATACAGGAGTGAATCCTTGGGTTAGTGAGGCGGTGACTGCCATTCACCGCCTCATTTTGGTAAATCATCGTAAACCGCTAAAAACATCCGCCATGAGATACGTATTCCTGATTTTTTGCGCTGCTATTCTTTTTACAACGTGTCAAAAAGAAAAAATATCAGGCCCGCCTCTGCCACCGCCACCCGACCCGCCCATATATGTTCCAATCTATCAGCCCGGCGATACCAGTATGGGCGCCGGTTATGCGAAAAAGTTAACAGCTAACTGGAAGTCAACAGCCGTTTGTAGAACCTTGACATCTTTCGACAGCAATCTGGTATCAATAACTTTTTTGACCTACTCGAATTCTGGTGAGCAAAGAGAAAGTTTTGGATTTGGCGGAATCTCAAAATTTGATTTGCATAACTATTTTTTGTATAATGTTTACAGCAATGTGAACTGGAAATTTGGAATGGTTTCAACTGGATACTCCACCTGGAAATACGACGGCGACGTCACCGAAGACATCTACTACTTAGACACCACGGCTACGGACAACTATTTCCGGGTAGACAAGATTGACCCGATAAGCAAGCGGATAGAAGGCTCCTTTTCGGTGACCTTCAAGGTGGAGGAGCCGCGCAGCAACCCGGCCAATCCGCCGACGGTGAAGTTTTCAGCGGGGCGGTACTGGGCGATTATACAGGAGTGAGCCATCAACGTCAAAAGACGAATGGGAAAAGATCAAAGAGCAGTTGGCGAACGTGTTGTAAAAACGTTAAACCGGAACTTATTAAAAATAAGCATACAATTTGCACCGTCTTCCATCGCACAACAAAATCTTCCGCGATGGCCTACCGTCTTGTACGGGCTTTTCTCCTGACCTGCCTGCTCCTCTGTCAAAGCGCCCCCGGCGTAAGGGGGCAGTCGGCCGACCTTCGGCAGGACAAAAGTTTTTTCCAGAAAAAACAGCAAGAGTTCGGCCATTGGCTGGGCCAGAACAAGCTGGAAAAAATATTCAGGGCCGACAGCGTAGCCGTGTCGTCGAAAAAGGTGACGCTTTTCCTGCGTCCGGCATTCGATTCAAAAACGGCCTGCGATTCCATCCAGTGTGCCTGGGAAAAACTGGAAAAGGAAAACCGGAAGGTGAATGGCCAGTATTTCCACGAACGGTTGTTGCAGAAGTGGGCTTTTCTCGCCGAACTGCACCCCGATCAGGCCGAAGTAGTGGTGCGCTGCCATGATCCGGCGCACTTTTTGGCCAAGGTATACAGCCGCAACGGCAAGGTGCCGGTGGAGCAGCGCAATATCCGCTCCGGTACCGTGTCGGAGGTCAGCACGCCCGCTTCGTTGCAGGGTGTGAATACCGGCGATAACAAAATCATGCTCCAGAACAAAAAAGTGGGCGCTGTCACCGCCAAGGCGAGGCGGTATCTGGCAGCCTACTACAAACCCAAAGGCACGCCTGTCCTGTGGAACGCCAAGGTGGACACTTCCTACACCACTTACGATGAATTTGTGATGGAAGTGACGCATCTTAGCTACGAGATTTGTCCCGACGGGTTTTTCGAGTACCACCGGATATACGTGAAAGGTCTTCAAAAAGGCGATGATGTGGAACTTTCCTGGGAGTTTCAGGGGAAATATGGCTCCGGTATTATATTTCCTCCCCGCAAAAACGACTATAAGGACATGGATTTGCGTTATAAGAGCAACCTTGAAGACTACCAGCGGCATCTCTTCAAAAAATTAACGGATCACCTACGCTAATGACAACCAGCAGCACAACAACCATGGCTTCGTCCAGGGCAACAAAATCAGAATCTCCGGCGGCTACGCGTCAGCCGGACACCCCGACCCGAAATACTGTGGAACTGCCCCCGCGTGTACGCATAGCGAGGCTTATCCTCATCTATCACTTTGCACTCATCGGTGTCTCCTGTGTGTACTATATCCTGCGTGGTTTCGACTTTGAAGAATTCACTTCACTCATGGGGGTGTTGGCGCCTGTCACGGCGCTCTATGGCGGCGCTGTGTTCCGCTTCCTGGGTCGCAGCATCACCGACCCGAATGTGGTCAATATGAACGGCGCACCCATCAACAGCCTCGTCAAATGGCTCGTCAACGGGCACTTTATCATTGTATTGAGCCTGATCTCGCTGAAAGCGCTGGCGCCGAACATCCTGAATTTTCAGGACATGACCATGTTCCTCACGTTTGTGGAGTCGGCACTCGGCGTGTATATGGGCAACATCATCCTCGCCCTGTTTGAGGGCGGAAAGTCGGAAAAGGAGTAATTACACCAGCACACTTGCCAAAAGAGATTCGAACATAGCCCTGCCGTCCGAGTTGCCCAATACGGATTCGCTTGCCCGTTCGGGGTGCGGCATCATGCCGAACACGTTGCGGCTTTCGTTACAGATACCTGCGATATTGCGCGCCGCGCCGTTGGGGTTTGCCTCAGGCGTCACGTTGCCGGCCTCATCGCAGTATCGAAACAGCACCTGATCGTTGCTTTCCAATGCGTCCAGTGTCTTTTCATCGGCAAAATACCGTCCCTCGGCGTGCGCAATCGGTATCTTCAGAGGCCGGTCGAGGTCCAGGCCGGCTGTTATGGGTGAGCGATGGGTCACCGTTTTCAACCATACATTTTTACAAATAAACTGCTGGTTGGCATTGCGCAACAGTACGCCGGGCAGCAGGTGCGATTCGCAGAGCACCTGGAAGCCGTTGCATACGCCAAATACATAACCGCCGGCAGCGGCGAAGGTCTTTACGGCTTTCATGATCGGTGAAAACTGGGCGATCGCGCCTGCACGTACATAGTCGCCGTAAGAAAAACCGCCGGGCAATACGATACAGTCACCCTCGCTGAAGCCTTTCAGTTCCGTATCCTTGTGCCAGATTTTCACAACATCCTGTCCCATCACGTCGCCCAGCACGTGTACCATATCATCGTCGCAATTGGAACCGGGGAAAACGATAACGCCAAATTTCATGGTTGACTCTGTGTTTATTCAGGTGCCGGCAATACGCCGTCCTATGATGTAAAAGGGAAAAATTGAATAAAAACGATATAACAAAGCAGCAACAGATGGAATACCTCGGCAAGCGCTTTGTTTTTCATGGATGAAAAGGTCATGGATAAAAAGATGCCCATCGACGGCATCAGCAACAGCAGATGAACCGGCGGCGCCTTGCTTTGCAGCAACAGTGTAAGGCCGGCGGCAAAGAGAAACCAGTACAAAATCCCGACATACTTCTGCATTTGTATCAGTTTCCGGAAGGAATAGGTGCCGTAACTCAGCAGCACGATGAGAAATAACAAACCCATCATGATGCTTTCGACTATGGTAAAATAATTGAAACTGGAATCAAACTGGTAGCGATGGAACAATCCATTGAACTGAATACCCCAGAACTCCCCGCCCCGGTCTGTCCAGAAATACCACAACCAGGCGAGAAAAACCGGCGTTGCTACCCCGGTCAGCAAAACGAGCAATTCTCTGAAATTAAAAGCCCGCATGATATTGATCCCTGCAAAAACGGCCGCAAGCAGAAAAATGGCCGGAGGATAGAACAGGGAGGCCACTGTGGTCCAAAAAGCCGCGTCGAAGATCAGGCCGGTGGCATTGGGCTGTTTGTAGGTATTGAAAATACGCCGGAGCACCATCGGAATAAATGTCACGGCAACCAGGGGTGGCGACAGGTACAGAAAATCGGGCAGGCAAACGGCTACCAATGCATAGAAAAGCCCCGGGAGCCAGTTCCGGTCGCCCAGTAACCGGAATTCATCCGCCAGCATGTTAACCGCAAGTGCCTGGATAAATACCAGCACCGTCGCACTGATGGCCGAATAAAGGCGATGATGACCCAGCCAGTCGAACCACATGCGATACAATGCCCCGCTGTCTACCACATCTTCACCCGGCGCCGGCCAATAGCCGGTAAGGGCGGCGAGGTGCGTCAATCCGACATAAATTGCCAGAAATATCGCGGTGGTAAACTGGTTATTGCGGAACAGGCTCAGCACAGGAAGTAGTATAAGGCGCGAAGTTCCACAAAAGCGCGTAAAGGGCAAATGAGAATGGTGAAAAACTGCATTATTGCCGTGATTTTATCAACCGGAGCGCCTGGGCCTCACCACTTTCGAGCCTGATTCGGATAAAGTACAGGCCTGCCGGTAACCGCTCGAGATCAAGCGGAACGGCGTGCACCGTACTGCGTGTATCTACTCCAAGGTCGTACACTTGCCTGCCCAACTGGTCGTATATCGAAATATCCAGCGCCGAAGTATGTGTCGTTTCCAGGCTGAGCAATGCCGTACCCGTTGCCGGGTTAGGCGCAATGCTCAGGCCCTTCCAAACCACCGGTTGCGAGGTGCCTGTTGTACCTGCAAAAACCTCCAGTACCAGTTTGCACCCGTTGTCATCCGTAATCGACACCGTGTAATGCCCTGTTGCCAGCCCTGTCGCTATGGGGCCGGTCTGGTTGCCGCTGGCGGCATCCCAGACGACGTCGTAGGGCGCCGTACCACCCGAAATATCGAGCGCGACAGTCCAGCCGCCGGCAACCGAATCAACCGTCCAGGTTGCCGCGAGCACAGGCGGTTGGCCGATTGTAAACGGATAGTAGTTAAAACACCCAACGGCATCGGTCAGGGTCAGGGTATAGTTTCCCACAGGCAGGTTTTCTAATTGCGCGCCGCTTTGGGCGTTGCTCCAGAAATAACCGTAAGGCGGCGTGCCTCCGCTGGCCTGCACGGTAATCGAGCCGTTCTTTTGCCCGAAGCAAAGCACGTCGGTTGCCGCCCCGGCCAATTGAAGCGGCGATGCAAGCGCCTGAATTTCGTAGACAGGTGTCGTTTTTGTACAGCCGGCAATATCGGTTACGGTGAGTTGGTAATTTCCCGCAGGCAGCCCGGTAATGGAGGCTGTTTGCTGACCACTGTTCCATTGGTATTGCGTGGGCGGCGTTCCTCCGTTGATGTGCAAGAAGATGGCGCCTTGCTCCAGTCCGCATTTATCCTGAACAATAGAGTCGAGGGTAACAATGATGCCCAGCGCCGGCTGGGAAATGACCACCGCCGGCGATACCACCTTGCAGTTCCTGAAATCGGTGACGGTAAGTATGTAAGTCCCGGCGGGTATATGACTCAGGTTCTGCGTCGTGGCGCCGTTATTCCAAAGGAAAGTAAAGGGCGGTAATCCGCCTGAAAGTTGGGTCAGGATGGCGCCGGTGCTGTCGCCTTTGCACGCGACATTGGTTTGCGAGACGACGTTGAAAAGAATCACTGGAGATTCTTCGATCAGGTACTGTTCCGAAACTGCCACACAGCCGGAAGCGTCCGTGATCGTTACGGCGTAAACACCTCCCGATAGCGCAGTTGCCTGATCTGTGGGCACCGGAACATTGGTATGTACTCCTATTGGTGGCGACCAGGCAAACTGGTAGGGTGGTGTCCCGTTTGAGGCCATGACCACAATCTTGCCGTCGTCGGTACCGGGGCACGTGACCGGCTGCACCTCGATCGTTTGTACGGAAAATGATTTTCCCTTGTCGATCACCGTCAAATTGTTGAGGATTTGTGCGCATCCAATCGCATCGAGCACCGTCACACTGTAGGCCCCTTCCTGAAGAAAATACTGGTTTTGGGTGGTGTCGCCGGTGTTCCAGAAATAACGGTATGGTGGAATGCCCCCGGAAACAGCCAGGGTAATACTGCCCGTCAGCACGCCGAAACAGGGGATGTCCGTAACAGTCGGAACCACGATCAATGCCGGCGGCTCGGTGATGGTCAATGGCCCGAACAGATAGGTACAACCGTTGCCATCGGTGACGGTGAGCGTAAAGGTGCCTGCCGGGATGGCGGGCAGGTCTTCCGTTACCGCCCCGTTGCTCCAGGCAAAGGTATAGGGCAGCGCACCTCCTGTCGTGTAGATATCGATGCTGCCGTTCGGTTCTTTGGCGCAGGCGGCATTTTGTTGGCCGATCAGGGTCACTCCCAGCGGAGATTTTGGCTGCTCGATCGAAAAGGTATCGCTGATCGCACAGCCGCGACTGTCGCGAACCTGCAAAATATACTGTCCGGCAGGAGCAAGTGCCAATGGCAGATTCCCGGTTGCACCGTTCCAGGTCACTTCCAGCATTCCTTCTCCGCCGCTAACACCTACGTCGATTTGCCCGGTACTGTCGCCGTAACAAGCGACGGGTGTGATCCCGTTCAGGGAGAGCGACAGCAGTTGCGGCGCATCAAGGGCGATATTGTTCAAGACAAGACTACAACCCTGGGCGTCCGTAACCGTCAGACCGTACAAACCGGCGATCTGGTCGTTCAGTATATTCTGCCCGGTGCTGGATTGTCCGGTATTCCAGCTATAATGATAGGGCATGACGCCACCTCCAATGATGGCTTCTATGCGACCATCGTTGGAACCGATACAGGTGGGGTCCGTTTTCAGCAGTTCGTCAAGGGTCAACGCTGCGGGTTGCATAACTGTAGTGGAAAATGTTGTTGTACAGCCGTTTGCGTCCGTTACGGTAGCGGTATAGTTCCCGGCAGTAAGGCCGGTCAATGCCGCTGTTGTTGCGCCGTTGTTCCACAATACCTGGTAAGGCATTGTTCCGCCTGAAATATTGATCGACAGTGCGCCGGAATTGCCGCCAAAGCACTTTACATGCTGTATGGTATTTTGGGAAGCGAGTAGTTGTGCAGGTTGTGCAATGGTATATACCGGTGAGGTAAACGTGCAGCCGTTCGCGTCCGTTATCGTCGTCGAATAGGTGCCTGCGGCTACATTCAGGATATCTTCCGTGTTGGCGCTGTTCGACCAGTTGAACTGATATGGCGGTGTGGCGCCGAAAATGGCCAGGTCGATCAGTCCGGAATTGCCGCCAAAACAGCCGACGTTGTGCAGGTTGTTTTGTATGATTTGAATGGGGGTGGGTGCAGTGACCTCCAGGTTATTGACGACCTGGGTGCAACTGCCGTCTGTAATCGTTACGGAGTACATGCCCCCGGGCAGGTTGGTGATCGAGGCGGTCGACTGGTTGTTGCTCCATTGAAATACCGGCGCAACGCCGTTTACATTCAGGGAAATGCTGCCTGTGGCATCGCCGGGGCAGTTCACTCCGACAATTGTATCCACTTCGACAGTAAGTCCGGGAGCATTGAGCACGATCTGCGGCAGGGTCATGGAACACCCGCCGGAGGCGTCCGTTATGGTAATTCGATACCCGCCTTGTTTCAATCCGGTTATGGTACCCGAGCCGGTGATTCCCGGCAGAGTCCCCGCACTCGCTCCCGACCACGAAAAGGTGTACGGCGGGATACCATTCTGGGGGTGCAGGGTGATGCTGCCGTCGATGCCGCCGCATACGCCGGGATTTACAACGCTTTCGATTGTTGTTTGCGTTACATTGTTCTGGGTATACACTTTGATTGACCGTACAGCCGTGCATCCGTTTGCATCCGTCACGGTAACGATATAGGTTGTCGTGGTTCCGGGCATGGCACTCGCCTGTACGGGTATGGTCTGGAAAGTAAGCCCGTTGCTCCATACATAGGTAAAGGGGGATGCACCAGTAGCCGTGGCCGTCAGGTTCAGCGTTTTATTGCGACAAATAGTGATGGAGTCGCCCTGCATGATTTGGGCGACCGGTGGCGGGAAAACCGTTGCCGTTACAGATGCCGTGTCTTTACATCCGGCGGCCGTCGTGCTCAAAATATAGTATGTCGTGGTGGCCGGCGGTACGATGACCGGCGAAGAAAGTTGGTTGCCCGGAACCAGCGGCTGCGCAAAATAGTAGGTCAGTGCTCCGTTTGCACCGGCGGTGTCGGTCAAAGGCAGGGCGCCCAGGTTGAGCACGCCACCGCTGCACAGCGTCGGGGCCGCGACGAGCGAAAGTGCAGGTGTCGGATTTACGGTTGCGGTAACGGCCGCGCGCGTGCTCGCGCAACCGCCGCCGGTAGCAACGATCGAGTCGAGCAGAAAGAACGTCGTAGTTGTCTGGAGGTTGCTGATAGACAGGGTGTTACCTGTTGCGACCGGGACACCGCCCGAAGGGCTGTCAAACCAGAAAAACTGGCCGGCCGGTATTCCGCTTGCCGAGAGTGTTACGGGCAATCCGGCACAGATCACGGCGCCGGTTCCAGCTGGCATAGCAATAAAACTGTCGTCGGCCGGGCCATTGCAGTTTTCATCTTTACCGTTGCACAAAATCTCTACGGCGCCCGGGTAACTGGTGGCATCGCTGTCGTCACAATCGGTATCATTCAGGACATAGCCCGGCGGTGTGTTTGGGTTGCAGAGGATGACCCGTTGCGCCGGGTCGCCGAAACCGTCGCCGTCCACATCGCGGAAATATTCAAAATCAGGGGTGCCGGCTTCCATGGAGCCGTAGAAGGTCAGGTTATCGATGGCGATATCGCCGTAGGCGCCGAATACGCCTGTTGCAACCAGTTGGAAGAGCGCAATTTGTCCGTCATAAGGGCTCAGGTCGACATATTCGCGGCGCCATTGTTTTCCCCTGTTTCCCGACCAGGTTTTTACCGGCAACCAGGTCTGCCCGCCATCGGTGGATGCCTGCAGGGCCAGGCTGCTCATCAGTCCGGTTTTGGTGTTCATATACAGGTCGAACGAGAAGTGGCAGGGCTGCGACGTTGGCGCATCCACCAATATGCAGAGGGTTCGCAGGATCGCTTTTTTTCCATTGGCGCCCGTAGGCGAGCAGGAGTTCCGGAAATAGAGGTAATTGCCAGTTCCTTCCGGTGCAGCCGGCGGGCCGGCTACCGGATAGGTCAGACCAAAACCTGTCCACACCTTCCATTCATAGTCGTCGTCGGGCACGTTTTGCCAGAGTCCCGGAAGCGGGCAGGGGTCGGCGCACCCCGCTGTACAGGTCATCAGCGTATCGGCATTTTCGAGCAGGGTAGGGGTGCAATTGGTAAAAAAGCCGGCCATGTTGCTGTTGGGCCCCCAGACGCCCGGTGCACATTGGCGGCGGAGATACACCTGGTATTGCACTAAAGTCGAAAGCCCGTTCAGGGTAAAGGGTTGCATCACAGGTTCCTGTAATGCAACAGCTATACCCCCGATTCCTGCGGTACTGCCTGTTCCCGGGAAAAAACCTGCCGGTCCATACTCTATCAGTATACTGTCGCCAGGCGCACCGGGCGTCCAGGAAATATCTGCCGACATCGCGGTTATATTCCCAACGGAAACGTTAGCCACTGCCGGGCAGGCCGTGGACGAAAACACCAGTCCGAATAGGCGAAGTTTGCCTTTGTCGTTGGTTTTGTTGTCGCATACCTCCAGCAGCCACACCCCGTTCGGGTTTTGGCCGTTGGCGAAAGGCGCGAGCGATTGAAAAGGGATATAGTAACCGGTAAAATTATCGTGTTCTGCGGCTGCCGAAAGTGGCAATGCACCCGGTTGTTCGTTTAATTCGACAAACTGGGCACAGGGTGTGCCTTCCGGATTGCCGATGTTTTTGTCTCCGGCATTCAACCCGCCGATAAGTTGTACCCTGGTACTGTCGGGCGACCAGAGCCAGACCCTGAGGTCGGAACGCCAGGGATGCTCTATCACAAGCCGGATGCCGGACAGCGAAACATCGCCACCCAATGTGTTGCCCGGAGCATCATCTACATGGATTTTGAAAAACTGCCCTCCGCTCGCGCAGGAGGTATCCCGCAGATCGAAATTGAGTGGACACGGCCGGGCGTTGTTGATATCGGTGGCAAAACTGCGCAGGGCACTCCAGTCGCTCCGGGTACTGTCCGGGCAAACCGTACGCACGCGAAACCGGTACAGTTGCCCGGGTGTAAGTCCGGTCAACACGAGCGGCGGCGCGCCATTGACCACGTGTGTCGGATTCCCGGTCAGTGGCTGGGCTGTTTCCCTGATCTCCAGTTCATACAGGTCGCCCACATCGGTCCAGGTAAGCCGGGCGCTGGAATCGGTGATCTGGCTGGCTGATAGCAGTTCGGGTTGCGGACAAATGGCTGCTCCGGGCAATGGCTCCGTGGAAACCGGACGGCCGGACAAAACCAGGGTTTGGGACAACAGCGGCAGAAGCCACAGCAAACGTAAGTAGCGAATTGACATGCCTAATGAATAAATCAGGGTTACCGTTGAACAAAATGATCGAAATCCGGGGTGCAGGCTGCGCAGATGCGTGACCACAACAACGCTATTTACCAACGGGAGGCGGGAAAGGTGGATTGTATCGGTTTTGAAGAAAAAAACCTGTTGCCCACTCCGGTCAAAATTCGGGCCGGAAAATACTTATACCAATCCTGCATAATATCGAATGGCGCTATTCCCCGGACAACTTTACTACTTTTGCCGCGCCACAACAATATCGACACTAACCATACCCGACCATGCAAAAACTCCACAATTATATCCTCGGCCAATGGGCGCCCGGCGACGGCGACGGCGTGCCGCAATACCACGCCATCACCGGCGCGTTGGTGAGTACCGCCAGCAGTGAAGGGCTGGATTATGCCGCTATACTCGATTATGGCCGCAAAACAGGCGGCCCGGTGCTTCGGCGCATGACCTTTCCCGAGCGCGGGCGTATGCTCAAAGCCCTGGCCCTGTATTTGCTCGAACGCAAGGAAAAATACTATCAGGTATCCCACAAGACCGGCGCTACACGAGCCGATTCATGGGTCGATATTGAAGGCGGTATCGGCAACCTTTTTGCCAACAGCAGCCTCCGCAGAAAATTCCCGGACGAGCCCTACTACGTCGAAGGCGAGACCATACGCCTCTCGAAGGAGAATACTTTTATCGGGCATCATATCCTGGTCCCCAAACACGGTATAGCCGTACACATCAACGCCTATAATTTCCCCATCTGGGGCATGCTGGAAAAAGTAGCCGTCAACCTCATGGCCGGCGTGCCCGCAGTGGTAAAACCCAGCGAACAGACCTCCTACCTCACGGAAGCCATGGTGCGCGACATCATCGCATCGGGTATTCTGCCGGAAGGCGCCCTGCAACTCGTCGTGGGAACAGGGCGCGGCATCATCGACCCGGTGGGGAGCCAGGATGTGGTGACCTTCACCGGCTCTGCCGAGACGGGGCGTATCCTGCGCGCGCACCCGTCCATCATCCGGCATTCCGTTCCCTTTACGGTTGAGGCCGATTCCCTGAACGCGGCCATTTTGGGCGAAGACGCTGTTCCGGGCACCCCCGAATTTGACCTGTTCATCAAGGAGTGTCGCCGGGAAATGGTAACCAAAGCCGGGCAGAAATGCACGGCTATTCGCCGCATCATCGTGCCGGAAAACAGGCTTGCGGAGGTGCAGGAGGCCCTTTCGAAGGAACTGGCCAAAACGGTGATCGGCGATCCGGCGGCAGAGGGCGTGCGCATGGGCGCCCTGATCAACCGGCAGCAACTGGCGCGGGTGCGGGAAAAACTGGCCCTGCTGACCGGCGAAAACCAGGTCGTTTTTGGCAATCCGGATACCTTCGAACTGGTGGGCGCCGAGCGGGAAAAGGGCGCTTTCATGCCGCCGGTGCTGCTGCTGAACGATAAACCCTTCAGCAAACTACTCGCCCACGAAACGGAGTGTTTCGGTCCGGTTTCCACCATAATGCCGTATCAGTCGATTGATCAGGCCATCGAACTGGCGAATATGGGCAAAGGCTCGCTGGTGAGCACTATCTGCACCCTCGACCCCAGGATCATGCGTGCCTATATACTCGAGGCCGCAGCGTTTCACGGCCGTATCATGATCCTCAACCGGACATCCGCCAAGGAAAGCACCGGACACGGCTCGCCGATGCCCATGCTGGTGCATGGCGGACCGGGACACGCCGGTGGCGGCGAGGAGATGGGCGGCATGCGCGGCGTGCTCCACTACATGCAGCGCACAGCGCTTCAGGGACATCCGACCGATATTACTGCCGTGACCAGACAATTCCAGGTTGGCGCCGGACAAACGGAAACACCCGTTCACCCGTTCAAAAAATATTTTGACGACCTGTTTGTCGGTGAAACCCTGATTACCGCCAAACACACGGTTTCCGAGGCAGATATTCATAATTTTGCCAATGTAAGCGGCGATAACTTTTATGCCCACATGGATGAAACGGCGCTCGAGGGAACGCCTTTCACCCGGCGTGTGGCGCACGGCTATTTTGTGCTGTCCAAGGCAGCCGGGTTGTTTGTAGACGCCAAAAAAGGTCCGGTCCTGCTGAATTATGGTCTGGATGAATGTCGTTTTACCAAACCCGTGTACCCGGGCATGACGATCGGGGTGAAACTGACCGTGAAGGAAAAAATTGAACAGGAAAGCGATCCGGCCCGCGAAGGCGTAGCGGCCATCCCGCGCGGCATAGTCAAATGGCTCGTGGATGTGTACGACGAAACCGGCGAGACGGTAGCGGTAGCGACGATTTTGACGATGGTGCGGAAAAGGGGGTAGACCGGCGGTGTCGTTCGTCATTGATCATCATTTGTCATTCTTTTTTGCTTGCCGGAAATTCGGCAGTACCTGGTCTCGGTGCATAATTCCCTGTAATACTAAATGAAGCCTGCTGATGAATCCATCTCCCACGATCGCTGAAATTGACGGTATCGCCGCGCAATCCGACCCGGTAATCCGCAATCTCCACATTACCCAAAGTTACTGGGAATTGTCCTCCGCTTTCGCTGCGCGCACCGGCCCGGTAGCCAACTGGTGCACTTTTGCGACATGGGCATCCAAACAGGCGGGGCAGACGATCCGCAAGGAGGACCTTCTCCGCACCCTGGAGCAGGTGCTGGCCAATGCGGACGATATCAATGAAATGCTCGTCCGGATATCTGACCTTGTCAGGGGCGAGGACAAGGGGCGCACTGTGGACCAAATCCGGCAAATGGTGTGGGATGCCCTGGGCCCCAGGGCTGCCATGGAACGCGCCGGCGATGCCGTGGGGCGCGGCAACCAAAAAGTATTCGCCGAGATCGGCCACGAATTTGCCCGCTTTGCGGCGGAATGCCTGAGTGATACAGCGCCCGATGCCGGGAAAATTGCCCGTTTTTGCGCCGGATTAAACCCCGGCGACCCGCCAGATGGTCAGCGGTACCTGATTTCGGCATTCACCCACTATTACGATGCCTTGTTTGAAACGGATGCCAAAACACGCGTCGAGTTGCTCCTGCTGGCCAACCTTCAGATCGGATTTCACGAACAAACGCGTCTGCAACCCGAGATTGCTGAAGCCCTCGAAGCTTCTGTAGTGGATCCTTATGTGTTTTCACGCCGACTGGTCGATGCCTTGTTTCCCAATCGCGGCTGGATGATCTATGGCGCCTGGTGGGTAATGCGCAAACTGGGCTTTCCCAGCAAACTGGATACCGCGATCAACCGGTTTTTCACGGCCGTTCGCCATAGAATACGGTTGTTTCTAACGGAATACATGATGGTACTGGAACTTCCTGTTGGCCGCATGCGGCTTGGCGATGACCTGCGTGCCGGGTTTCCTGAAACGCTGAAACACCTGACGAATCCGGAACTGGTGGCCCTGTTGCAACAGATTGACCCTACGACCGACAGCCTGCGGGGTTCCGGCGCGGTAGACTGGGCTGATTTGCCGGACCGCATCCATTATATTGCCGATTTGTTCCGTTGTTACGAGGAAAGTCCCGAGTTGCTGAAGCCCCCCTTTACCGGGGAACAAGTGGCGGCGCTCCGGGCGGGCCGTTTACCGGAAGGGCCTCTTTAGCGCTGACTATCCAGCGGTCTGCTCCAGTAGCCATTCCTTTTCAGCCACGGCCCTGGCGGCTTCTATTTCCCGGTGCAACGCGCTTCGGGCAGACTTGTCCAACGGATTGATTTCCAATAATTTTCGGGTAAAGTGGACGGTGCTCAGATAATTCTCCCGGTGATATCCCATGACCTTCTTTCG
>ERZ724526.464-NODE-464-length-23561-cov-11.057517_pt1 | contig 23561 bp, 22 predicted proteins | sample MGYA00376059_ERZ724526 | MGnify/ENA primary metagenome ERZ724526 (study PRJEB28724, sample SAMN07190883) | activated sludge metagenome | isolation source: activated sludge of sewage treatment plant in Hong Hong | place: Hong Kong | collected 2016-03-17 ...
CAGCCAGCCGCCGGCCTGCGACAGCCGGGCCAGCGCCGGCAGCAGCAGGCTCATTTCACCGAGGCCGCCGCGGTCGACCAGCAATTCGACCAGATTTCCGCTCGGCCAGCCACCGCCCGGCAACTCGGCATCGAGTTCCGCGTGGCCGCTTGGAATGGTCGCCGCCGGCAGACTGGCCAGCATGTCGCCGCGCCAGACATCGCCCCTGGCAAGCACCTCCGCCAGCGCGACCGGCGACGGCGCGACGTTCATGACAAGGTGTTGATCGCCCCGCGAATCAGGCCGACGGCGATGCCTTCGATGGCAAAATCGACCTCGCCCGGATTGACGACGATGGGCTCGAAATCCGGATTCTCGGCGATCAGCTCGATGTGGCCATCGCGCCACTGCAGGCGCTTGACCGTGACCTCTTCGGCTACCCGGGCGACGACGATCTGGCCGTCACGCGCCTCGCTGGTCTTGTGCACGGCCAACAGGTCGCCGTCGAGGATGCCGGCGTCGATCATCGACAGCCCGCGCACCTTGAGCAGATAGTCGGCGCGCGGGCTGAACAGGTGGGCATCCAGCGCATAGCGTCCCTGGACATTTTCGACGGCAAGAATCGGCGAACCGGCGGCGACGCTGCCGATCAGCGGCAGCCCGAGTTGCTCGACGAGCCGGATGCCGCGCGCCGAACCGGGTTCGAGGACGATGGCGCCCTTCTTGGCGAGCGCCTTCAGATGATCTTCCGCCGCATTGGGCGACGCGAAACCGAAGGCGCTGGAAATTTCCATGCGCGTCGGCGGCGCGCCCAGCACTTCGAGCGTGTTCCTGATGAAGTCGAGAATTTCCTGCTGACGTGGGGTAAGTTTCATGGCCTGCTCCGCTAAAAACCTATGGCTGTATTTTTGTACAGTATATTGGATTTTGCAAGCGGAGAATCATGCATCCACAACTATCAAAAAGCGAACTGCTCGCCGTCACTCAGGCGCTTCAATCGCGGAAACAACTCGAAATGACCATCCCAAGCCACGCCGTGGATTGGCACGACAGCTTTGGGAGCGGCGCTTTCTGCAAACATCCGCAGGTCGGCAACGCTTGCGTGACCACTGGTATGAAAATGACAAGCACGTGCCGGCTCAAACCAGCGAGCCATTTGCCGGCCACTTTCATCCTTCAGGTAGCCAGACCATAGAGACCATGACCAGGCATCATCGGCATCCGGATTGACGCCGCCCGCAGCATAGTCACGAATCAGTGATGGACGAATCATGGCGACCCATCGTCCCGCCCCATTGGCCAGTGCCCGGGCGGAAATCCCGTGCTTCGCCATTCTCTCAACAAACTCGGCCCTGCCCCTTGCACGATACCGCCGCGCCAATCCGGCGGTCACCACGACCTTCAGGTTGTGCCAGCCAGGGCGTGGCAATTGTCCATAGCCAGCCAAGAGTTCCATAACCTCCGCCGTATAAAGGTCTACCACAAGTGTCCGCCTGGATTTCAGGCAGGCACGATAAAGCGTCACCGTCCGATCAACGTTCTGCGCCGACCACGCAACGAAGGTTCTGCCGGGTGTGGAAGCGAACAAGTCCGCGAAACGATCCTCAAGCGATTTCTCGGAAACACAAAGCTTGTCCGATCCAAGATTCGTCCCCTCCAGCAGCAGAACATCAAGGTCACGCGGAGGATCGGCCATCATCCTGCGCACCAGCGTCGCCTTGCGCCCATGGGCCCGAAAATCTCCCGAGTAGAGGATTCGCCGCCCCTCCACCTCGATCAGGAGCATGTAAGCATCGAAGGCGGAATGGTCGGTCAAAAACGGCGTGACTGAAAACGGGCCAACCCTGAATTGCTGCCCCGAAGTCCATGTCACAAACGGTTGCCGAATGCTGTCGCCAAGCATCACCGCCGTAAATTTGGTCAAGTCGCGACAAGCTGGACCCGAATAAACTCGCCAATTCGACGGCAATCCTTGCAGGAGTCCATAGTGATCCTGATGCGGATGGGAAAGCAGAACCGCTTCCAGTGGCGAGGTTGTATCGAGCGTGCTTGGCACCAGTGACCGAACCTCGACATGCTCCGGCGCATCCAATGGTCGCCCGGCATCGAGGAGAATTCGGGTGCCATCGGATGCTTTCAGTTCAATGCAATTGCCGCCGATTTCGCTCGCGGAGCGATGTATCGTCAGCGTGACTGGCATCTATGGCAGATCTTCAAATTGGAATGGCTCGGCTACCGTAGCTTTACCGGCAATCCGAATCAGCCCAAAACGTACTGTTGGCGAAACCTCATTCCTTGCGTTGTTCAGTGCTTCAAGAATGCCTCCCCCGTCCAGCAATGGATGAAATTCATGGCCAATGAAGCGCGCCTCGATAGTCTTGCATGCCAAAACATCCGCAGGCTGAATTCCACCCTCGTCAGCAGAACGCTTATCTTCAAACCTGAAGCGTCCGCTCATGGCATCCAGCATTACCCATGTGTAGAAGAGCAACTCAGATATGATCCCTACGGGAATGTTGCTGTCGGCCTTCAATTCAAACAACCAGAGGCGGTCTTGCCTATCCCGAGCGAGGATGTCAATTGCGCTGGAGCGACCTGGAAATATCTGGTTGCCTTCCACCACTTGAGTTCGGAACAGGCCAACCGGGAATTGGGTTCCCACTTTTTTCAACTCGTAGTGCGCCATGAATCTGCCACTGCATCTCAGTTGACGCTCAAGGATTGCTTCCGGATTGGCCGCTTCGGCCTTGCCAACCGACTTTCTGACATTGAGAACCAGCCCCGATTTGGTAATCGCTTCCGCGTGACGAAGCACATCGGGATTAGCGACTTCAAACCAGTAGGGAAACCATGATCGGAATTTCTCAACTCTGTAGAGAAATCGCTGGTAATGCCTGTACCCTAGCGTGTCATCCTTATCGTCAATCGATTCCCAGTCGAGTACCACGCGCTTCGCGCCACACCATACATGCAGCGCCAATGCCCAGGCCTCGAAAGCTGCGGCGTTGGTTTGCATATTGGACGCCGGCGCTCGATCCAAGAGTTTCATGTGGACACACTGATGGTCACCATCCAACTCGATACCCGACGGAAACCTGAGCGGCCTCTTCGCGGCATCCGTGGATTTGGTGGCTGCGGAATACGCCTTCCGAAGTTCAACGCCCCACTCCTTGTTAAGCATTGCTCCCCCTTGAGCCAGAGTGAATTTGATCTCCATTCTGCGCCGCTTCAGGCGAGAAAGCCTCCTTCTGCCAGCGCTCCGTATAGATTTTCGCGACTTTCTGGCTCAACTCAGCGAGATCGTCTGACGCGGGAGAATTCGCGAAACCGCGAAGATCGGAAACCTGCCACGTCGGCTCGGCGTAACTTAGCCGGATGGTTGCCCTTACCGTGCCGCCGATGTCACTGACGGTGAGAATTCTTTCTTCATCATTCAGACATCCGTCGAGGAATCTGTCCGCACAATGACGCTGCGACAAGGCGAGCCGATGCAAGGCCCAGGCATCGGTGACGCATTCGACTGTGCAGCGATCGAGCTGAATTTTCGTAATGGGAGAGTGCCAAATCAGCCCCCGCGTCGCAGCCCGTCTGCTCATCTCCGTTTTCCATGCCGCTGCCTGTACAGTGAGATATTTCCAACCCGCTTTTTGCTGCCTGCCGTCAAGTTCAGGATCGGTCGCGGCCAGCCAAGTAATGACCTCGGTCAGTTCGTTCCGGATGAACTCATCAAGCCTGCCGGACATGAGTCGTCTTTCCGCTTCGGTCAGGATGGCGCGCAATGTCGCAAATCGCATCCAGGCGCCACGAAACTGGACCTCACGATTTTCTGGAAGCACCGCCAGTCCATCATTCAGAAACAGTTGTTGAACCGGCCCCGGCAGCGTATGACGAAGGCCTTCGTGACGCAGGCCAGACAGTATTTGCAACCATGCGATCAGCAGATTCCAACGCCACCGTGGTTCGTCACTGATAGCCGCTGCATCGAGTACCACCCTGAAATCTGATGACGATCCAGTTGCAAGAAATCGCCAGGACAGGGAGGTGAGGTTGCCATCCCTCAGCAAGGCGTGTTTCATCGCCAAGGGAATCTCGCCTTCCGGGAAATCCACACCAGCATCGAGCATTACGGTGTAAAGCCAAATCAGGGAAGGTGCATCCTGCTCAAGCTGGCAATATTGCTGACGATGCTGCTCCATAAACTGGCATTGCGAAGCGCTGGGTGGACGTTGCCATTGGTCAAAATGGTGCCGGTAAAGCCGTTTTGACACTTCGTCCAATTGAGCGGAGACGTTCATAGCCGACCAATTTACCGGGTTGTGGCCTCAGGTCCAACTCGATGCCCAAGTCAGCAAGGCTTCCCGACACATCACAAGGCTCCCCGACGACAGCAAGATCAGCGACAGGGAGTGCGGTTCATCACCCCTTGAAGCTTTGCCGCCAGGTCATCGGCGGCACGCCGAAGGCCTTGCGGAAATGATGCCGCAGAGATTCCGGCGAGCCGAATCCGGCGAGAAGCGCGATCCTTTCGATCGGCTGATCGGTCGTCTCCAGCAGGCGCTGCGTGAGCGCCAGGCGTTCGCCGAGGAGCCAGCAGCCGACCGTCGCCCCGGTCAACTGGCGAAATTGGCGGGTAAATGTTCGCCGACTCAACAGCGATCTTTCCGCCAGACTGTCCAGGCTGTGAGGGTGTTGCAGATTCGCCCGCACCCAGTCGATCAGGTCAGCCAGACGGGAGTCGCGGGCGGTTGCCGGCATGGGTTGTTCGACGAACTGCGCCTGGCCTCCCCGCCGATGCGGTGGAACGACCAGACGGCGCGCCACGCTGTTGGCCGATTCAGCGCCGTACCACTGGCGCAGCATGTGCAGGCAACAGTCGATTCCGGCGGCCGTGCCTGCCGAGGTCAGGATGTTGTCGTCGTCGATGTAGAGCACGTCGGCATCCAGATGCACCTGCGGATAGCGCCGGGCGAAGTCCTGCGCGAAACCCCAGTGCGTGGTGGCCCGGCGTCCGTCCAGCAAGCCTGCCTCGGCCAGCACGTAGGCGCCGAGACACAGGCCGACGACCCATGCGCCACGGTGATGGGCGGCGACCAGCGCGGCGAGCAGCGCTTGCGGCGGCCGCTCGTCCGGGTCGCGCCAGCTCGGGACAATGATCGCGTCGGCGATTTCCAGCGCCTCCAGTCCGTGCCGGACGAGCACATCGAACCCGGCCGTCGTCGTCAACCGACCTTCCTCACCAGCGCAGACCATGAGCCGGAAGGGCGGCACGCCGGGATGGACATCGCCGAACACCACGCAGGGCACGGCCAGATGGAAAGGACTGATCCGGTCGAAGGCGATCACGGCAATCACATGTTTCGGCATTTTCTCACCAGCGAGGCCAGGCTGCGTTGGCCCGATCTTACCGAAATTTGTCATTCGGGCCACTCGTCGCCCGCTTGCGGCAAGCGAATAATCGGCCCATCGCCAATCCATCGAGGAATGAACATGTCACAGCCAGCCAAGCGCGCCCTGATCGTCATCGACCTGCAAAACGACTATTTTCCCGACGGCAAGTTTCCGCTGTGGAATACCGGGGCAACGCTGGAAAACATCGAAAGCGCGATCGCGAAGGCCAATGCGCAGGGCATCCCGGTAATCATCGTTCAGCACGTCGCCGACCGCGGAAAAGGCATCGCCCCTTTCTTCAACGAAGGCACCCCGGGGGTGGCTGTGCATCCACGCATCCTCGCGGCGGCACCCGGTGCGCCGGTCGTGATCAAGCACTTTGCCGACAGTTTTGTCGATACCACGCTCGAATCGACGCTGTCACATCTCGGCGCCGATGAACTTCTGGTCTGCGGCATGATGACCCAGAACTGCGTGACCCACACCGCCATATCCCGCTCGGCCGAGAAGTACAAGGTATCCATCCTGACCGACTGCTGCACCACCGTGAACGAGATGCTCCATCTGATCGCGCTCAACGCCGTATCGACGCGCCTGGCGCTGGTGAAGGCAAGTGACGTGCTCTAGGAGTCAAGTCGGCAGGTCGAAACCCTTCAACTTGCGGTACATGTCCACCGCGTAGGAATCGGTCATCCCGGCGACGAAATCGGCAACCTGCAGCAGGCGCACATAGGGGTCGGGATCGGGTTCGCCCGCAAGGCCGAGAAACTGTGCCGGCAACAACTGCAGCAGCATCCGGTCACGAGTCGTGAATCGCCCATGCCCCGCCCGCGCCTCCACCGCACCGGCGAACAGGGCCAGCAGCGCACCGAGAACCTCGAACCCGGCAGTTTCGATCTCGAGCGCCGGCCGGGCGGTGTAGATGGTGTCCTTGGCCAGGCGGAGGATCGCCTGTAGCGGGCCGGCAACCGGCGACTGTTCGAGCAGTTCGTCGTCGAACATTCCCTTGATGATGTCGTCCTCGTTTTCCAGAAAGACCGCTGCGGCGCTTTCCAGCAGGCGGCCGATGGCCTTGGCCCGCAGGTATTCGAGGCGCTCCTTCGGGTCGTGAAGGCGAGCAAGACGACGGGCATTGACGGCGCTGCCCGCGAGGTCCGCGAGCAGGCATTCGGCGTCGCGATATGGTACGAAGCCGAGGCGGGCGGCGTCTTCGAGGTCGACGATCAGGTAGCAAGTGTCGTCCGCCACCTCGACCAGGAAGGCAAGCGGATGACGCCGCCAGGCCGTGCCCGGAATTCGCTCAACAAGACCGGTCGACCGCGCCACGTGGCTGAAGGCGGCGGCATCCTGCTGGAAGAAGCCGAACTTCCTGCCGCTCTTGCCGTCGAGTTCGGTTGCGACCGAAGACGGACGCGGGTATTTGGTGAACGCCGCGAGTACCGCGCTGGTCAGTTGCAGCCCGGGATTGGCCGGGCTTTGCAGACGGGTGACGATGCGAAAGCCCTGGGCATTGCCTTCGTAGTGCTCGAAATCGGTGCGCTGAGCAACGGTCAGCGTATGACGTTCGAGCAGTCCGGAACTGCGGAACCATTCGCGAATGGCGTCTTCCCCGGCATGCCCGAAAGGCGGATTGCCGATATCGTGAGCGAGGCAGGCAGCGGCGACGATGGCGCCGAAATCGCTGGATTCCACGTTCTGCAACCCGTGACGGGCGATGATCTCGCGGCCGACGAGCGCGCCGAGCGAACGCCCGACACAACTGGCCTCGAGGCTGTGGGTCAACCGCGTGCGGACATAGTCGCTTTTAGACAGCGGAAAAACCTGCGTTTTGTCCTTCATCCGCCGGAAGGCGGAGGTAAAGACAATGCGGTCGTAGTCCTGCTGAAAGGCGGTGCGCTCGGGACTTCCGGGCGCCTTGCCGGCACCCGGCCGTTCGGCGGACAGCAGTTTTTCCCAGGTCTTTCGTTGGCCCATGTTTTTCCGGAACGGCGACGCGATGGGCGGCGAGTTTACTCTTCTTCCACCTCGGCCCGCACATGGTCTGGCAAGGGCACCGACTTGCCGGTCCGGGTATCCATCCACACCACCTTGGCCGCGCCTTCGGCATATACTCGCTCATCGCCGACGATGCGCATCTCGGCGTGGGTCTGGAAACTGGAGCGCCCCGGATGGCTGGCGTAGGTCCGCACCTCGACCGTGCCCGGGTAGTTCAGCGGAATCAGGAAACTGCAACTGGCGTTGATGATCACCGCTCCTTCCCCACCCGGCCGGACCGGTGCCTGCATCGCCTCGATCCACTCGACGCGGGCCTGTTCCATGTAGCGGAAATAGATGGTGTTGTTGACGTGACCGTAGGCATCCATGTCGCCCCAGCGAATGGGCATGGTCGTCACGTGAACGAGTTTCCTGCGCTTTTCCATATCCGTGATTTCCCCGGAAGAGTTGAAAAAAAGCCTACCCTACTGTACCGTATTGCCCACGGCGCGACAACGAATTGACGAGGAGACATGATGGAACGCGAAGCGATGGAGTTTGACGTTGTCATTGTAGGCGGTGGTCCCGCCGGACTGGCTTCGGCAATTCGTCTCAAGCAGTTGGCTGCGGAAAAGGGTGGCGAGATTTCGGTCTGCCTGATTGAGAAGGGTGCCGAAATCGGCGCCCATATCCTTTCCGGCGCCGTCCTCGACCCCGGCGCGCTGACCGAACTTCTGCCCAACTGGAAGCAGGACGGCGCCCCGCTCAACGCGCCGGTCAGCGAGGACCGTTTCTTCATTCTCAGCGAAACGGGCGCCAGCAAGGTTTCCAACAGCCTGTTGCCGAAGTGTTTCCATAACGATGGCTGCTACGTCATTTCTCTCGGCAATCTCTGCCGCTGGCTCGGCGAGCAGGCCGAGGCGCTGGGCGTCGAGATCTATCCCGGCTTTGCCGGGGCCGAAGTACTGTTTACCGCCGACGGGTCGGTCAAGGGCGTCGCTACCGGCGACATGGGGCGTCTGCATGACGGCAGCGAAGGCCCGAATTTCCAGATGGGGATGGAGTTGCATGGCAAATACACGTTTTTTGCCGAGGGCTGCCGCGGCCACCTGGGCAAGCAGCTTCAGGAAAGATTCAGTCTCAACGCTGGCGCCGACCCGCAGACTTACGGCATCGGCATCAAGGAACTGTGGGACATCAAGCCCGAGAATCACCAGCTTGGCCTCGTCGTCCATAGCGGCGGCTGGCCGATGGAGCCCGACACCTACGGCGGCGGCTTCCTGTACCATCTCGAAAACAACCAGGTCGCGGTCGGTTACGTCGTCGGTCTCGGCTATACCAACCCCCACCTGTCACCGTTCGAGGAATTCCAGCGCTACAAGACGCATCCGGAAATCCGCAAGTTCCTCGAGGGCGGCAAGCGCATCGCCTACGGCGCCCGCGCCCTGACCGCCGGCGGCATCCAGTCCCTGCCCAAACTGACCTTCCCGGGCGGCGTCCTGGTCGGCGACAATGCCGGCTTCCTCAACGCCGCACGGATCAAGGGGATGCATTGCGCCATCAAGTCCGGCATGCTCGCATCCGAAGCCTGTTTCGACGCGCTCCAGGGCGGACGCCAGCATGACGAACTGGCCGCCTACCCGGAAGCCTTCAGGACCAGCTGGCTGTATGATGAACTCTATCGGGCACGCAACTTCAAGCCGTGGATGAGCAAGGGGATGAAACTTGGCTCGCTCATGTTCGGTATCGACCAGGTTGTCCTGCGCGGCCGGGCCCCGTGGACCCTGCACCACAAGGCGCCGGATCACGCCAAGCTGAAGCCTGCTGCCGATTGCCCACCGATTGCCTACCCTAAACCCGACGGCGTGCTGACCTTCGACCGCCTGTCCTCGGTCTTCCTTTCGAGCACCAACCACGAGGAAGACCAACCCTGCCATCTGCAGTTGAAGGATGCGAACGTTCCGATTACCGTCAATCTCGCGCAATACGACGCGCCCGAACAGCGTTACTGCCCGGCCGGCGTCTATGAAATCCTGCGCGACGAACAGGGCAATAACCCGCGCCTGCAGATCAATGCGCAGAACTGCGTGCACTGCAAGACCTGCGACATCAAGGATCCGACCCAGAACATCAACTGGGTGGTACCGCAAGGCGGCGAAGGGCCGACCTATCCGAACATGTGATGCTTTATAATTAGGCGGTTAAACCCTCCAGGGAGAACACGAATGGGCTTTCTCGCCGACAAGAAAATTCTGATCACCGGGTTGCTGTCCAAGCACTCCATCGCCTACGGCATCGCCAGGGCTTGCCACCGTGAAGGCGCGCAACTCGCGTTCACCTACCAGAACGAGCGTTTCGAGGAGCGCATCAAGAAGTTTGCCGGCGAATTCGCCAGCGATATCACCATTCCGCTCGATGTCGGCAGCGACGAGCAGATAGACAATGTCTTCGTCGAACTCGCCAAGCGCTGGGATGGTCTGGACGGCCTCGTCCATTCGATCGCCTACGCGCCGACCGAAGCCATCGAGGGCGATTTCCTCAACGGCATTTCGCGCGAAGCCTTCCGCATCGCGCACGAGATTTCGTCGTACAGCTATCCGGCGCTGGCCAAGGCCGCACGGCCGATGATGCAGGGGCGCAAGGGTTCCCTGCTCGCCCTATCCTACCTCGGGGCCGAGCGCACCATGCCCAACTACAATACCATGGGCCTGGCCAAGGCCAGCCTCGAAGCAGCGACGCGCTACCTGGCATTCAGCCTCGGCCCCGAAGGCACTCGTGCCAACGCCATATCGGCCGGGCCGATCAAGACGCTGGCGGCGTCCGGCATCGGCAGCTTCAGCAAGCTGCTGGCCTACAATGCGCACCATGCCCCGCTGCGCCGCAACGTGACCATCGACGAAGTCGGCAACGCCGCCGCTTTCCTGCTCTCGGACCTGGCCAGCGGCATCACCGGCGAAATCATGTACGTCGATGGCGGCATGAACACCACGGCGCTGGGCAACGCGGAGCCGCTGCCCGGCTGAAAAGCCAGCAGCGCGGTCGACCCGCACAAAGCAAAGAAAAACGCCGACCGGTCAGAACCGGTCGGCGTCTTCGTATCGGCCCAGCCGTGATCAGCCGGCCTTGATTATTTTTCCTTGGCCTCCAGCACCGCCTTGTTGATTTCCACCTTGTAACGGCTGCGCAGCGCGGCAAGGTAGCTCTGCACCTCTTCCTGCGCTTCCAGCGTGTTCAACTGACGCAACAGGGCCTGCTTGCGGGCATCGTCGTCGAGCGCATCACCGGCATTGACACCGGTCAGCTTGAACAGCGCGTAGCCGGCGCCCGGCAGATCGACGCCGGCGTACGCCGGCAGCTTGGAGGTATCCATCTTGAAGACGGTCGGCGCCGCAGCCTGCGGGATCTGGCGCGGGTCGAGGCGGGAAACGCTCTTGACCGCACCCCAGTTGAGGCTGTCATTGCCCTTGCGGAGCGCCTCGAGACGGGCTTCGCCATCCTTGCGCGCCAGCGCCTGAGCTTCCTGACGCCTGAGCATCGTCTCGATGCTGCCCTTGACGCTGTCAAAAGGCTGCAGCGTGGCCGGTTTGTAGTCGACGATGCGCGCGGCGACCAAGGTATTCGGCGCGATCTCGACGGCTTCGGTATTCCGCCTGTTCTTCACCGAATCCTCGGAAAACACGGCAGCCAGCAGCTTTTCGTTGGCCAGCGGACCATTCGCCGGATTGGCCTGGCGCCCCAACCACTCCGACTGTTTGACGACCAGGCCGAACTTGTCGGCCGCCGGTTTCAGGCTGTCGGCCTGTTCATAGACGATATTGCTGAAGCCTTCGGCGGCCTCGGCAAACTTGCGCGACCCCGCGGCCTTCTTCAACTCGGCCTCGATCTCGCCCCTGACATCGGCCAAACCCTTTTCCTTGGCAGCGCGAATGCCGGTGACCTTGATGATGTGGAAACCGAAATCCGATTCGACTATGTCGGAAATCTCGCCATCCTTGAGGCGGAAGACCGCTTCCTCGAACGGCTTGACCATCATGCCGCGCCCGAAGAAACCGAGGTCGCCACCCTTGGCGGCGGAACCCGGGTCGTCCGAGTTCTTCTTCGCGAGGTCGGCGAAGGCTGACGGGTTCTTGCGCAACTCTTTGAGTACTTCCCCAGCCTTGGCCTTCGCCTTGTCCTTGCCGATCTTTTCGGAGGCGATGAGGATGTGGCTGGCACGACGCTCCTCCGCCTGCTGAAAGCGATCCTTGTGACCGTCGTACCAGGCCTTGATCTCGGCATCGGAAACAGCAAGCGCGGCACCCACGCTTTCCATCGAAAGCACGACGAATTCAACCCTGGCCTGCTCCGGCACCTCGAACTGCTTGCTGTTGTCGTCATAGAATTTTTTCGCCGCGCCGTCGACCAGCTTGACCTTGTCGAGATAGGCGTCGAGCGGCAGGCGGAATTCCTTAATGTCGCGCTTCTCGGCCTGCATCGCGAGGATGCGGTCGCTGACCGCACGGGCCGTGACACCGGACTGGCCGACCGCCGTCGCCAGTTGCTGCAATGTCAGATCCTGGCGCAGACGCGCCTCGAAACCGGCCGGCGTCATTCCCTGTCCGCGCAGCATCGCTTCATAGCGTTCCTGCGAAAACTTTCCATCGACCTTGAAGGCATCAATCCCGCTGATCGTGCTGCGGATCGCGCCGTCGCTGGTGAGCAAACCTTTCTTGCTCGCTTCCAGCGTCAGCAACTGCTGGTCTACGAGGTCATCGAGTATCGCCTTGCGTGCTTCCGGGGTGTCGAGGATCTTTGGATCGACCTGCCCCATCTGCGCCCGCAAGCGCTCCTGCTGCTCACGCACGGCCTGCTGGAACTGCTGCTGGCCGATCTTGACATCGCCGATCTTGGCCACCGCGTCCCCGGTTCCCGCGTTGCGCACATAGGAATCGACGCCGAAAAAGGCGAACGGCAGCGTGATCAGCGCCAGAAATATCTGGACGATTTTCTTGTTGTTGCGAACTGCGTCAAACATGAGCGGAAAAACCCTTCGGATACGTTCAGAACGACGAACAGCGATTCGCCAGAAACGGCAATGATACCGTAGTTTCGCTGCCCTTCATTTGTGCGCGCGGATGTTACTGGACTGCCGGATCCCGATTACTTGCCCCAGTTGATGCACGGCATTCTCGATCTACGGCACCTGCTGGTTTCCGGAATTCAGACGCGGATAGTTCCGATCCATGCTGATGGGCAAGAATACTTCGTCCGAAGCGAAAGCCAGCCCGAACCCCCCTTGCACAGCAGGAACGATGCAACCGAGATAATCTGCCGGCACCAGGACCACCTGGGAGCCAGCGTTCGGTTGATTACGGATGGTGATCAAGATTCTGTGCGGCCAATTCCATCCAAGTCGGTCCAATCCTCGTGCGACCTCAAGAGGATGCGATGAAAATGAAGAATCGCCCGTGACTACCGGGGGGGGTGCGCTGCCTGCAGGTCATGCCCGAGTTTCAGGTCATACTGGACGACGTGGGTTTCGAAACAGCGCTCCATGAAAACCATGAGCGCGGGAATATTGCATTCGCCACGGCTGACCTCGCCGACCTTCGCCCTGACGAAGGCGGTAATCTTGCGATGCTCCTTGATGTGGCTCTCTTCGAACTGGATGCCCTCCGCCTTGGCTGCCTCCTCCTCCCATGCGAAATGCGCAACGAGGTCTTCGGCAAAACGGGAAAGGAGCGCCAGACCATCTGCATGATCATCGGCAACCTCGAGCAACGCGCACTTGACCTGCACGATCTCGTTGAACAGCCGGTCGTGCTGATCATCCATCTCGGCAACGCCCGACAGTAACTCGGTCGGCATGTGAATTGCGTTCATGGCACCTCCTCCGGACCCTGCCTCAGGAAATCTCTAATCGAATAAGCCGGTTGCATTGGTTTCAGGTTCTTCCGCTTTACCGTGAGGCGAACCGGGACCCCTTGTTTACCGATGGCCTCGACAACCATTCTTCCGGCAACCGCTTCGGCTATGACCCTGACGTTGCGCTTGTTGCCCCGGTTTCTGCCGACGTAGGTTGCGACGGTACCGGCACATGGCAACCAGCGAGATTTGGCGCGGGACATGGTCCTTTCACCTACCATACGATGACAATTTGAAAGACTACATTGGGTTCAGGGAAATACGAATACTGTACATAAATACAGTTATCTGATAAGTTGCGTCTGCGGTCGAAAAAGCCGCTGCAGGACCTCATCTCTGCCTCATTAGCCAAGGAGCCCTGAACATGAAACATATCCAGAAATGGTTCGAACTGATGGCCGGAATCTGCCGGGAGGAACTGGAGCGTGAGGAACGCGCCCGGGAAATTTTCGCCGGCGCCAATCAGGATTTCCAGTCACTGCAAAAGCCCGCCTGCTGGCGCCGAAGGTGCAGGATAACCCGTACTCGGGTCTGAATCAGCCGAAGCCGCGGGCGGTCTGGTCGAGTTTGAAAGCAACAAAGGCGGCCGCAGTCGCCCTTGTCAATTCCCTGGAGGTTAGCTAATCCAGCGCCGCGCGTTGCGGAACATGCGCATCCACGGGCTGTCCTCGCCCCAGTTTTCCGGGTGCCAGGACATCTGCACGGTGCGGAAGACGCGCTCGGGGTGCGGCATCATGATCGTGAAGCGGCCGTCAGCGGTGGTCACGCCAGCGAGGCCGCCCGGCTACAAGGAGCGCGCCGCCATCCTCGGCATCGGCCTGCTGAGCAATTCCCTCATCGCCAACGGTATTGATTACGTGCTTTACCCCTGGGTGATCTGGACGCTCGGCCCGCTGCACGGCGCGGCGATGATGACCGTGCTGTCCTTCCTGATCTGCTGGGCCACCCTGCTGTTCTACGACTGGGCGAAGAAAGACTGGCTGGGCATCGAGACCATCAAGGAACTCAAGGAATATGCCGGCAACAGCCGGTTCGCGCGTGTCCTCAGGTGGGCAGTGGCCAAGGGCGACGCCGCATCCTCTCGGTGTGGACCGACCCCTTCGTCACCGTGGCCTATCTGCGCCAGGGCGCACACCAATACAACGGCATGAGCGCGCGCGACTGGAAGATTTTCATGCTGGCGCTGGCTATCGGTAACGGCATGTGGAGCATCACCCTGTTTACCGGGATGTCTGCGGCCGAGTATGCCTGGATGGCCCTATCCAAAGTATTTCCATGAACCGGCCATGACCAACCACCCGATCTACGCATCACTCGATCGGGCCGCGTGCTACTGCGTGAGCGCTGGCACGACTCGGGCCTCAAAGCGAGAATTAAAGCCGAACTTGGCCAGCGCATGATTCCCGCCTACGGCGCTTCGCCACGAGCCGTCTGCAACCGCCAGCTGACCTCCGCCGACAACGGCTTTACCTTTTTTACATACTGCGCGCGATACATCGGTGCGGAGCCGCTGATTCAAGAATGCCCCGGCGACATGTTCGTCGCCATCATTGAGGAGAAAAAGGGGCTCGGCCGCTTGCGGCTGATTCTAGAAAAGGGGGCGCGGGCAACCGTCGACATCATGAATTTTCCAGCCAACGAAAAGCGGGAAATCGGCCAGTGCGAGCTGCTCACTGGCGCGAATCTGGTGGACTTCCATCACGCCCTGCTGAAACTGGACGGTCACGATCTGGAGATTTATGACAATAGCGCGTGGTATAGGAATCTCGATCGTGCGTCCAACTTTTACTATCCGATGCTCCTGCATTTCGTCGCGCACGCGGTTCTGTTCGAGAACTATCCGGATGACGATGAAAGTAGAGAAGCTTGTTACACGCGTAAGGTGGTGCTTCCCGCGATCGAACGCATCAAGGCGACCGTGGGACTCACGCCGCTGATTGTCCGCGCCTTTCCGGAAAACCAGACCGATGAGGAACATATCTACTGGTGGAGCCATTCGCCGAAGGTGAACCGCTACCTGCTCGACTATGCGCTGGAGCATGGTTTGAAGATCAAGCCGTGCCGTATCGGGGGACCCATGACCGCCGATGAGATCTGCGAAAAGTCGGCGCTGGCGGGACGGCACTTATGGACGTTCAGACTTTCCGCGATTGAAACGGGATTCTGGCGGCAGTCGAGCACGCGCCAGACCTGAATTTCCTCCCCCTCGACGCGATAGTAGATCGCGTAGGGAAAGCGCCGCGACAGGGTGCGGTGATAGCCGAACACCTTCTGATGGATGCCGGCATACAGCAGCAGGGAGTCGATATCCGAGAACAGCGAATCGAGGAAGGAATCGCCAAGCCCCGTTTGCTGCATTTCGTAAAAGCGGCGGCCCGACTCGATGTCGTCGACCGCGACGGAAAGCAGGCGAATTCTCAAGCCCTGCTGTTCCTGCGCAGACCATCCTTGGCTTCGGCCCAATCTACAAAGTGGGCGGTACCGGCCGCCAGTTCATTCTCGGCCTGTTTCAGGGCCTTTTCGTGCCAGGCGGGCGATTCGAAATCCCCTTCCGTGCCGTTAATCAGGGAATCCCAAAGCGCCTCCATCAGCTTCAGCTTTTCCGTAACCGGCAGGGTAGCAATATCAATGGCAGTCATTGGGCGACTCCTTGCTTGATGTATGTGCCGGCACATGCTGGCAAAACGCGGCGCTGGCGGGACGGCGACGATAGCAATGATACGGCATGGCATTGATTGAAACAAACGACGGGCTTTGGTTCCATGAGGATCTCTATCCCGAGATCTCCTGCGGCTTCCGTGTGTCGGCTGTATTGCACCGCGAGCGCAGTGCCTTTCAGGACATCGTGATCATCGACACGCCTGTACTGGGCAAGGTGCTGGTGCTTGACGGCATTGTCCAGTGCGCGCAAAAGGACGAGGCGATCTATCACGAGATGCTGGCCCACGCGAGGATGTTCCTGCGCCTGACACTGGCCCCGGTGGCGACCGGTCTTGAGGTTCTGGTGGTCGGCGGCGGCGATGGCAGCATGGCCCGCGAGTGCCTGAAGCATACCCGCGTGGCGCGGATCACCGTCGTGGACATCGACCCCGGCGTGTGCGCCGCGATGCTGGCGCATTTCCCAGAACTGCCGGCCGGCGCCTATGCCGATCCGCGCCTGACGGCGGTGGATGCCGATGCCGTCGGCTTCGTGCGTGAGCAGCGAAACCGCTTCGACCTGATCATCGCCGATACCCCCGACCCGGTCGGCGCCGCCCTGCCATTGTTCGGACGAGAATTTGTCGCCGATTGCCATGCGGTGCTGAAGGCGGGCGGCGTGTTTGTTCGCCATGGCGGATCGCTGCTGCTGCAAACCGACGAATTCGTCCGGACGCGCGGGGATGTCTTGGCAACGTTTGTGCCAGAGCGAACCCGCGCCGGGCTGCTGGCAACCTGCACCTATCTGGGCGGATGGTTCACCTGGCTGTCGGCGGTGAAGAACACGCCTTGCCAGGAGGGGGAACCGGCGCTCCGGGACGTGCAGGCCCGCTTTGAACAGGCCGCGCTGGACGTGCGCTGGTATTCACCGGAGATGCAGTTCGCGTCACTGGTGCTGCCGCCCTTGTATGCCAACACGTAGAAAAACATTCCTCAAGGATACCCTTCGGATCCTGCTTGGCGGATGACAGGAGACGGTGTTCAATGCCTGGTTTCCGGAGGTTCCAGGCTTGTTTCCTTACTACCCCAGTCGCAAGTCGTATCAACCCACCCACTTCCGCGCGTTGCGGAAGATGCGCAGCCACGGCGAATCCTCGCCCCAGTTTTCCGGGTGCCAGGACATCTGCACGGTGCGGAAGACGCGCTCCGGGTGCGGCATCATGATCGTGAAGCGGCCGTCGGCCGTGGTCACCGCGGTCAAACCGCCCGGCGAACCGTTCGGGTTGTACGGATAGACCTCGGTCGGCTCGCCCTTGTTGTCAACGTAGCGCACGGCCGACAGCACCTTGGCCTGGTCGTCGGCGTTGTCGAACACCGCCCGGCCCTCGCCGTGCGAGACGACGATGGGTACCTGCGAGCCTTCCATGCCGGCGAAGAAGATCGATGGCGAATCGAGGATTTCGGTCATCACGAAACGCGCTTCGAACTGCTCGACCTTGTTGCGGCGGAAGGCCGGCCAGTGTTCGGCACCGGGGATGATCGACTTGAGCGCGCTCATCATCTGGCAGCCGTTACAGACACCGAGAGCAAAGGTGTCCTTGCGGTTGAAGAAGGCGGCGAATTCGTCGCGGCAGCCGTCGTGCATCAGGATGGTTCGTGCCCAGCCGAGGCCGGCGCCGAGCACGTCACCGTAGGAGAAGCCGCCACAGGCGACCAGGCCCTTGAAATCCTTGAGGCTGACCCGGCCACTCAAAATGTCGCTCATATGGACGTCGACCGCAGCAAAGCCGGCCTTGTCGAAGGCTGCAGCCATTTCGTAATGGCTGTTGACGCCTTGCTCGCGCAGGATGGCAACGCGCGGCCGGCCGCTGACCTGACCATAAACCTTGGTGAAATCGTCCTGCGGATCGAAAGTCAGCTTCGGCATCAGGCCGGTGTCGGTGACGTCGAGGATGCGATCGAATTCCTGCTGAGCGCAACTCGGGTTGTCGCGCATGGCCTGCATCTGGTAGCTGGTCTCGGACCAGGCACGCTGCAGGTCGACACGCTTTTCGCGGAGCACGCGCTTGGCGTTGCGGGTGACACGGATTTCGTCCCACTCGTTCAGCGTGCCGACGAAGTGGTAAGGCACGCGCAGGGCACGCAGCACAGGCGTGACCTTTTCGCGGTCGGCGCGACGAATCTGGATCAGCGCGCCGAGTTCCTCGTTGAAGAGGGCGCGGACGATATTCTCGAAATCGCGGCCGGCGAGCAGGTCGGGACGCTTCTCGGCGCCGTCGACATCGAGCGCCTGCGCATCGAAGCAGAGGCCGTCGAGGTCAAGCGACACACCGCAGCGGCTGGCGAAGGCCATTTCGCAGGCGGCGACGAACAGGCCGCCGTCGGAACGGTCGTGGTAGGCAAGCAGCAAGCCGTCGCGGTTGAGCTTTTGCACGGCGTCAAACAGGCCCTTCAGCTTGGCCGGCTCATCGACATCCGGCGCATCGCTGCCGGTGGCGTTGTAGACCTGGGCCAGCGCCGAACCACCGAGGCGGCTCTTGCCGAGGTCGAGCAGCAGCAGTTCGGTTTCGCCCTGATCGGTGGCGAGCAGCGGGGTTTTCGTCTTGCGCACGTCGCCGACGGCGGCGAACGAGGTCACGATCAGCGACAGCGGCGAGACAACCTGCTTCTTGACGCCGCCTTCGTCCCAGGCGGTGCGCATGGACAGGGAATCCTTGCCGACCGGGATGGACACGCCGATCTGCTTGCACAGCTCGGAAATGCCTTCGACCGTGTCGTACAGGCGGGCATCCTCGCCCGGCACGCCGCAGGGCGCCATCCAGTTGGCCGAGAGCTTGACCTTGTCGAGGCTGCCGACATCAGCGGCGGCCAGATTGGTCAGCGCCTCGCCGATGGCCATGCGGCCGGAGGCCGGCGCGTCGAGCACGGCGAGCGGCGTGCGCTCGCCCATGGCGAAGGCTTCGCCGAGGTAGCCCTGATAGCCCATCGTCGTCACCGCAACGTCGGCCACCGGCACCTGCCACGGGCCGACCATCTGGTCGCGCGCGGTCATGCCGCCGACGGAACGGTCGCCGATGGAGATCAGGAAGGTCTTGTCGGCGATGGTCGGCAGACGCATCAGGCGATAGGCGGCGTCCTTGAGTTCGATGGCTGTGGCGTCGAAGGAGACGAAGGTTTCCGGCTCATGCTTGACGTCGCGCGTCATGCGCGGCGGCTTGCCGAGCAGCGCTTCCATTTCCATATCGACCGGATTGACGCCGAAATGGGCGTCGGTGACGGTCAAATGGCCGTCACCGGTCGCTTCGCCGACGACAGCGAACGGGCAGCGCTCGCGCTCGCACATGGCCTGGAATTCGGCGATGCGGTTTGGCGGAATGGCCAGCACGTAGCGTTCCTGCGATTCGTTCGACCAGATTTCGGCCGGCGACATGCCCGGCTCTTCGGTCGGCACCTTGCGCAGGTCGAAAATAGCGCCGACGCCACCCGAATGCGCCAGTTCCGGCAGGGCGTTGGAGACGCCACCGGCGCCGACGTCGTGCACGGAAAGAATCGGATTGTTCTTGCCCATCTGCCAGCAACGGTCGATGACCTCCTGCGCACGGCGCTGGATTTCCGGGTTGCCGCGCTGCACCGAGGCGAAGTCGAGGTCTTCGGCGTTGGAGCCGGCCGTCATCGACGAGGCGGCGCCGCCACCCAGGCCGATCAGCATGCCCGGGCCGCCGAGTTGTACGAACAGCGTGCCGACCGGGAAGGTTTCTTCCTTGAACGACTGCTCAGCCTGAATGCTGCCCAGACCGCCGGCGATCATGATCGGCTTGTGGTAGCCGCGCACCGTGCCGGCGACATCCTGCTCGTAGGTACGGAAGTAGCCGGTCAGGTTCGGGCGGCCGAATTCGTTGTTGAACGCCGCGGCGCCAATCGGGCCTTCGAGCATGATGTCGAGGGCGGAAGCGATGCGCGACGGACGGCCATAGGCGTGCTCCCAAGGCTGCGGGGCATCCGGCAGATTCAGGTTGGACACCGAGAAACCGCAGAGGCCGGCCTTCGGCTTGGAGCCCTTGCCGGTGGCGCCTTCGTCGCGGATTTCGCCGCCGGAGCCGGTCGAGGCGCCGGGGAACGGCGAAATGGCCGTCGGGTGGTTGTGCGTCTCGACCTTGGTCAGGATGTGGGTCAGCTCTTCCTTGTAGCTGTAGCCGCGGTCGGCATCCGGGTAGAAACGCTGGATGGTCGCGCCTTCGATGATCGAGGCGTTGTCGGCATAGGCCATGACCGTGCCTTGCAGATTGGCCTGGTGCGTTTCGCGGATCATGCCGAACAGGGTCTTGTCCTTGGCCTTGCCGTCGATGACCCACGAAGCGTTGAAGATCTTGTGGCGGCAGTGCTCGGAATTGGCCTGGGCGAACATCATCAGTTCGACGTCGGTCGGGTTGCGGCCGGCCTTGGTGAAGATGTTCAGCAGATAATCGATTTCGTCGTCGGATAGCGCCAAGCCTAGCGAAGCGTTGGCGTCGACCAGCGCGGTTTTGCCGCCAGCCAGCACGTCGACGGTCGCCAGCGGCTTCGGCGCGAAATGGCGGAACAGTTCGCCCGCTTCGGCAAAGCCGGAAAGCACCGATTCGGTCATCCGGTCATGCAGCAGGCCGGCAACGGTTTTCCTCTCCGCTGCGGTCAACGCGCGGTTTTGCTTCAAAACCACGTGGAAGGCGATGACGCGCTCGATGCGCTCGATGGCGTCGAGGTCGCAGTTCCAGGCGATGTCGGTGGCCTTCGACGACCACGGCGAAATGGTGCCGATACGCGGGGCGACGAGGAACATTTCACCAGCTTCGCTGCCGGCCGCCTTTTCTTCCAGCAGTGTCGCCAGCTTGGCGCGCTCGTCGGCGTTCAGCGCACCTTTCTGCGCCACGACATGCCAGTAGTCGGCAGCAACCGATTCGATGTCCGAGACCGCCGCGACCAGGCGGGCGAGCAGGCGTTGCAGGCGGAAGGCGGAAAAGGCGGCATCGCCCTTGAGGCGAAGAATGTCGGCCATGGGGAGGTGAGTCGGGTCGGGCGGAGAGGCAGGAATTATACCTGAGGCAATGCAGGGCGAACCGGGGTTGCCCGAGAGGCTGCCTGAGGCGGCAAATTGATCGCTTGGCCCGGTTTGCCCAATGAAGTTACGTAGAATCCGTAATTCTTCATCTTCACCATCCGACGATATGGTTCGAAGGCGCAATCTGTTGCGCAGCGATAAACCGCCGCTGCAGCACGTTCATCCACGGAAAGCCCCAGGAGAAGAAGCATGGATATTGTTCAGTCGGAACTTGCCGATCACATCGGCACCATCACCTTGAATCACAAGGAGAAGCTCAATGCCCTGTCGACCGAACTGGTCGAAGCGGTGATCTCGGCGCTGAACGAATTCCGGCGCGGCAAGGCGCGAGTGGTCGTGCTGCGCGCCAAACCGGGGGCGAAAGTCTGGTCGGCCGGGCACGATGTCTGGGAACTGCCGGTGGACGGGCGCGATCCACTGGGCTGGGACGATCCGCTGCGTTCGCTGATCCGTGAAATCGAGATATTTCCGGCGCCGGTAATCGCCATGATCGAAGGGTCGGTGTGGGGTGGCGCCTGCGAGACGATCTTCGCCTGCGACCTGATCATTGCGTCACCGGGCACCACCTTCGCCGTCACCCCCTCGCGGCTTGGCGTGCCGTACAACGTCAGCGGCGTGCTGACCTTCTTCAACGCGGCGCCCTATCGCCTGGTCAAGGAAATGGCCTTCACCGCCAAGCCGGTGAGCGCCCAGCGTGCCGAGCAGGTCGGGATGATCAATTATGTCGTGGATAACGACCAGATCGAGGAATTCACTTACGAGATGGCACGGGGAATCACGCACAATGCCCCGTTGTCGATATCGGTGATGAAGGACCAGTTGCGCATTCTCGCCGGGGCCCACCCGATGAGTCCGCAGGGCTTCGAGCGGATTCAGGGTCTGCGCCGCGTGGTCTATGACAGCAACGACTACAAGGAAGGCATTCACGCTTTCAAGGAAAAGCGGAAACCGGTTTTCACCGGCACCTGAGCCGGCTCCAAGCAGGGCCGGCAGCGATCGGAGGGCCGCCGGCGCCGGTGGCTGAAGCGATATTGGATATGCTGGCGGAAGTCTGAAATGGCCGGTTCGCCGCGTTTCGCCCCACCCCTTGCGAACACCATTTCAGCAGCCCGTGGTAGTGGTATCCTTCTTCTTTACCCAGCCCAGCCGAGCGATCGATGCCGATCACGATCAACCTGAAAAGTGCCGTGTTTGCCGTCTCGGATGCCCTCGATCTAGTCGGCGTCAGCGATTTCCAGCACGGCAAGCGCGTTGCCATGATCGCCCGCGAGACGGCGTTGCTGCTCGGCCTGCCCGAAGCGCGCCTGGAGAATCTTGTCTTCGCCGGTCTGCTGCACGACATGGGGGTTTCCTCGACCGCCGAGCACCGCCGACTGGTCTCCGACGACCCTGACGTCGACAGGCAGGCGCACTGCGAGCGTGCCTTCCATCTCATGCAACCGTTCGCCCACCTCTCGCTGCTGGCCAACGCCGTCCGCCATCACCACACGCCATGGACCGAACTGCCGGTCGGCCTCGGCGAGGCGGATGCCATCGACAGCAACCTGATCCTCTTGGCCGACCGGGTGGATACGCTGCTGCTGCGGCATGGTCTGGAGAACCCGCTGTTTCACAGCACGGATATCTGCCGCGAGATTTCCGCGCTTTCGGGCAGCGTGCTGCAGCCGGATGTGGTCGATGCCTTCCTGGCCGCCGCCTCGCGCGAGGCGTTCTGGATCTCGCTCGTGCCACGCCACGTGCAGACCTACCTGAACGAACTTGAATTGCCTTTGTGGGCAGTCACCATCGAATTCCCGCAGTTCCGCCACGTGGCGCGGCTGATTTCCAGCATTGTCGATGCCAAGAGTCACTTCACCGCTTCCCACTCGCTCGGTGTCGCGCAACTGTCGCGCTATCTCGGAGAGCGCATGGGCTTCGCGCCGGATTCGCTGGCCAAGATGGAAATCGCCGGGCTGATGCACGACATCGGCAAGCTCTGCGTGCCGGACGAAATCGTCGAAAAGCCGGCGCGCCTGACGGTCGCCGAGTTCTCGGTCATGGAACGGCACAGTTTCGAAACCTTCCAGATCCTGCGCCATGTCCCCGGTCTGGAGACAGTTGCCGAATGGGCAGCCTTCCACCACGAAGCGCTCAATGGCCACGGCTACCCGTTCCGCCGTTCAGCGCCGACCCTGGTGCCGGAAGCGCGCATCATCGCCGTCGCCGACGTCTTCCAGGCGCTGGCCCAGGTGCGCCCCTACCGCGGCGCGCAGCGGCTCGACGAAATATCGTGCACCCTGGGAGAATTCGCCGGCAAGGGAATTCTCGACCCGGACATCGTCGCCCTCGCCCGTGAAGACCTCGACAGCAGCTTTCGCGCCGCAACGCAGACGATCTGACGGTCACCGATGAGCGCCCGGCCGCTGGCCTTCGTCGACCTCGAAACCACCGGCGCCACCGCCACCAGCGACCGCATCACCGAAATCGGCATCATCGAAGTGGATGAGGATGGATCGGTGCGCGAGTGGGCGCAACTGGTCAACCCGGGTACCCGCATCCCGCCGTTCATCGAGCAACTGACCGGGATCAGCAACGAGCTGGTGGC
>ERZ724526.467-NODE-467-length-23480-cov-6.341857_pt1 | contig 23480 bp, 20 predicted proteins | sample MGYA00376059_ERZ724526 | MGnify/ENA primary metagenome ERZ724526 (study PRJEB28724, sample SAMN07190883) | activated sludge metagenome | isolation source: activated sludge of sewage treatment plant in Hong Hong | place: Hong Kong | collected 2016-03-17 ...
TGCTTCGTGCTGGCGAGCATCACCAAAAGCTTGTGACACTGACCCCCGCCCGCGAAAGACACCGACGCAAGAGCTCGCCCAGAACTCCTCTGTCGATCGAAGACGTCAAGTCGCGGATGCAGACTGGTCCAGACAACGCAAATGGCATCGACATTCCAGAAATCGCAGACTAGTTCAGTCCCGCACTCAGCTCACAGCTTGCTCTTCCCCACCTCCCCCGCCAGCGCTCCTGGCGCAAGGTGGGAATAGACCAGGGTCATGTCCAGCAACGAGTGACCGAGCAGCTTTTTCAGCGCGAGGATGTTTCCGCCCTGCTCTACCAGAAGACTCGGGCACGGGGCCTCTAGCGAATAGGCGCGTTTGTTGCGACTATGGTTCGTAATGGACTTTAAAGACCCTACCACTGCGTCTAGTGTCTCGTCGGAAGCTTCTTCTGGCAAGCTGGTCGTCTATCACATTCCTGTCTGTCCGTTTTCACAGCGGCTGGAGATCCTGCTCGAGCTGCAAGGAGGCCGTGACAAGGTGGACTTTCGCGTTGTGGACATTACGCGGGAGCGTCCTCATTGGCTGGCCCAGAAGCTCGGTGGTCGCTCTGCGCTGCCCGTCTTGGAGACCGAGAGTGGCGGCATTATCCGAGAGAGCCTGGTCATCCTCCAGTACCTTCAAGATCGCTTTTCAGAACTCCGGATTGCACAGAGCGATCCATGGCGCCGCGCGGTCGAAGGAATGCTCATCTCGATGGAGCGCGAGTTTGGCAACCAAGGCTATCGGTTCGTCATGAACCAAGATGCAGCAAGGCGCGAGGAACTGCGGCAGACAGTGATCGAACAGTACGCCGCCCTCGATGCGTTCTTCTGTCGGTATAGCCCGCGTGGGCCCTTCCTGTTTGAGCAGTTCGGACTTGCAGAAGCGGTGTTCACTCCGTTCTTTATGCGCTTCTGGTTTCTCGAATACTATGAAAACTTCGATCTGCCAGATGAGCCGCGCTTTGAACGCGTACGGCGGTGGCAGCAGGCCTGTGTTACGCATCCCGCGGCACAACAGGTCACAAAGGAACAAATCGTGAAGCTCTACTACGACTACGCCAAGGGGGCAGGAAACGGCACGCTGCTGCCTGGCCGCTGTCGATCTTCCTTTGTGTTCGAGCCCCATTTTTCTGAGCGACCTTGGCCGCCTCGGGATAAGTACAACCACAGTGCAACCGATGCGGAGCTGGGACTCATCACAGTCTCTGTTGCCGTTTAGTGCGCCTCTCCTCTGCGCTAGCGGAATTTGCGGACGCTCAGAAGACCAGAGAGACAGTGAACCGGACGCTGATCGCCGGGCGAAAGAGCACCTCCTCACAGCCCGTAAAGCTGCCGCTGCGAGCAAGGTGGGCGCCCAAGGACTGTCGACATTGGGAACTCTTTGGACATCCCGGTGCGAGATCATTCATCGCGTCGGGGTACGCACGGAGACCCAGCTTGCTCGGTGCAGCATTTCCGCCAGGGGGGATTTCATGTCGGTCCAAGTCACGCGTCCGCCGATGCAGCGTGCCGCGGAGTGGGCGCGCCACATTCCGTGCGAGAAGGTCTTCGCCGCACAAAGGCGCCCAAAACTCCTCCGTGGATCGAATCTATGAAGTCGCGGATGCAGTTCGGGCCAGACAACGGAAATGGCATCGACATTCCAGAAATCGCCGACTAAACTCCGTCCAGTCCCAAACCCGCACGTTTCACCCGGGGCCCCGCTTCCCTGCGAGACTTTTTTGTCGTGCCGCAGGCGGCCCGAAAAATAGCTCTCCGGTCGCCCCCGGGCTAGTGACTCAATCTGTTGGTTTCGGAGTGGACTCAGGTTCGTTCACTCCCGCACTCAGCTCACAGCTTGATCTTCCCAACCTCCCCCGCCAGCGCGCCGGGCGCAAGGTGGGAATAGATCAGGGTCATGTCCAGCGACGAGTGACCGAGCAGCTCTTTGAGCGCGAGGATGTTTCCGCCCTGCTCTACTAGGAGACTCGCGAACGTGTGCCGCAGCGCGTGCCAAGGTCGTGCAAAGTACGGACACTCTGCTGCGGACAGGAGCTTTTGGAATGCAGTCATTCCCATCTTTCCCAGCGGACAGACCAGCAGAGACGGCGCGCAGAGTCCTTTCCATTCCGTGAGCTCTTGCGCAAGCGGCAGCGGAATCGGCAGCGTCCTCGGCTTCCCATTCTTTGGGAGTCCTTCATAGGAACGCGCCACGGTCAGTCTGTGATTCACCAAGTCCACATCCTGCCAGCGCAGTCCGAAGACTTCTCCGCGCCGCAGACCCAGACGAATCGCGAGGGAAATCCCAATGAACAGACTGTAGTGTAGCTTGGTTGGTCGCTTTGTCTGCGCTCTCTGTTTCGCGACATCAAGGAGTCGCTTCGCTTCCTCTGTGGACAGTCGATCGGTGCTGTACTGCCGTCGCGGTAGCGGGATCTTCGTCATCGGTGACTGCGCGATCAGCTCTTGGGAAATCGCCCACGAAAGCGCCGATCCAAGAGGCCGCAGACACGCCCGCACGGTGTTGGGTTTGTACTTCTGGCTCAGCTTGTCGCGCGCCGCTTCGATGTCTCTGCGCCGCAGCTTCTGCAAAGGAATCTTCCCAACAAGCGGAAGCAGCGGACGGAGTCCTACCTTGGCCGCCTCCCGATACGCCGCTGGGTCTTTTACCCGCGGATGGGAAGTCGCCAAAAAACGCGCACACAGCTCGGAGACCGTCAGCTTGTCGTCGATCTGAAGTTCGGGACTGGTTCTTCCGTAAGCAATGTCTGCTTCGATCTGAAGCAGCAGCTTGCGCGCTTCCGCATGGGAAGACTTCCGGCTCGCCCGCATCCGCCGCTTCCCTTCCGCATCGTAGTAACGAATGTAGTAGCCGCTCTTCGTTTTGATGACCTCGCCCATCTGCGCCACGCTTTCCGCGCGCATCCCAATTTCATCCCATCACAGGGTGTAGGTGCGCGTCGATCGGGCTTTTGCCCGCCAAAAGGTACGAACATCCCAGCGACGCAAATTATCATCTTTGTTATCTTTTTTTTGTAAGACAAATTGCATGCTGGTGATGTTCCAGTGGTCTTTGCCGTTTTGGGCGTTGTAGGCGGGGGTGCGACCGAAGTCGGACCCGACGGCGAGGACGACCTTTCCAGCGAGTCCGGCGTTGGCGATCTCTGTCCACACCAGATCGATTCCCTTGAGCAGCGTTCCCATCAGCGGAATGTGACCTCCGTCGTGGTTTCCGTGCGTGTCAAAGCCACCGATCGACAGGTTGGCAGCAACCGCCAGTCCGGTCTTGAAGCCAGCGACGGCAACCATCGCTTGACGCTGCAAGCTGTTCCCTGCCGCATTGACCGCCGCTTGGGTGGGAAGTGCAGCAGCCAGCGCCGCCAGATCATTGGCCGGATCACGCGCCAGATACAGCTCTGCTTGACCGCGATGCAGTCGAGGAACCTGCGTTCCATCACGCAGCGACACCAAGCGATCTCGCTGCACTTGATTGATGCGATTCCACGTCTCTTCGGTGTGATACAGAGACGTCGCACTCGCGGGATCTCGACGGTTCGGATAGGCAACGCGCTGCGTCGTATCGATGTTGCCAAGGCGCGTAAGCGAGGTCAGTCCAGCGGTCGCCTCATAGCCTCCGTTCGAGATAAACCCGAGCGGATTTCCCGGCGTCTTGGCCGCAGCGAGCACTGCACCAAAGCCCGGATAGCCTTCCGCAACGCGACCGCTCCAGATCACGCGCGTTCCGGTGTCGTGGTTGCCCGTCGTGGTGTCGATTCCGTTTATCACCAACAGGTCGTTTTTGTACTTGGTGACGAAGTCGAACGGCTTCATTCCACTTGCGCCAAAATCGACGGTGGCGGGTGGCGTCCTAAACTGTCCGATCTGCGCGATTTCGGACCCCTTAAACATCCGGTTGATGTTGACCGCGCCATCGCTTCCTTTCGGATCGCAAAGGTAGGTCGGATCCCAACCACCACTGGCGTGGATCATGATGAAGTACGGACCTCCGTAACGAGGTCCTGCCGCATACGCCGGACGACTGAACGCGGTCGGAGCCATCACAGCGACCCCGCTGGTGGCGGCGAGCTTTAAGAAACTGCGACGATCCATGGTGCTCTCCTCCTCTTCCTTTGGGATTACTGGTACAGGTACTTCCAGTCCAACATCATGTACGTAACGACAGCCATCCACGAACGTACTGTGTAGTACTTGTCGTCGGTGATACCGATCATGTTCGCGGGCAGCGCCGCACCCGTATCTTGATCCCAGCGACCCTGGCACTCATACGGCATCGCCGTGTTCTTGCTCTTGAGCAGCTCGCGATACGTCTCTAGGAACAGGTTGTAGGTACGCTCCACCTCAGCATCCGAGATCTCAATCCGCTCACCCCAGAAGCGCTTGTGCAGGTGATGGATGTTCTTCTTGATGTTTTCCACAGAGTTGGGAACCGCGAATCCGTTGACGTCTTCGGGAACCTGGCTCACTTCGATGTACGGGAACAGAACGCGCTGCGCAGCAGGCTTTAGGAAGTCCCACGCGACGGAGTAGCACGACACTTCATTGGCCATCCGCTGTCCGACGTTCGCGATGAGTGCGTTCGGAGACGTCAATCGCTTGACCACGTTTTCGGAGTCAATTCCGCCGTACAGGATGTTGTAGTCCGTGGTCATTGCATCCGCTCGATCACCACGCGCCCAGCGGATTCCTGAAGTCGCCGGAATCTGTCGCGCCATCGCTTCGGGAGTCACCAAGCGACCCGTTCCAAACGGCTCCATTTCACCCGCTTGTAGATCGTGCGCAGCGTCGGTGCGATAGATCGGACTCATGATGAGTCCCTTGAAGATCTCCTTGACGTTGTTGCCGCTGTTCGCAAACGAGTTCAGCACGCTTTGGAAGATCCGATTCTGTTCGCGCCACGCTTTGACCTTGCCCTCAAAGTCAGGATCGTCGGACGCAGGATACGCAAGCGGAGTCTGTCCAATGATTCCCTGATACACGTTGCTCAGCGCAGACATCGCAAAGCGAGAGTCCGACGTAAGCTGACCACCGAGCCACTGAAGTGCCTTGGGATACTGCGCGACGTTGTCCACCACGCGCGTACCAAAGCCCGGCTGCGGCATCTGGAGCGGCCACGCCAGATCTGGCATAAACCGACCGCCGCCGTCCCACTTCTGGAACGTCTCTGGGAATCACTGAAAGAGTCTCTGCTTCCGACGCTGGTTGCAGAATTGACAGACCAACCTTCCGCACGAAATCACGCCCACAGCAGCAGAGAGTTCCCGACCCTGCGCGCACCAAGCACACCGCGTCAGCACGCCTTCGCTTCTGCGGACGAATTGAACAGAGCCCATCTGTCCGCACGTCCAAGGGCAACCGCTGCGACTACTTCAGCTCTACAAACACATACGGAGCACCATGGATGTTGCGAATGTAGGTCGGCCAAGCGGTCTTGCTTACGGGTCGAATCGGACGCAGACCCGCATGCGCAATCCGTCCCCAGATTCCTGCGGCCAGGCTTTCCATGTACATGCGAAGTGACACCGGCTGCGCGCTGGTCAGGTCCGCAAAGTAGTCAAAGCAGTAGATGATCTTGGCCTGGTTGTCCGTCGGATCCAGATACAGCGCAGCGCCTCCGTAGTGATGGAACAGATCGAAGACAAACAAGCGAGGAAACAGCACTCCCGCTTTCACCTTGAGCGCTCCGATCTTGATCACTTCTTTGGGATCATAGGAATCGCTGTGATTGCACATCCGACGCGCCTGGGGACGAAGAAAGATCTCTTCCCAGGTCGGGATTCCGATCGTTGCCACAAGCCACTCGATCGCGTCTTGCCAGATCGGATGCGCAGAGTCCGCAAGTGCTGCGTACGGAAGCGGAGTCTGTCCAAGCTCCACCTGCTGTCCGGGCTTGAGCTGCGCCACGACGCACGACAGACCATTCCACTGCCGCATCAGGCACTTCACTTCATCGGGCAGCGCATATCCCAGCGACGCTTCCAGCTGCGCGATCTGCGGTTCAGAAAGCGGCGGACCCAAGCCCAGGTGCGTCACGAAGCTGCGATGCTTGTCACGCGCTCGCTCTTGTTTGCGAAACGCCACCGCCTGCTGTAGCCGTTCCAGATAGCCATCCAGCGACAACGGCAAGTCCGCCAGCGTATAGATGGGCTTCTTGGTGGCCACAAGCTTTGCGTCGCTGGGATCGGCAGACAGATAGGCCTGTGCCGCCGACTTTCCCATCGTTCCGTAGGCCCCTGTTGCCAGCAAGTACGTCCAGACTTCTTCCTTCTGGATTCCTTCAAACTTGCCACTTACGTACACCGGCTTTTCGCCAAACACGCTGCTCATTCCGACACCTTATCAGAATCAAGCGCGCAATCGGCGAAGCAGACAGAGCCCGACTCTGTCTGATCAGGAACCGAGGGTGACAACCCGTTTTCGGGCCGCCGACAGTGCATCTCGCAGCGCGGGATAGCTTCGGGTGGAAGACAGTGCAAACTGCTCTGCAACCGCGATGCGCGCAAACTCTGCAGAGACCCCGGACAGAATCAGCTCAGCCCCCAGTAAGCGCACCGCTTTGGAAGCACGACAGATCATCGCAGAGGTCGTTGCATCGCCAGACACCGCACTGGTCAAATCCAAGATCACAACGTGTGCGCGATGCGCGACAATTCCATCCAGCAGCGTCGATAGGATCGACTGACTCCGCTCCACGCTCATGTGTCCGATCACCGGAAGCAGCAGCACCCCTTGATGTACCAACAGCAAGGGAGAAGACAGCGCGCGAATCGTCTCTAACAGCTGTTCTTGCTGCGCATAGGACTGTCTCAGCTCTGTCAGTCTGTCTTCTAAGTCTTTGCGCATCGCTTCGTCACGCTGACGCGCCGTCACGATCTCGCGACCGATGCGATTGGCGAGCGCAGCCAAGATTCCCAGCTCATCCCGGCGCTCTGTTTCAGGAACCGGAACCAGGTTCCCTTGCAAGATGCTCGCGAGCGAAGTTCCCAGCCTACGCAACAGCGTCTTTTCCTCGGGAAGTAACCGAGAAGTAAGCCGATTCGGAGTGTCTCCCATTGCGTGATCCGGGGCCTACTTCCACGACACAAGGAGCGTGCAGAAGCTGTGACCTTTGCGCAGACAAGTGGTGTGCTGCGTCTTGACGTCTCGATGTCCAAGTCCTTCCAGCAGACCGACGAACGCGCCTTCTTCAAAGTCACAGCTGTAGGGCTGCTCCATCTCGATCCGCGCAGCGTGATCCGTGATGTCCGAAGTCCGAAAGGAGCCCGAGTCCCCGCGCGTCACCGCCAGCCACAGCGCCGACATGTTGCGCATAAACGACTGCGCATCCACCACGCCCATCGACTTGAGCTGCGTCGGCAGCATGAAGTAGACCGAGCGACCGACCCGAAACGCGCTGCCCGGTGACTTGCGCTCCATCTCATCGAGCAGCGACTCAATGGACTGCCCCAGATACCAGCCCTCGGCGTCGATCTGCGACAGCGCATCCATCGTCTCATCCGAGCACAGATCCGACGCAACCATGCTGATCAGCGTGAGCAGGAAGCCCTGACTCAGCGCAGGTCCGCTCCGGTCCGTGATGGCCGGCTCTGGCTGTGGGGTCAGGTCTAGCGGTGCATTCCGAACGAAGGTTTGCATGGCCCATAATCCCACGCAGCACACGCTATCGTCAATGCTCAGGCTCTGGTGAATTGGAAAGATGCAGCGCAGTGTCCACCTTGCAATTGGCAAGACATCTGCTAGCGATCAAATATGCATTTTATGGCTTTGTTTTTCACGATACAGACCCAGCTTTCGGGCTGCTTTTCTTTCGCATTGCTTCAAGGCTCTGCGTAATGTTAGCAACCTCATCCAGGAGCTTGTTGAGCTGCGCTGCTTCTTTTGGTGCATTCTTCGGGTCGGTACAATACTCATACAGCGCGTAACCATTGATTCCTTCTTTGACCGTACAAGTTCCAACATGAATCAAATTATCAAGCAGCTCACCCGGACGAAGCTTGATCGTCATGCTCAAGATCGGCATCAACAGATCGTTGACAGCTTTGGCACTCTTCGAATGCCACTGATTGTCTTCAATGATCTGCATCAGCTGCTCAAACTTCGGCAGTATCAACAAATAATCGTTTAGCTGTCTGCCCAGATCCGATAGCTGATTGAGCTGTGTGGTCACACCTGCGCGCAGTGTATCAATATATTGCTGACGCTTCTTCTTTTCGGATTTATCAGCAACCGACAAGAGCTGTTCTTCGAGTTCATCGGCTTGCTCCATCACTTGCTGAACTTCTTTGAGCAGCTTTTCGTCATGCGCATTGGTTGATGCAATCTTGGCGCTAAACTCTGTCAGATTCGCTTTCAGCGCTTTGGGTGACTTCACGTTTCCTTCCCCACCAACCAGATCCTCCAGCGCATTGAGTGGCTTGGTCAGCTTAAACACTCCCAAAAAGCTGCGACCAACGTCTTTCCAGTCTTCATTTGAGTTGGCCTGAAGATACTTGACCGCTTTGACCGTAAGCTGCTTCTCAAGCACCTTGCGGACCGTCTCGATCTCACGGAAAAATGTATACACTTCAGCGGCCAGATTGAGACTTTTGCGAATGGTAATTGCGACACCAATTGCACCACCGACCCCGGTTACACCGGTTCCAACCGCTGTCGCGACACCGCTCACCACACCAAAGGCACTGACGGCGATGCCAAACCCGGCTTTGAGCGAATATCGACGATGTGTGTATTCCGATCGCGTATGCGCGATCCACTTCTCATGCACGGACTGTAGCCCTGCTTGCTGAAATTGAGTCGAAAACGTCTCCAGGGCCTGCTCGCACTGCGTCTGCGCCTTGTCGCGGGTGAGCTTGTTTGCGACCAGCCCAGCCTCGATCTTGATCAGCTCAGCCTTCAGCTGCTCAAAGTGCTCGGCGAAGATGTCGCCCAGCTCCGCCGGCAAGATGTTGGCCATCAGCTGACGCGACTCTGCGGTCGCGGCAATCGCGCCGAGCAGCTCCAGCTGGACTTCGCTCTCTTCGGAAATACGAATGCCTTGTGGAGTGGTAAAGAGCCGGCCATCTTTGCCAAGATCGTTGACCTCACCCGGCAGCCGATTGCGTGATGTATCAGCCAACAGACAGCGCACCAGATTGAAGGACGCAGCCACCCAGCGTCCTTTGATCATTTTGGCTGGAACCAGGTTGATTCCATTCAAAAAGATTGCCTTGGGAAGTGTCTCTGAAATCGGACCGAATGATGCCCAGAATGCTTCTGCTACATCGGCATGATTTGCCTTCTTGGTGATGTATTCTGCGAATCCTTTGACATAGTTTTCTTTGGTCTTTGCATGATTGCTCTTCATCTCATCAGAGGTCTGAAAGCGAAAGATATCGGCAACACACTCATAGGTGCCATGAATGAATGGCTTGGGAATTCCGTCTTTTGGACCTTTTCCGAATGCCAATACAAAGAACGGAGAGTGAATGCCATCTTGTGCTCGATCTTCCGAGCTAATCAGCAAGATCGGCTGATCATCTTTCGCTGTCATAGAAAATACAAAATAGCCACGCTCATACTTGTTGCGCAGCTTCATTGTCATATGATCGCGAAGCTCGTGAATGTCTTTCGGTTCACTCTTGAGCAGGTTCGCTTTCCAGATCAAAGCGGATGTCTTTTCGGACACGGTATTTATCAATGAACTCAACTTTGACATGAGCGGCTTCTCCGACAATAGGTTGGACGACGGAATGTTCGGAAAAGCAATCATCGTGCCACATGCAGACACGATACAGACACATAGCGTCGACAGCGATTGTGTCGCGATCGTTCACCAAAGCACGATGTGTATGAAATCACAGGCTCGTGCGACGCGCAGTGCGAGCAGTTCGCGCACAGTCCAATTCCAGCGCTTCGCACAGTCCATGCACAGCGCGAAAGAAGCGCATGTTTCGCTGATAAATAAGAAGGATTTTTTCGGAAGAAGGGAGGGTTTACGTTTCGACGATAGCGACTAACGAGTCATCGCGGTTAGCCTGCGTTTTGGCGATCTTGTTCCAGCCAGCGCATACAGGCTTTCAGGCCGTCTTGTAGGTTGCGCAGCGTATGAATGCGCGCCAGGTCCACACCGATTCCGACCATCGTCTGCGCCACCGCACTGTGAATGCCGGTGATCACCGCGCGCGCACCGAGCAGCTCTGCGGCGCGAATGATGCGAACCAAGTGCTCGGCGGTGTGGGTGTCGACCAGCTCGATGCCGGTCAGATCCAGGATCGCGTACCGGGCCCGCACCCGCACGATCTCTTCCAGCAGCCGCTGCATCATCCGCAGCGCGCGCTCGCTATCGAGAAAGCCCATGAGCGGCACCGTCAGCACACCGTCCCACACCTGGATGATCGGTGCGTCGATCTTGTGCAGCGTCTCTTCCTGGGTTCGTAGCTGCGTCAGGGCCTCGCGCAGCTCTGCTTCCGCTTTTTGGCGATCGCCCACCTCGCGCTGAAGCTGCGTCAGCGCAGAGGTCAGATCCGCTGTGGTTGCTTTTCCCTCATCAATGAGCTGCTGAAGTCGCAGTCCCACCGTTCGATCGGTCGGGCGAATCTCAAACTCATCGCAGTCGTCACCGCGCGCCGAAAACTTGGTCTGCTCGGCCCAGCACGGAACCTGAAACAGGCGCTGCGCCAGCCCGACGAACTTGCCAGCGATCATCGAGCTGCCCCAGCACACACCAAGCTGCTTCTGATAGATGCCTTCCCAGCTATGACGCGACCGCATCGTCAGCTCGCGCAGCGTCCGATCGCAGTGAACCACTTCCCATGTTCCCCAGCCCGCAGCCGCCGCGATGGGCGACATGATCTCCATTCCTTCCTCAAAGGTCGGCTTGGAGGAGATCACGTTCCAGTCATCGCTCACGCTGTCCATTCCGCCCGACATCAGCAGCAGACAGAATCGCTCGGTCCCCACCATCCGCTGCATGCCCAGCATCAGTCCTGCAGCCGTGCTCGGAATCCACATGCTGAGCGTCGGAATTCCAGCCCACAGATTCTGCCCATTGTCTAGGTCCCAGCGGACTTCAAAGCCCGCGACTGTGACACTGATCGGCTCGCTCATCTGTGTCTCCTGTACATGACATGACGCATAGACAGAATATCCGCTCAGACGTACCTAGGTAAACGCCTGATCTCGACGAATAGCGACGGAGTTTTCGTAGGAAAAGGTATGACCGAGCGGCTCTGTTCCTTCCTGAACCCGACAGACAGAGCGCTGCTAGAACTTCTTAAACACGAAGAACACCGCGAGCGCCATAAAGCCAAATCCGACGAGATAGTTCCAGCGCAGCGGCTCTTTGAGGTAGAGCACCGAAAACACACAGAACACCACCAGCGTGATGACTTCCTGCATGGTCTTGAGCTGCGCGGCGTTGTAGACACCGTGTCCGTAGCGATTCGCGGGCACTTGCAAGCAGTACTCGACGAACGCGATCAGCCAGCTCGCCAGGATGGCTTGCCACAGCGGCACGCTCTTGAACTTGAGATGTCCGTACCACGCAAAGGTCATAAACACGTTGGACGCGAGCAGCAAAAGGACGGTCTTCATCGACGAGGGCTCTCTCGGTAGGTGCGAAGCAAGCGGTGGATGCAGCCTAGCACGATGAGAGCGCGGCGGATGTGACTCGTGCTGCCGTCGCACAATCCGGCTAATCCCACGTCAACCGATACAGCACCTCGGTCTCAGACAGCAGTTCACCAGCGACGCGAGATCGCTTTCCTCCCGCCGCATCCACGCCCGCCCGCAGCGCTTCACTCATCCCCTGCACATGTAGGCTCGCGTAGAGGCTCGGTGGCGCGGTCAGGTGCAGCTCCACTTCGCGCGGCCCAAGCTGGGCATAGCGCAGCGTCGATCCTTTGCGAAAGGACTCCCAGCGCTTTTCCATTCCGTATAGCAGCCGATCCGGTGAGATCACCAAGAACACCGCCCGATACAGCGGCGTCTGAAACAGCTTGCGATTTTGGGTGTAGACCCAGTCTCTGTAGCCGACGAGATCGCGCGTTCCGAAGTGAACATCCAAGATCGCCAGCATCAGGATGTTGAAGTGGACCTCCGGAACCCACATCGACACCGGCGGTAAGTGATCGAGCAAGCGACGAACGGCTGCGGGCAGCTCCACATCGCGACCGAGCGGACGAGACGCCATCGCATTGTGAATCAGCGACGCTTTGACCGAGCACGCAGGATAAGAATCCGCTCCCTGCGGAAGCCGCGAAAGGTAGCGCTGCACGGATGAAAGCGACGCAGGCATAGGCCCTTGCGTCCAGTGTATCGCAGCGATCCGCCCGAGGCGCTTGCAGCGAGCCGGGTCATCCTCATCAAACACCGCGAGCAGGGTCTTTGACTCCGCCGCGCATCACGTATGATGCCGCCTTCCATGGACCCCAAAGAGGGGGCAACCCGGAGGCACGCACGATGAACCGATGGCGAACTGTTTCTCGATGGACAAGCCTGGGACGCTGGCTCGGGCTGTCCGCGCTGTGTATGGCGGCAGGCTGCGAAAGCGGCGACCTCAAGATGGACGATCCTTTGGTCCAAGCCGATCCGCTGACGGATCTGGATCGCTACGTCAAAGCCGAAGACCCGAGCTATTCGTGGAAGCTCCGTCAAACGGTCAAGGGAACCGGGTACACCGCGTACTTCATCGACATGAAGTCGCTGACGTGGCGCACGGCGCAGGAAGTCGATCGCACGCAGTGGCAGCACGATCTGACGATCATCAAGCCGGACAACTTGACACCGGGACCGGCGGTGCTGGCGATCTCAGGCGGAGACAACGGCAAGACGCCGCCAACCAAAGCCCCCGACGACATGGTTCAGATTGCCCGAGGCACAGGCGCAATCGTTATCAACCTGTCGCAGGTTCCCAATCAGCCGCTGACCTTCAGTGACCACGACGGCAAGCCACACGAAGAAGACGGCATCATCGCGTTTACCTGGGCGCAGGTGATGAAAAAGAGCGATCCGACCTGGTCGGCGCGCTTTCCGATGGTCAAAAGCTCGAAGCTGGCGATGGATACCGCGCAAGCGTTCCTCAAGAGCAGCGAAGGCGGCAGCCTCAACATCGATAAGTTCATCGTCGCGGGTGCGTCGAAGCGAGGCTGGACGACGTGGCTGACGGCGGCTGTCGATTCGCGCGTGGCCGCAGCGATTCCGATCGTGATTGATGTGCTCAACGTCGAAAAGTTCATGATCCAGCACGCCGAGACGTACGGCTTTTGGGCCAAGGCGCTGTACGACTACCACTACAACAAGATCACCGAGCACATCGGCACGCCCGAGATGGCGCTGCTCATGAAGAACGAAGATCCGTTCATGTTCCGCAAGCGGCTGACCATGCCGAAGTACGTGATCAACGCGACGGGCGATCAGTTCTTTTTGCCCGACGGATCGCAAAACTACTGGAACGATCTGCCCGGCGATAAGTACCTGCGCTATGTGCCAAACGCGGATCACTCGCTCGGTGGCAGCGATGCGCTGGAAGGCGTGCTGGCCTATGTGCTGGGCTTCCGCGACGACAAACCGCGTCCGACGTTTACCTGGAAGTTCGAAGGGGACGACACGCTGCGCGTCGAAAGCAGCGACAAGCCGACCAAGGTCCAGCTCTGGCAAGCGACCAACACCAAGAGCCGAGACTTCCGCGTCGAGACGCTCGGCAAGGTCTGGAAAGCGACCGACCTGACCGATCAAGGAAACGGCGTCTACGTTGCCAAAGTCAGCAAGCCCGCGACGGGCTTCACTGCATTCTTCGTCGAGATGACGTATCCAAGCGGCCAGATTGTGCCGTACAAGTTTTCGACGCAGGTTCGCGTGATTCCCGACGTCCGTCCGTTTGCGGGACAAGATCCCAAGACGACCAAGTACGAAATCCCCGGACCGACGATGTAGCCAGCGACGAGCCTGCGCCGACTACGGCACGGGCTCAAACGCGCCAATCGCCACCGCACTCTGCGGACGACTGCGGCCATCGAGATCCGTCGTCGGAGCCACGATTCGCTCGCCGCTCACTTCAACCTGCACAGCACCTGCCGTCTGAATCTGCGGACCTTCCGACACCCCCGGCGCAACCGGACGAAGATCGCGCTCTGCCGCATTGCGCAGCGGAATCACGCCCATCGGCAGCACCACGCTCTGACCGGATCCCAGCGCCGAGTCATTGCTCGCAACGTGGCTGATCACCGCACCGCAGGTTGGATCGACGTAGTGCTCCTCGGGAGTCATCTGCAAGTTGGAATCCCCGAGCAGCAGCGTGTTCATCACCACCAAGCGATCACCGACGGCAGTATCACACAGCAGCGACGTGAAGTACTTGCCCAGCTTCAGCAGTCCGCTCGTCTGATAGATCGTGCTGTTTACGATCGTCGATCGCCTTGTTCCCGTCGACAATGAGCGAACGCGAACGCCACCGAAGCCATCTTGACGGAAGTCGCCGTTATCGGAAAACACGGTGTTGACGATGGAAAAGTCGCTGCCGCTGATCTCGATGCCTCGGATGTTGCCGGTGGCTTGGCCGAACGCACTGTTTTTCGGTCCTCGCCCGAGCCAGCTATCCGTCACCGACAGACGACAGCCCGCCGAAGCCATGATCGCGGTGTCATTTCCCGTCAGATACGAGCGAACCAGCGACAGCTTGGCTTCCGCGCCAGTACACTGAACGCCGACGTGGTTGCCTCGCACCAAGACACCATCGAGAAACACCGACGACTGCGTCACCGTCAGACCGTCTTTGAGCTTCGATCCACCGATCGCAGCGCGCGGCTCACTGGCAATGCTCGACGGAGACTGATCCGCCAGCGGACCGACGATGTGCAGGATCTGACCTTTGTGGCTCGTCTGCATGCCGATCTGAAGTTCGTTAAAGTCCACCGTCGACACGCCCTTGCGCAGCAAGATGTAGCGATGGTCCGCGTCTAGCTTGGCAATCGCTTGCTTCAGCGTGCAAAACGACGGACCAGTGCCACTGCACAGATCCTGATCGACGACGAGCACTTGCTTTGATGGCACACACGCGCCACGCGGAATGCCAAGCTCTGCGTCGCTGCCGTCTTTGACACAGATGCCTGATGCGCACTCGCTGTGACGAAGACAGGGTCGACACGCATAGCTGCGAGGATCACAGACGGGAGAAGCGCTGATCGCTGCGCTGGTCACTCCGCACTCGCTCGATTCGGCGGCGACGTCGCTGGGCGGACGACAAGCGGCACAGCGACCCTTGACACAGCGAGGCGTGCTCGCGTTTCGCGCCTGACACAGTGCATCTTCACCGGGGAAACACTCGCGACAGACCTTCAGCGCATCGTCGCATAGCGGACTTGAATCCGAACAGCTTGGGCTGTCGGCGCAGGTCTTGTGACACTGCTCGACGCCGCTGATGCGAAGACAGCGCTCACCGCTTGGACAGACGTCCGTCTCGTCGCCACAAAAGTCAGTTGTGGGCGACACGCAACCGGCGGACAGACTCACAATGCAACCAGCGAGAACAGCGGACAGAGCACGTTCGACGAAAGCGGACATAAGGCCACTCCTTTTGCGGCGGCAAAAAGCGCAAAGAGCGGCCCGGAACGTATCAGAACTGAATCGAGGTGAGTACCCCAGAGTAGCGGGGCGCAATGGTCGGCAGGATCGAGACGCGCGGACTCGGAGGCGAGTAAAAGCGCGGATGATGCGATGCGTTGTAGCTCATCCAGATAAGGCCCGACACAAACGCCGCGCCACCGACGGCCATCAGCGCATATCCAGCCGGTGCCGAGTTGGTCACAAATAAGCAGTCCGCGTCGGTGCAGCGACCATCAAGCAGATACAAGCCCACTCCGGTTCCCGCCGACAACAGGCCCGCCGTCAGCAGCAGCGCGCCCGGCACAATCGACGGTGGCTTGATCACCACATCGGCGCTGCTGTTCGGACGCACTTCCACCAAGCGACTCATGCGCAGGCCGCGAAAGCTGGTCGCCGTCACCGAGTGAAGTCCAGCGGTGGTCTTGTGTGAGGTCTCGATCGCAAGGCCACGCTCGACGAAGCGATCGCCCGACAGGATCTGACTGTCGACGCTGACGCTGTAACCGCGTGGTGCTTCGATGCGCAGCGCCGTCAGACGCTGAAGCAGCAGACGAACCGGCTCCATGTCGCGACGCACTTCAATGTCACGCACCGTCGATTCGTAAGGCTGTCCCGGCGGAGCGAGCACCTCCACGCGATGCGGACCTTCCGACAGCTCCATCACCGGAAACTGCGCACTGACAACGCGGTTGTCGACGCGCACAACGGCATCTTTCGGTTCCCACTCGAAGCGAACCTCGATCGGACGAAGCTGAAGCTCGACTTGCAGCGACGCGCCAGTCTGCGTCACGGTGACGGGCAAGTCCTGCGCCAAAAAGCCGGGCTTTTCGACGTGAACAGTATAGCCACCGAGGAACAGACGAATCGGAGTGCGACCGCTGCGCTCGGGCTCGGATAGCTCACGAACGCCACCGCGACTGTCGATGATCTTGACCTTGGCATCGACGGTGCGGACATCCAGGCGAAGCTGCGCGGTCAGACGCTGGGTCGCAATGACCAGCTCGACCGCCTCGGACAGCGTGCTTTCCAGCTTGGCCGGATCGCGCTTGCTCTCGCGCTCCACGTCGGCGGCAATGCCACGCGCAGCGGGATCAAAGATCGACACCGAGGCCAGCAGATCCTTCTGACGCGGCGACTGAACAATCACGTCGATGAGCCGCCACAGCCCAAGCTGCTCGGTAATCACGGTCCGACACTGATCGTTTCGACAGCCTCGCAGCGACGGCTCACGGGTAAACAGTGCTTCCAGCTTGCTCGAATCGACAAGCTGATAGCGACGACCAGCCGCCAAGCTGGCTGCCGCATATGCTGCTTCACACAGACCGCTCGACGAGCCCACGTCGCAGGCCACACGCACCGCAGCCACCGGCAGGTTCGACGCCGCAGGGTCGGTCTTGGGATCGGTCTTTCCACCCGCTGTGCCCGCAGCCGTCCCGCTCGCTGCGCCACTTGCTTGGCCCGCACCCGACTTTTTGCGCTTATCGGCAGCTTTTGCCTTGAGCGGTCGCTTGGCCTGCACCGAAGCTGGCGTCGACAACAGCAACACCGCCGCCAGAAGCGACTGCGTCACGGGGCCAGCCCACGCCAGCACGCGCCCCAGTCGAACCGCACGGCTCGGAGCGTTGGCAAAGTGAGCTGACACAGGGTCTAACACCGGGGGACTCAAGGGTGAAAGTTCCATCCCCCGCTCAACGAGGGGGCAGCAAAGTGTATCGTGGAACGCACGCCAAGGAAAGCTAGCAGTCAGAACCGCAGGCAGCCACGCAGCCGCTTTCCCGTGCATCTACCATTTTGCGCTTTTCTGGGTGGATTCGCATCTGTAGGACGAAGTACAAACAAGGGCTGTGACCAAGCTCCGCAACAAGCACTATTACGATGAGTTTTCCACGACTTACGAGCGGCACCGACACGACGGCTACCACGCGTTCATCGACGAGCTGACCACCGACTTGGTTCGTCAATACGTGACGCCGTCGACCCAGCTGCTGGAAGCCGGCTGCGGCACCGGACTGATCCTGAATCGCCTGGTTCCGCATGCCAAGGTCGCGGTCGGTGTGGATCTGTCATCGGGCATGCTGCGTCATGCAGCAGCGCGCAACCTACAGGTCGTGCAAGGCTCGGTGACGGATCTGCCATTTGCCGATCGGTCGTTCGACCTGGTCTGCTCTTTCAAAGTGCTGGCCCACGTCGAGCAGATTCAGCAAGCGATGCATGAGCTGTCGCGCGTGCTCCGTCCCGGCGGCTATCTGCTCACCGAGTTCTACAACACGCTGTCTCTGCGCTATCTGATCAAGCGGCTCAAGCGTCCGACGGCGATCTCGGAATCGGTCAATGATGAAGCGGTCTACACGCGCTACGACTCGCTCGATCGAGTGCGCTCGTATCTGCCGAGCGATGTCCACGTACAGACCGTTCACGGCATTCGGGTGGTGACTCCGTTTTCGCAAGCGCACCGCTGGCCGGTCGTCGGCAAAGCCCTGCGCGTGGTGGAACGACAAGCCGCCGTGATGCCCGGCGTTCGTCGCCTGGGCGGCTTTATGCTGGTGGTCGCAAAGAAGCAAGGATAGCCCGCTGGTTGGCTGTGACGTTCGCACGTAGCGCGCAGCCAACCGCACAATAAGAAGCAGATGAAATGCCTCTTATTGCGCGATGACTTATCGGCGAATCAGGACGCGCAGAACTTCACCGAGCGTTTCATAGCTGACAGCCTGTGGTCCCAGCGCCAGCCGTAGATCCTGCGCAATCATTCCCATGACATCGATGGCTGGCTGCTTGGCGTGCAGTCCCAGCTTGATCCGATGTTCAACAACCGACTCGATAAGAAGCTGCGTGGAGTCTTTGGCAACAGGTCTGCGCGCTCCGCTCCGACTGGAGCTTGGCCGAGACTCTGTCCGGCTGTCCGATTTGACCTCATTCTTCGTCGCTGCGGGCGCTTCCGACTTGGGCTCACTGCGGGCCTCTGTCTTCGGCTCTGCTTTGCTCGTCGGCTTCGACTCTGCTTTGCCGCTGACATCGGACTTGTCCGAACGAATCGACAGTGACGAGGGTGCTGGCTTCTTCAGCCCCGCTTTGTTTTCCGCCTTGGCTGCATCCGCCAGCGCCTTCGCTTTCGCTTTGGCCGCGCGACGATCTTCCAGCAGCGTCGTCAGCTTCGGAAACCACTCACTCGGAACCAGCCACGCTCGCGACTCCACCAGACGAATGTCCGCACCGCTTACGTGAAGGTGCTTGCCCAGCTCATCCGGCGACATCTTCAGCAGCGCGCGCTGTCGTTCCAGCCAAATGCCATCCAGCTGCGACATCCGAGGCAGTCGCGACGCAGCCTTGGCCTCTTCCAGCGTCAACAGTCCCAGCTTCAGCATGCGCGGAATCCAGCGCAGCGGCAGCCGAATGTTGTGACGCTCCAGCGCATACAGCTCTGCTTCACTGCTCTGGAGCTTCTGAATCAGCGTCTGCATCCGCACCGCTTTTTCGTAGCGACGCTCACGCAGCCAGCGACCGTGATACAGCTGAAGCGGCTGCGCGGGATGGGCCGGCGGAGGCTCTCTTTGCGACAGCGAAGACGGCGCCACATCCACCACCACCGCGTCGACAACGGGCACTTCCACAGGAGCCGCAACAGACTCCACCACCGCAACCGATTCCGCAGCGGACGCAGCCTGCGATGGAGCGGACTCCGCAGCCGTCACCGCGACAGACTCCACCACCGCCGCACTTGGCGTCACCACTTCCAACGTGGTTTCCACCACGGTGTCGCGAACCGACTTCACAACCGGTGAAGGAGTCGCTTCCACGACGGATTCCACCGCAACAGCCACCGCGATTTCCACAGCGGATTCCACCGCGCTTTGCACCACAGGAGCCGCAACAGACTCCGCGACAGGAGCCCCGACCGATTCCACAGAAGGAGCCGCGACAGACTCCGCGACAGGAGCCGCTACTTGCTGTGAGTCACTCTGCTGCGATGTCGTTCCCAGCGCAGCGTCGACTTCATCGGGAATCCGAAACGAGAGCCCACGCAACACAGGAAGCCACTCCATCGGAACCGGCTGGCGACGCCACTCGATGGTATGAACGCGACTTTCCGACGAACCCAGCTTGGTTGCCAGCGCTTTGCGTCCGATGGCAATCCGCTCGCGTTCCTTTCGTAACCATCCACCCTCAAGTGAAGCGAAAGTAGTGATCGACTGTGGGTTCTGCTCTGGCTGGTGCGACATCATTCATCCTTGAACAGAGCCCATCTCTGTCACGACACCCGAGACGATATGCCAAACAAAAACCGCTTTTCTGTTTGGTTCACATCTCGCTTGAGCCCCCGCATGAGCGCGTGATCCAGATGGGTATTTAGACACAGATTATCTTGTCTAGGCCCTTCGCGGAAGCCCTGTTTTTGCTTGGGAATCGCTCAGCGCAGTGCGTCAATTTGGGATGAATGAAGGAACGGGTAGGACAGGTGCGTCCCGACGGAACCAAGAGGATCCATCAGAGCACAGCCGGATGCTTCCGACGCTTCCAGATGAAGCCATCCACAATGTAGTGATGCACCGTGAAGCTAAGAGACAGCAGGACCGCGGACGGAATCACAGTCTGTGCATAGAAACCATCGATTCTTTCGCCCAATCGCAGCACCAGATAATACGCAGGTGTCGCGATAAACAGACAGGTCAGATAGTACAGCGCAGCTCGACGGAAACCAGGCTGCGAAAGCCACGACAGCGAACGCGAACTTGGATCGATTCCGCCCGCAAAACGCCGCCGATTGAACAGCCAAACAAACATCAAGTACTGCACGTTATGCCACACGTTCACCAGCAGCCAACCTGAGCTGATGTCTTCGATCAAGATGTAGCCGCCCAAATAGATTCCCAGGTGGGAAAGCATATACAGGGTGTGCCCTATCGCGAGCTGTCCTCGTCGATAAGCCACAAGTCGTGTATAGCCAAAGTACAGCCACAGTCCGACCGAAAGCAGACACCCGCAGACTGTCACTTCCACGGGAACTGTAGGAAGCCAGAGTTGCTGATACAGAAACTCCTCTGGCTGCTGCGTACAGCGATGCAGAAATCCCCACAACGGAACGGACCACAGCGTGACTTCCGACAGCCACATCGGATCCGAAGGGATTCCTCCCGCGCGATGCCGATACTGCTGCGCGATTCCCCAGCTCTGTCTCACGGTATGAAAGAACTGACCAAAGAAGTACATCGTGTACATTCCCGTCAGTCCATACCGTCGCCCAATTCCATACAGACAGCCAAACACCAGCGGAGGCAACAGCACGATCAAGCGCCAGTTGCGCAGTCGATCCTGCGGTGTCCCGAGCAGGTTCGTGTACGTCGCCACCAAGTGGTCGTATCCAAACAGCCAGGTATGCGCGGTGAGCATCGTCAGAAACAGCGCGGGCCAGATCACAGTCACGCCCGACATCACGCTCCCAAGCAGCGCGATGCCGAAGATGAAGCAGAGATCGAAGAGAGGATCTTTTAGCCAGCCCGTGATCTGACTGCGCTCGCTGGAACGTGCAGTCATCATCTTTGTGCTTACGTCACCACCGGAACCAGCGGACGCTTCGACGGAACCTGCTGGCACTCTTTGTGATCCCCTTTTTCGACGCACTCTACGTTTTCATGGGAGTGATCACAGTCCGATGAAGTCTTACAGCGATCTCCCAGCTTGGCCTTGTTGGGATCGGGAGGCGGACGCTTGCTCGCACGCGCAGCCTTGGGAGGAGGCGCTTCATCCGCAGAAGCGTTCATCGCTGAAAACGTCAACAGACAGAGCGATACAGCCACGCCCAAACCATAGCGAACACAGGATCGGTTCATGAGGACTCCTCTTTGCTTGGCGATTTTGCGCCAGAGACTTCGACGATGGAAACGCACAGATCTTGTCTACGGTGTAGATCTCGATCGCGCTACTTGGTCATGTCTTGGACAAACGAAGCCAGCTTATCCGACACCTGATCGTGCGCGCTGTTGATCCGCAGAACCATGTCCGCGTGATCATGACCAGCCAGCTCAAAAGAACGAGTAGGAATCCCAAGCTCTGCCACTTTTCCGACGGCATCATGTCCTGCTTGACGCACGAACGGATAGTCCTTTTCCGCCCACAACAGCAGCAAAGGAGGCATCTTCCCCGACAGCTGATACAGCGGAGACAGCGTCCGCTGAGACGCCTCTGTCAGACCAAAATGTCGCTGTGTCACTTCCTGATTGAACGCAGCATCTTGCTGCTTTGCCATGCTGACAATGTCGAGCACACCCGAGATCGACATACAGCCACGCAGCCGAGTCTGCGCATCCAGCGCAAGCTGCGAAGGATCGACACACAGCGACGTGATCAAATGTCCACCCGCAGAAAATCCAGCCAGCACCAGCCGCTGCGGATTCAGTCCATATTCCCGCGCGTGATTCGTCACAAAGCGAACCGCTGAAGTGACATCAGACAGCTGATCAGACAGCGATGCAGAAGGCAGTAGTCGATAGCTCGGAATCGCGACCCCAATGCCTCGCTGAGCCAGCGCAACCCCGATGTTTCCATGCAGTCCGGTAAACACCTGATGGTAGCGCCTATCTTGATTGCGCCAGAACCCTCCGTGAACGAACACCACGACGGGAACATCGACTTTGTCGCGAGGAAGATACAGATCAAGCTGCTGCTTCGGATCGTGACTCTCTGCAACGTAGGGAATGTCTTGCAGCGTCCGAACTTGCTTCTCTGCTTCGTGAATCCGTAGACCCGGACAGCCCGCCGTAGCGAGCGCAATCAGCGCGAGCGTCCGATGAAAACACACGCCGCGCAGCCGCATCATGACTGACCCAAAAGGGAAGTGATCCCCGTCGAAACAGGGCAGACAAGGGAGTCTCTGCTACGCGCCCAATGCGAGTCCTTCACTAGAACACCGGCGCCATCAGATCTTCCTTCTTCTTCTTTCCTTTGTCCTTGGGAGGCTTCGCTTCCTTGGACTCTTTGACCGCCTTGCCTTCCTTCGGTTCCTTCGTCGAGCTGGCCTTGGTTTCCTTCGGTTCCTTGGGAGGCTTCGCTTCCTTGGGCTCTTTGACCGTCTTGCCTTCCTTCGGCTCCTTCGGTTCCTTGCTCGCTTTGCCTTCCTTCGGCGCTTTCACCGGCGTAGGCTCGGTCTGCTTCGGCGTCGATCCGGTATCCGTCGTGGCTGGCTCTGCCGCCTTTTCCTGCTTCGCCAGCGTGATCTCGAGGTTCTGATCCTCTGCCGTCGCCAGCTCTCGGCTCTCTTCCTGATAGCCCGCCGCACGAATCTTCAGGCTGACCGGCCCGCTGTCCTTTTTCACCGTGAAGGTATACGGCGCTTTGTGCAGCTCTTTTCCGTCGGATCCGATCTGCTCAATCTCTGCATCTGCGGGCTCTGTCTTCACCGAGATCTTGACCTGCGACACCACCTTCGGCGTTGCAACCACCGTCGGACCACTTCCGCGCAGCGCCTTCACCGTCACCATGCTCATCGAGCCCAGCAGCATCGCCGAGGCAAAGCCAATCAACACCGACGCAGGCTTTCGACGCTTCGCCGACGCTTCTCCCGACGCACCCGATAGCGTCATCGATCGCGCCCCCGACTGGGCCGCCGGAGAGTTCGCCAGCTCCAAAGGAACCGCCGACTGAGCCGGCATCACCGACGAAGCAAGCGGACCTCCGCCCGACTGCATCTGTCCCACCGGCAGCGTCTGCATCATGCTCGATGCCATCGGACCGCCCTGCATCATCCCGGGCTGCATCACTCCCGACGCCATCGGATTGCCGGCCTGCTGCGCCTGCTGCATCTGCTGCATCTGCTGCATCTGCATCTGCTGCTGCATTTGCATCTGCTGCTGCATTTGCATCTGCTGCTGCATTTGCATCTGCTGC
>ERZ724526.469-NODE-469-length-23467-cov-8.762472_pt1 | contig 23467 bp, 18 predicted proteins | sample MGYA00376059_ERZ724526 | MGnify/ENA primary metagenome ERZ724526 (study PRJEB28724, sample SAMN07190883) | activated sludge metagenome | isolation source: activated sludge of sewage treatment plant in Hong Hong | place: Hong Kong | collected 2016-03-17 ...
CTGTGGAGCCAACATCGTGATTTCCGATCTCTCTCGCGTCCGTAACATCGGGATCTCCGCGCACATCGACAGCGGTAAGACCACGCTCACCGAACGAATCCTCTTCTATACCAAGCGCATCCACGCCATCCACGAAGTCAAAGGCAAAGATGGTGTCGGCGCCAAGATGGACAGCATGGATCTGGAGCGTGAGCGCGGCATCACCATCCAGAGCGCGGCGACCTATTGCTCGTGGAAAAGTCACCACGTCAACATCATCGACACCCCGGGACACGTCGACTTCACGATTGAAGTTGAGCGTGCTCTTCGCGTCCTCGACGGCGCAATCCTGGTGCTGTGCTCGGTGGCCGGTGTCCAGAGCCAGTCGCTGACCGTCGACCGTCAGATGCGACGCTATCGCGTTCCGCGCATCGCCTTCATCAACAAGTGCGATCGCACCGGCGCGAACCCGCTGCGCGTCAAGAATCAGCTTCGCGAGAAGCTCGGGCACAATCCCGTGCTCCTTCAGTTGCCGATCGGACTGGAAGACCAGTTTGAAGGCGTGATCGACCTCATCACCATGGAGGCGATTACGTTCACGGGTGACAACGGCGAAGAGATTCACCGCAACCCGATTCCCGCCGACATGAAGTCGCAAGCGGACAAAGCGCGTGAGGAGATGCTCGACACGGTGTCGATGTTCTCGGATGCGCTGACCGAAGCGATTCTGGAAGACCGCGTGACGCCAGAGCTGATCCGCGACGCAATTCGTCGTGGCACGCTCGAGATGAAGCTCACGCCGGTGATGATTGGCTCGGCGTATAAGAACAAGGCAGTACAGCTGCTCCTCGACGGAGTGACCTACTACTTGCCCTGTCCGTCGGATGTCCTCAACGAAGCGATCGACATCGACAGCCCGGACAACAAGAAGGTGGCGCTCAAGTCGGATCCGAGCCTGCCGACGGTTGCGCTGGCGTTTAAGCTCGAAGACGGGCGCTACGGCCAGCTGACCTATATGCGTATCTACCAAGGTGCGCTGCGCAAAGACGATGTCATCCAGAACACCCGCACCGGCAGGAAGGTGAAGGTGGCTCGACTCGTTCGGATGCACTCCGACGACAAGGAAGACATCTCGGACGCGGGTCCCGGCGATATCATCGCGATGTTCGGTGTCGACTGTAACTCGGGCGATACCTTCACGAGCGGTGAACAGCTGACCATGACGTCGATGTATGTGCCTGAGCCGGTCATCAAGTTGGCGATCAAGCCAGCTGACCAGAAGGCACAGATGAACATGTCGAAGGCGATTCAGCGCTTCACGAAGGAAGATCCGACGCTGCGCTGCGAAGTCGATCCCGAAAGTGGAGAGACGCTGCTCGCCGGTATGGGTGAGCTTCACCTCGACGTGTACATCGAGCGTATGAAGCGCGAATACAACGCCGTGGTGCAAGTCTCGCCGCCGCAGGTTGCGTACCGTGAGACGGTGACGCAGCGCGCTGACTATAACTACACCCACAAGAAGCAGACGGGTGGTTCGGGTCAGTTCGGTAAGGTCATGGGCTACATCGAGCCCTGCGCTGAGAAGGAATTTGAGTTCATCGACGAAGTGGTCGGTGGAACGGTTCCCCGCGAGTACATCCCCAGCGTCGAAAAGGGCTTCCGTTCGATGGTTGCCAAGGGACCGCTCATCGGCTTCCCTGTGGTGAACGTCCGCGTCTGCCTCAACGACGGTGGTTCGCACGCAGTTGACTCCTCGGATATCGCATTCCAGGAAGCGGCGCGCGGTGCGTGGCGTGAAGTCTATTCGAAGGCCAAGCCGCAGATCCTGGAGCCGATCATGAAGGTCGCGCTCGAAGGTCCAAGCGAGCACCAGGGCAACATGCTGTCTACCCTGATGTCTCGTCGCGGCATGATCATCGGAACGACGGAATCAGATGGCATGTCGACGATCGAAGCGGAAGTGCCGCTGGCCGAAATGTTCGGTTACGCGACGACGCTGCGATCGGCCACCCAGGGCAAAGCAGAGTTTTCGATGGAATTCTCGCGCTACGCTCCGGTTCCGGCCAATATCGGCGAAGAACTGATCGCAAAAGCGGCCAAAGCAAAGGCCGGCGATAAGAAGAAGTAGCCAGGAGGCCATCCCATGTATCGCAAAGATGTGAACGAACGGAGCCCGCTACGGATTCTTGAAAAGTCGAGCCACGGTGGCCTCGGAAGAGGCAACTTGGGTGTGGCTATGGCTCGGGCAGGCGTCGGTAAGACGGCCTTCCTGGTGCATGTCGCGCTGGATGATCTGATGCGCGACCGCAAGGTTCTGCACGTCTCGCTGGATTCTCCCGTCGACCATGTCAAGAGCTGGTACGACGCGGTGTTCCAGGATCTGGTGAAGACGGCTGAGCTGTCCGACATTGCTGCGACGCAAGAGCTGATCAACAAAAACCGCATCATTCAGGCCTACAGCCTGCATGGTCACGGTGGTGGCAACGAGTTCTCGATTGCCAAGCTCAAGAACTCCGTCGAGCTGTTGTCGGCGCATGCGCAGTTCGTTCCAGACGTGATCATGATCGATGCGTTCGATTGGTCGCGGGCGACGCTGGAAGAAGCGACAGAGCTTCGTGACCTGGCCAAGCAGCTCAATGTAGAGCTGTGGATGACGGCGCTGACCCACCGTCATCAGACCGGACCGGATGTGCCCGATCGGGTGCCTCCGCCGTGTGATCGGTTTGCGAACCTGATCAGCCTGGTGGTGTTCCTACAGCCGGTGGACAAGAACCTGTCGGTGCGACTGCTCAAGGATCACGACAGCGACGTGGTCTGCGATACGCACCTCATCCTGCACCCGGACACGATGCGGCTCGTCGATGATCGAGCGCCGAGTGCTCCGGCGAGCGATCTGCCTCCGTCGGCGTATACGCTGCTGTCGGGTGGTGCGATTGGTGCGGAAGCGGAGTTCGGCGCGTGTGCCGAGCGGTATGGCCTCAAGGAAGAGAACTACTCGTTCGAGGGTCATCCGGTGGCGCGGACGCGTGGTCTTCGGCTTCTGACGAGCGAAGAGCTGCGCGACGGTGATGTCAGCCTGGCCTACGTGTCAGCGACGATGCATCGTCCGTATCACCAGAATCCGACGCTGCGCAAGGTGCTTCAGAGCATTTGGCATCAGGTCAACTCCTCGCAAGAGGTGTTCATCATCGGTGTCATTCAGCGTGACGACACCGTCAAGGGCGGCACCGGCTGGGCGGCAGAGCTTGCTCGTCACCAAGGCAAGCCGCTGCACGTCTATGATCAAGAGCGTCGCTCGTGGTTTACCTGGAACCACACCTCGCGACAGTGGCAGGCGTCGAAGCCGGTGATCACGCACTCGCGCTTCACCGGAACCGGCACCCGCAGCCTGAGCGATGACGGACGCGCGGCCATCGTCGAGCTGTTCGCAAGCAGCTTCGGGCCGAGCCGTACCGGTCGTTCGGGACCGATCAAGGCGTAACCGCTCGCTGTCCTCAGCCCGATGTCAAAAGTGGCTTGGCACGGGCTCGCTCGCTTTTCGCTTCTTTTTCTCCCTCTCCTCGTCAGTTTCTTTCCCTCGGTGGCGCTCGGGCATCAGTCGAGCGTCGTCTACCTGCACATCATTCCTGCGCGTCAGTCTGTTCGCGTCACGCTGCGCATTGCGAACAGCGATCTGTACGAAGCGCTGGCGCTGCCCGTCGATCGTCCGATCTCTCGGGAGGAAGCGACGCAGCAGCAGGCCCAGCTTGCGCGCTATCTGCTGTCGAAGCTGACGGTGGAAAATGAAGGGCAGCGCTGTCTTGGGCAGCTTGAAAAAAGCGAGCTGACCGAGCGCGCGGGCGGTTTTTTCGTCGTCGATACGCTGCGCTTTTCGTGTGCGCGGGCCTTGCAAGCTGCGACGCTGCGCTACGAGCTGTTCTTTGATCTCGACGCGCGGCATCAAGGGCTGGCCAAGCTAGAGTCGGACGGAGAAGTTCGCGAGCAGCTGTTTCGTAGTGACCGACGAGAGCTGACGATCGGCAAGCCACGCGGAGCGCTTGATCTCCTGTTCGATCATCTGCGGCTTGGCATCGAGCACATCTTCACCGGCTACGACCACCTGGCGTTTCTGATGGGACTGCTCCTCTCCGTCGTGCTCGTCTGGCAGCGAGGTGCAGAGCGTCGTGCGCTCGGTTTCGTGCTGCGCGTTGTGACGGCGTTTACGGTGGCGCACTCACTGACGCTGGCGCTGGCGGCGCTGCAGCTGATCCACGTTTCCAGTCGCTTCGTCGAGTCTGTGATCGCGCTGTCGATCGGCTGGATCGCGGTAGAAAACTTGATCTTTCCGACGCTGAATCGACGAGCGCTGTATGCCTTTGGCTTCGGACTGATTCACGGACTGGGTTTTGCCTCGGTGCTGCGCGAGCTGGGACTACCCAAGGTCGGCTTTGTGTCGGCGCTGCTGGCGTTTAACGTCGGTGTCGAGCTGGGTCAGCTGGCGGTGGTTGCGCTTTTGATCCCGATCGTCGCACTGCTGTCTCGCGATCGGCGCGCGCAAGCCTGGCTGCTGCGCGGAGTCAGTGTTGTGCTGCTGCTGCTGTCGCTGTTCTGGTTTGTGCAGCGCGCGTTTTCGTTGGACAGTCTGCCATCATGACCGCGCGACAGGATCGATCGGCCAAGTCCTTGAAAAGACAGCACGTTGGGCGACGATCCGACCTCCGTTTCAGACAAGAAATCCGGTTGACGACCACCGCCGGACGCCCGTAACGTAAAACCCAAGCTAGCCGGTAAGCACCGACGAAGTTTTTTAAGGAGCCTGAAGAACTATGGCCACGAAGATTACCGAAGACTGCATCAACTGCGGCGCCTGTGAGCCGGAGTGTCCGAACGAAGCGATCTCCGAGGGAGATGACACCTACGTGATCGATCCCAGCCTCTGCACCGAGTGCGTTGGCTTCCATGGCACCGAAGCGTGTCAGGCGGTCTGCCCGGTGGAGTGCTGCTTGCCCGATCCGGACCGTGTCGAATCGGAAGATGCGCTGCTCGCTCGCGCCGTCAAGCTGCACCCCGACAACACCGACATTCCGGCGCTGGCTGCTCTGACGGCGGACACCTCGCGCTTCCGCAACACCAAGCACAAGTAGTCCGCACGCTTGCTCGAATTTGCGCATTCTTCGCGCAAAGTTTCTTTTCCTCCCCGCCTGACTGCTCGTAAGATCCTTCCCAAAGACTTTCTTTCTCGTCGAGAGATACGGTCGCAGCATCGACTGCGCCGGGAGGGATCATGTCTGCAATCACGCTCGATGCCAACGAAGCGGTCGCTCGGGTGGCTCATCGACTGAGTGAAGTGGTCGCGATTTATCCGATCACGCCAGCCTCTGCGATGGGTGAGCTGGCCGACGAGTGGTCGACGCACGGTCACAAGAACCTGTGGGGAGAAGTTCCTCGTGTCGTCGAGATGCAGTCGGAAGCCGGGGCCATCGGTGCGGTTCACGGAGCCCTGCAAGCTGGATCGCTCGCGACGACGTTTACCGCGTCGCAGGGTCTGCTCTTGATGATTCCGAACATGCTCAAGATCGCTGGCGAGCTTTCGCCGATGGTGCTTCACGTCGCGGCTCGGACGGTGGCGACGCATGCGCTGTCGATCTTTTGCGATCACTCCGACGTGATGACGTGTCGCACGACGGGCTTTGCGCTGCTGTCGTCGGGATCGGTGCAAGAAGCGCAGGACTTTGCGGCGATCGCACATGCGACGACGCTGCGCACGAGGGTGCCGATCCTGCACTTTTTCGACGGCTTTCGGACCTCGCATGAGATTGCCAAGATTGAGCCGCTCGACGATGAAGTTCTGCGTGCGCTGATTGATCCCGAGTCGATTGCGGCGCTGCGGCAGCGTGCGCTGACACCCGATCGTCCGGTGCTGCGGGGAACCGCGCAAAATCCCGATACGTTCTTTCAAGCGCGAGAGGCGAGCCAGCCGTTCTACGATGCGTTTCCGTCGCTGCTCCGTCAGATCATGGATCAGTTTGCGAGCCTGACCGGGCGACGCTATCGGCTCTATGACTACGTCGGTCATCCCGAGGCGGAGCGTGTGATCGTGACGATGGGCTCGTCGAGCGAGTGCGTTCACGAGGTCGTCGAGCGTCTTGTTTCGCAAGGTGTTCGCGTCGGTGTGCTCAAAGTCAGGCTGTTTCGTCCGTGGGTTCTGCGCGACTTTGCCGATGCGCTGCCGAAGACGGTGCGCGCGCTGGCGGTGCTCGATCGAACGAAGGAGCCAGGTGCCGTCGGAGATCCGCTCTATCTCGACGTGGTTTCTGCGCTGACCGAAGCGGTGGACGAAGGACTGTTTCCGCAGCTTCCGACGATCATCGCGGGACGCTACGGGCTGTCGTCGAAAGAGTTTACGCCGTCGATGGTGCAGGCGATCTTTTCAGAGCTTTCGCAGACGAAGCCGCGACGACACTTTTTGATCGGCATCAACGACGACGTGGGACGACGCTCGCTGCCGTATGAAGAGTTTGCGTGGAGCGAGCCTTCCGACGTGGTGCGCGCGGTTTTCTTCGGTCTGGGATCAGACGGCACCGTCGGAAGCAACAAGAACACGATCAAGATCATCGGCGAAGAGACGGATCACTTTGCGCAGGGTTACTTCGTCTACGACTCGCGCAAAGCGGGCGCAGTGACGGTGTCGCACCTGCGGTTTGGACCCAGTCCGATTCGCTCGTCGTACAAGATTCAGCGCGCCAGCTTCGTCGCTTGTCATCAGCCGCAGCTGCTCGAGCGGTTCGAGATCGTCGAGCTGGCTGAAGACGGTGCGACGCTGCTGCTGAATGCGCCGTGGTCCAAAGATCGCGTGTTCGAGCTGCTGCCGAGAGAAGTTCAGTCGCTGCTGATTGCGCGCAAGCTGCGTCTGTTTGTGATCGATGCGCAGCGGGTCGCCGAGGAAGCGGGGCTCGGCAAGATGATCAGCACGGTGATGCAGACGTGCTTTTTTGCGCTGTCGGGTGTGCTGCCGAAGGAACTGGCGCTCGAAAAGATTCGTCAGGCGGCGCAAAAGTCGTACGGCAAGCGCGGCACCGAGGTGGTCCGTCGCAACCTGCTCGCGATCGATCGGACGCTCGAAAACCTGTCGGAAGTGCCGGTGCCGCAAGCTGAGACGGTACAGCGTCGGCGTCCTGACTTGGTGCCACCGAGCGCGCCCGATTTTGTGAAGCGAGTGACGGCGCTGATGCTTTTGGGTCACGGCGATCGGCTGCCGGTGAGCGCGTTTCCCGTCGATGGAACCTGGCCGCTCGGCACGTCGGTGTATGACCGGCGCAGCCTGGCGCAACAGATTCCGTCGTGGGATCCCGATGTGTGCATTCAGTGTGGCAAGTGCGCGGTGATCTGTCCGCACGCGGCGATTCGGACGACGACGTTTTCGGCGCAGCACCTTGCGAGCGCGCCGCCAGCGTTTGTGGCGATGGATGTCAAAGATCGCGACGCAGCGCCGGGGACGAAGTTTCGGGTGCAGGTGGCTCCCGACGACTGTACCGGCTGTGGGTTGTGCGTTCAGTTTTGTCCTGCCAAAGACAAGAGCAATCCTCGGCACAAAGCGATCGACATGGTGCCCGCTGAGCCGTTAAAGCCCGTCGAGCGTCAGACGTTCGAGTTTTTTCAGACGCTGCCGCCGCCCGATCGCAAGACGGTGCATCTCGACGTCAAAGGCAGTCAGCTGCTGACACCGCTGTTCGAGTTTTCGGGCGCGTGCGCAGGCTGTGGCGAGACGCCGTATCTGAAGCTGCTGACGCAGCTCTTCGGAGATCGGCTGATGGTGGCCAATGCGACGGGCTGCTCGTCGATTTATGGCGCAAACCTGCCGACGACGCCGTGGACCACCGATCGCAATGGACGCGGTCCGGCGTGGGCGAACTCGCTGTTTGAAGACAATGCCGAGTTTGGGCTGGGCTTCCGTCTGTCCGTCGACGGACACACAAGCTACGCTAGGAGCCTGCTTCAGAGCCTGGCGAGCGAGCTACCAGACGCGCTTGTGTCGGCGCTGCTTTCGTCTACGCAAGACGGTGAAGCGGCGATTGCTGATCAGCGCGAGCGCGTGGTGATGCTGCGTGGTCAGCTGGCGCGGATCGACCGGCCCGAAGCGAAGCTGTTGTCGGCGCTCGCGGACTATCTGGTCAAAAAGAGCGTCTGGATCGTCGGTGGCGATGGCTGGGCGTACGACATTGGCTTCGGCGGGCTCGATCATGTGCTGCTGTCGGGACAAGACGTGAACTTGCTGGTGCTGGATACCGAGGTGTACTCGAACACCGGCGGGCAGCAGTCGAAGTCGACGCCGATTGGTGCGGCGGCCAAGTTCGCGGCGGCGGGCAAAGAGCTTCCGAAGAAAGACCTCGGGATGATGGCGATGATGTACGGCCATGTCTACGTCGCTCGCGTCGCGCTCGGGGCCAAAGACGCGCACACGGTCAAAGCGTTTGTTGAAGCGGAGAGCTTTCCGGGTCCGTCGCTCATCATCGCGTATAGCCACTGCATCGCGCACGGCTACGACTTGCAGCTGGGGGCCGAGCAGCAGCGTCTGGCGGTCGATTCCGGCGTGTGGCCGCTGTATCGCTTCGATCCGCGACGGCTCGATGCGGGAGAGTCGCCGCTCAAGCTGGATTCGTCGCCGGGCAAGACCTCGGTGCAAAAGTACATGGCGGGCGAAGGACGCTTCCGCATGGTCGAGCTGGCCGATCCGCAGCGTTATCGCGAGCTGGTCAAGGCCGCCGAGCGTGACGTGTCGATGCGGCGTGCGATGTACGAACACCTGCAGAGCTTGCGTGTCGGCGCATTCAACGGCAGCCACGACGGCGCTGCTTCGTCTCCCGCTCCATCCATTCCGTCGGGGAGTAAGCCATGAACCTTTCGACCAGCTATTTGGGTCTGTCTCTCGCAAATCCGCTCGTCGTCGGTGCGTCGCCGCTGGCTGATGAGCTAGACAGCGTAAAGAAGTTTGTCGATGCAGGCGCTGCGGCGGTTGTGATGCGCTCTCTGTTCGAGGAGCAGCTGCAACAAGAGTCGCTGGCTGCGATGAAGCATCTCGACGGACATTCGGACTTTTATGCCGAAGCCACCAGCTACTTTCCATCGACGGATGTGTTTGCGCTGCGAGCCGATGCGTATCTACAGCAGCTCCGACGGATTCGCGACGCGGTGTCTGTGCCGGTGATTGCCTCGCTCAACGGCACCACGCTCGGTGGCTGGCTCGACTACGCGCAGCAGCTGGAACAGGCGGGTGCGTCGGCGCTGGAGCTAAATCTGTATTCGCTGCCGTCCTCACCGACGCTGAGCGCCACGGACCTTGAGCAAGCGCAGCTTCAGATCATCTCGCAAGTGGCCCACAGCGTGAAGATTCCCGTCGCTGTGAAGCTGTCGCCGTTTTACACCAGCTTGCCGCACTTCGTCGCTGACATTGCCAAGACCGGTGCGCGCGGTGTGGTCCTGTTCAATCGCTTTTATCAGCCCGACATCGACATCGAAGCGCTGGAAAATCAGCTCGAGCTGCATCTGTCCGATCCGTCGGAGCTGCTCTTGCGTCTGCGCTGGCTGGCGATTGTGTCGCCGCGTACCGAGCTGTCGCTGTCTTGCTCCGGCGGCGTGCACAGTGCGACGGATGCGATCAAAGCGCTGATGGCCGGTGCGCACGCGGTGCAGATGGTGTCGACGCTGCTTCGTCACGGGCCCAGACAGCTTCGCAAGATTCTCGACGAGATGACGCACTGGCTCGACGCGCACGAATACAGCTCGATGGAACAGCTTCGCGGCAGCATGAACCACGCGCGCTCACCCAATCCGGCGGCCTACGAGCGTGCCAACTACATCCGTCTGCTCAGCAGCTTCCACACCGAGCGCTGACGCTGCTCGACGGAAAGCTCGCGTTGATTTAAAAAAATACGGTCAAAAATTTGCGCTCTAAGCATGCCCACATAGCATGGGCTGCGTGTCCCTATCGGCGGATGTCACACATGGTTTTCAATCGCGCACAATTCCACATAGTGCGCCATTATCCATTCGCACATCCCGCACTGGAGACGCACAAGATGCGCTGACACCCGATCGCGACAAGCGGTCGTCCAAGGCTTCATCAAAAGCCGGACATGGCGAACTGATCTTTCCAGCAGAAGGTGAGATCGGCGATGCTCATGAGTTTGTGTCAGAGCCAACTGTTCTTTCCCCAGCACGTCCGTTTGTGAAGTGGGCCGGTGGCAAGCGTCAGCTCCTTCCCGATCTGCTGTCACGGATCCCGCAGTCGTTTCGTCATTATCACGAGCCTTTCGTCGGTGGCGGTGCGCTGTTTTTCGCCCTGTGTGAGCAGCGGCGGCTGGATGGAAAAGCGGTTCGTCTTACCGACATAAACGTCGAGCTGGTCAATACCTATCGGGTGGTTCGGGATCGGGTCGAGACGCTGATTGCGCTGCTTTCGACCTTTCAAAACGACGAAGCGTTCTATTACAACATTCGATCGCTGGATCTATCGCAGCTTGACCCGGTTCAGCGAGCGGCACGCTTTATCTACCTGAACAAGACCTGCTTCAACGGTCTGTTTCGTGAAAATCGCCAAGGGCGATTCAACGTTCCGTTCGGGCATTACAAGACAGCACAGATTTGTGCTCCAAACGATCTTCGCTCAGCCAGTTATGCGCTACGCGGAGTCTGTTTGGAAGTTGCCAGCTTTCACGATGTAGAGGCTTCCAGTCAGCCCGGAGACTTCGTGTACTGCGATCCGCCGTATGCTCCGGTGAGCCGAACCGCGTCGTTTACCGCCTACAACGGCGGGGGATTTGGCGACGAGGATCAGCAAAAACTGGCGGATCTGGTGACGCAGCTTGGGCAGCGTGGTGTGTCGGTGCTTCTGTCGAACTCGGCGGTGCCGCTGACCTATTCGCTGTATCGTGCGCTTCACGTCGAAGAAGTGCTGGCTCGACGGGCGATCAACTCGCGCGGCGATCGTCGCGGGCATGTGCCAGAGCTGCTGGTTGCGGCAGGACCGCTGGTGTCGGAGCTGCGTAAGCGCTCGTCGTCGGTGAAGTCCGTGCGCGCAGAAGCGTCGGTCGCTGGCGCTCGCTGACGTTGGCCAATCTTCCGCGAAACGATCGTCTAGCTCGCTGCGGGTTGCTACACTGCACGCGATGAAGCGCGGCGGTTTCTGTGGATTCCTGTGCGGACTCTTGGGTGTGACGGCGTCTTGTACGCTGTCGGAGCCGTATCTGATTCCAAGCAAAGCGATTGAGCTGGTCGCGTCGCAGCCGGAAGATGCGCGAGCGCGTGCTCAGCTTCCAGCGCTGCGACAGAGCGATCGAGCCCCGGTGCTGATTCGCTATCGCGCACTGCAGTGGAGCGATGAGACGCTGCGTCGTGTGTCGAACACTCCGATGAAGCTGGCGCGGGTCCGAGCGGCCAAGCCCAATCCGTACATGATGGTCGGTGGTGTGATCCTGGGACTCGGTGTTCCGCACCTGGCGCTCGGGATGGCGGCGGCACTGGATCTGCCGCAAGGTGAAACCAAGCCCGCCGATCCGATCGGCTCGGGCGTCGCGCTGGGACTCGGCGGACTGCACTTTTTTGTCGGCGGACTGCTGATGGTGCTCGGAGAGCGAAATCCCAACATCGAACCCACCGACGCGCCACTGGTTGAAGCCTATCTGCGCGGAGAGATTCCGACGGCCACCGCGTCGCCCGATGCGGTGACGCCCGAAGGTCAGCCTGCGCCTGCTGCCGATCCTCCACGCCGCAGTTCCTATGACGTGCCGCTTTCGCCTGAGGAAGCGAAGTAGTAAGACCTGCACACAATGATTGCTCGCTACACCCGTCCGGACATGGCCGCTCTTTGGAGTGAGTCGCGACGTCTTGCGTTGTTTTTGGAAGTTGAGCTGGCGGCCACGGCTGCGCTCGAAGCGGCTCCGTCGAGTCCTGTTCCTTTCGGAACGGCGACGCGACTGCGACAGCTCTACGCGCAGGTAGGACCGCTCGATCCGATGCGTGTGGCGGAGTGTGAGCAGCGAACCCAGCATGAAGTGCTCGCGTTTTTGGAGCACGTCGAGGAAAAGCTGGGATCCGATGCGCGCTGGCTGCACTTTGGACTGACTTCATCGGACGTGCTCGATACGGTGCTGGCGCTGCAGCTTCGCGAAGCCACGCAGATCATCTTGCGCGGCATCGACGATCAGCTCTTGCCGGCGCTGCGTCGTCAGGCAACTGCGCATCAGCTGACCCCAATGATCGGTCGCACGCACGGAATCTTTGCGGAGCCGATCTCTGCCGGGCTGGTGTTTTTGGGAAGCTACGCGGAGATCGAGCGCGCCAAAGTCCGAGTTCAGCGCGCGCAGAAAGCGATTTCCGTCGGAAAGCTCTCCGGTGCCGTCGGAGTGTATGGCAGTGGCTGCTTTTCCCCGGATGTGGAAGTTGCCGCGCTGTCGAGCCTGGGTCTTTCCGTCGAGTCTGTTCCGACGCAAGTCGTGGCACGCGATCGTCACGCTGAGCTGCTGATGGCACTGTCGCTGCTCGGATCGGCGATCGAGCGACTGTCGGTGAACCTGCGTCATATGCAGCGCAGCGAAGTGTCTGAAGTCGAAGAAGCGTTTGCGCCGGGTCAGAAGGGAAGCTCGGCGATGCCGCACAAAAAGAACCCGATCTCGGCGGAAAACCTGTGTGGACTGGCGCGGCTGTTGCGATCGAGCGCGAGCGCGGCGTGCGAAAACATCCCACTTTGGCATGAGCGAGACATCTCTCACTCGTCGGTGGAGCGCGTGATCATGCCCGATGCGACGACGCTGGCTGACTACATGGTGCAGCGGGCGGCGAAGCTCGTCGGCGGTCTGTCCGTGCGCGTCGATCGGATGGCCCAAAACCTGGCAAGCAGTGGCGATCTGTACGCGTCAGAAAAAGTGATGCTGGCGCTGGTTCGGACTGGGCTGTCTCGTCAGCACGCGTACGAGCTGGTGCAGCGTCATGCGCTGGCCTGCGTGGCTGAGCGTGGTGGGCCGTCGTTTTTGGACCGGCTACAGACCGATCCGCAGGTGAGCGAGCGACTGTCCCAAGACGTGCTGCATCACTGCTTTGAGATCGCGACGCACCTTCAGCATGTTCCGACGATCTTTGCGCGAACACTTCCCGAGTGAGCGGTTCCGCGACGATTGGGCGACGCAAACGGGCGACTTTCGAACATCTAAGTAGCGAAAATGCTTGATAGAAAAAATGCTCGACCCGTCTTTGCCAGCATCCGCTGGCTGTGCAAGAATCCTTGACTGAGGCGACAGCAGCCTCGATGAAACCCTAATGGACGACTTTCACTGCTCCTTCTGTGGCAAAAGGCGTCGCGAAGTCCGCAAGCTTATCAGCGGTCCGCGCGTCTTCATCTGCGACGAGTGCGTCGCCCTCTGCAACGACATTCTCTCGAAAGAGGATGCGCAAGAGCGGCCTCGCTATCCAAAGCCCGTCGAAATCACCGAGGAGCTCGACAAATACGTCGTCGGGCAAAAGCGTGCCAAAAAGACGCTCTCGGTCTCGGTCTATAACCACTACAAGCGGCTGATGTCGCGTGGTCGGGCCGGTGACGTGGACATCCACAAGGGCAACGTGCTGCTGATCGGTCCAACGGGCTGCGGCAAGACGCTGCTCGCACAGACGCTCGCAAAGAAGCTGGATGTGCCGTTTGCGATCGCGGATGCAACCACGCTGACCGAGGCTGGTTATGTCGGCGAAGACGTCGAAAGCGTCATCAAAGCGCTGTATCGCAACGCCGGTGGCGACATCGAAAAGGCCCAGCGCGGCATCGTCTGCATCGACGAGATCGACAAGATCTCTCGCAAAGGCGGCGGTCCGTCGGTGACGCGCGATGTCAGCGGCGAAGGCGTTCAGCAAGCGCTGCTCAAGCTGCTCGAAGGCAAGCACGCGACGATCACGCCCGATGGAGCACGCAACCGTCCCCAGCAGGAACTGATTCAGGTCGATACGACCGACATCTTGTTTATTTGCTGCGGTGCGTTCAACGGGCTCGAAGACACGATTCGTCGTCGAGTGTCCGAGCGTGGCATGGGCTTTGGTGCACGGATCTCGGCGCGCAACGACGAAGACAAAGACGCGCTGCGAGCGCAGGTTCGCACCGAGGATCTGATCAAGTACGGCATGATTCCAGAGTTTCTCGGACGGCTGCCGATCATCGTTTCGTGCGATTCGCTCGACGAAGATGCGCTGACCGAAGTGCTGTGGAAGCCGAAGAACGCGCTCACCAAGCAGTACTCGCGGCTGTTTGAAATGGAAGGCGTTCAGCTTCGCTTCACCGACGACGCCATGCACGCGGTTGCACGCGAAGCGTATCGTCGCAAGTCGGGCGCTCGTGGTCTGCGCGCGATCATGGAAGAAGTGATGCTCGAGGTGATGTACGAAATCCCGTCGATGACAGGCGTGCGCGAGTGCGTCATCAATGCCGACGTGATCACAAACCACGCGCAGCCGCTGCTCATTCGCGAAAAGAAAGCCAGCTAGTCACACCTTCCTGCGCGTGCGCAGGTGCGGCTCAAACGGTCAAGCATGCACATCGCTGCTTGGCCGTTTTTTTATGTCCACGGTGTCAGCTGATTGGGACGCAGCGACGGAGCTTAGCCCGCTTTGCGATGCGCGAGGATGCGATGCTGGCCTTCACCGACGTCGTACAGCATATCCAAACAGAGCGACAGGCTCGGCGGAGCGTCGGGAACCGGCTCGCTCGGACTCGTCATCGAATAGATATAGCCACGCGGCGCGGTCAGCGACTCCGCGAAGGGAAACCACTTTGGCAGCGGCAGCGCAGCGCGCGACACCACCACACCAAAGCCCGTTGGCAGCCTCGTTGCATCGTCGGCGAAGACATCGAAAGACAGACCCAGCTCTCGTCGCAGTGTCAGCAGAAAGGCTGCTTTTTTGCCGATGCGCTCGCTCAGCGTGATCCGTAGATCGGGACGACACAGCGCGCACAGCACACCGGGAAAACCCGCGCCACTGCCCACATCCAGCAGCGACGGTGAAGGCAGCTCCGCAAGAGGCGGCAGTCGACCCACCAGCGCCAAGCTGTCGAGAAAGTGCCGTCGGAAGATCTGCTCGCGACCGACAATCGCGGTCAGGTTGATCTTCCGTCCCCACTCTTCCAGCAGCTCGGCGTAGCGGACAAGCCGCGCCACCTCGGTCTGCCCCAGCGAAATTCCTTGCGCCGAGGCTCCCGAGACCAGCAGCTTCCCGAGCCGAGACAGACCTTCCGTCGAGCTAGCCTCTAAGCCCTGCATCGCTTGTGCTCATGTCTGAAGTGGCTGCATCGCTCGCTGCGCCATCGCTGAGTGTTCCACCATCACCGACTCCCGCATCAGCACTCGGCGCGCAGCAGCGACTTTTTTCGCTGGGACACGCGCTCTTGTCGGTGCCGGGACGATGTTGCGGAAACGTCATCGAGCCAGTCGAGCAGTCTTGTCCTTCGGCCACGCAGTAGCTGCTGGCTGGACACTCGGGACCGCGTGCGACGCAGACGCTCTCTGGGGTCAAGCACTGAGCAACCAAATCCTGCGACGGAGAAACATAGGTTCCACACACCACCGATTCATCCAGTGGCGACGGAGCTTTGCTTCCCTGGGTCCACGTTCCCGCTGCTCCCGATTCGCCTGCGGTGTACGACAGCCGACAGCTTGGACCACTCGCGCAGCTGTCGCACTGACCTTGCAGCGGTCCCGACTTGCGGACCAGATAGCAGGCGCGTGGATAGCTGCACAGGCCCAAGATCGACGGATTCGACCCAGGCGTCGACGTCGATTCCGAGCAGTACACACCGAAAGCGCAAGCGACAATCAGCAGGATCGACAGACCCAGTCGCTTGTTGGAAGACGGGAATGTGGTTCGGAGGCTCACTTGCTTGCGGCCACCTTCTCGCTGCTGGTTCCGCTGCCAAGCTGCGCGTTCAGCGTTGCCAGAAGCGTCGCGAGCTGCTGCTGCGCTTGCTGCATGTACTCGTTGACGGCTTTGCCCGTGCGATCCGCGTCTTTGGCTTTCAGGCCAGCGAGCACGTCGCGGTGACACTTCCGCTGGATGGCTGCGGACGGAATCACCTGCGCAAAGAAGCCTGCATGCGCAAACACAGCGACGCGAATGGTGTTGATGAGAAGCTGGAACACGCGATTGCGCGAGCTGCGCGTCAGCTCGACGTAGAACTCGAAGTCGAGCTTGAGCATCTCATCGGGAGACAGCTCGGCATCGGCCTTCTTCGCGATGTCTTCCAAGCGCACCAGGTCGTCGGGCGTCGCGCGCTCTGCCGCAAGCTGTGCGACATCACGAGCGAAGATCCGACGAAACTCCAGCACATCGCCCAAGATGTCAGCGTTCGGGATCCCGTCGGGAGTTCCAGTCACAAGGTGCGACACCAGCTCGACGCCAGCCGTTTCCATAAACGGCAGCACGCGCGTGCCATCACCCTGTCGGGTCTTCACCAGACCCATCTGCTCCAGCGACTTGATTGCCTCGCGCAGCGACGCGCGGTTCACACCGAGATCTTCAGCGAGCTTGCGCTCGGGAGGGAGCTTGTCACCAATGCCATAGACGCCTCGCAGAATCAGGCTGCGAAGCTGTTGAACAATTTCTTCAGCGACACGTTGCTTACCAATTGGTTTCAGCATCGCGGGCAGGGTAGCAGGTTTGCGAAAAAGTGGAACAGCTACAAAATCGTGCCTTGCGCGGACGAAATGCGGACGAGATGAGCGACGGAAAAATCACCACTTAGCCGCGCGCGATCATCGTGACGCAGCGCTTTCCTTGTTTACATCGTGCTGGTCAGACCTATGGCGGGCTGCGGTCTTTCGCGTTGCTCGAGTCGCCGCTTGTCGCTTGTCACTTCGATGTTCCGTTTCGCCAACTGATCCAATCGATCGGACTCCGCGTGAGCTGGGTCCACACCGTGTAGCCCCGCGTCCTTCCTTATCTATTCAGCCGGGATTCAGCCGCGCGCGAGCTGGGTCTTCGCGGCCTGCGTCTTCGTGCCGGAGCGATCGGCGGATCGGTTGGAGCGCTGTAGGTGCGCTGCTGGCACGCACTTGCCGCCGCTTCAGCCTGCGCTGTAAGCACGCGCAGCCAGTGGTCAATCCGGCTCGTGGTCGGCGGAGCCAAGCGGTTGGCCGAGCACAGACACGATATATTCTTGGGATGGCGCGCTCTGTATGTTACGAATCGAGGACTCCGCTGTAACAGGCGGCGCCATGAAAATTTTGTGTATTTAGCTACATGACTTGCGATAAAGTAGCCCAGAACCTTACCTCTGGTCGTCTGAGGCACGCGGTCTTCCTGACCGTTGTCCACGGGCCCGCAGTCGAGCTTGCAATGGTCTAACCAGCATGTCGAACGCCGAACATCGTCCCGTTACCGACACCCTCTTTGCGCGCCTGCGATTTCGCTTGGCCACGCTGCTTGTTGCGGCTGGCTTGTGCGTCACGCAGGCAGCGAGTGCCCAGGACGCTTCGCGAAATGCCCTGGACATCAACCGCTTCGCGCCGGCCTTTGGTACAGGTCGCTTGGTCACGCAGGATCTTGCAGAACTGCTGCCGCGCTTCGAGATTGCGCCGCAGCTCTTTCTGCATTACTCGCGCAATCCGCTGTACCTGTACATGGGCGACGAGCCCAAGTTCCCGCTGATTGAAAACCGGCTGACGGGCGATCTGGGTATCGCGGTCGGGATTCCAATCAGAGGCACCGGACGGCTCCAGTTTGGCTTGAGCCTGCCGGTCACGTTCTGGCAGACCGGCCAAGTCAACAAGATCGGCGAAAACTACTCCGATCCGGTGATCTTGAGCGGCTTGCCGAATCAAGATCCAAAGTCGATCGGTCAAGAAGACCTGCGCTTCCAAGTGAAAGCGGTGTTCTTGAATGGCAAGTGGGGCGGTCTCGGCTTTGCGGGCGACCTGAAGCTGCCGACCGGCGACAAGTCGAGCTTCCTCGGTTCGCCGCTGCCGACCGGAAACCTGAAGCTGCTGTTCCACTTAAACCTGTGGCGTTTCACCTTCGTACTCAACCCAGGTGTGTACCTGGCTCAGTCGCAGCAGATTGCGTTCACCAGTGTGGGCAACTCGCTGTCGGTGGGCGGTGGTCTGAACCTGCGCGTCGTCAACTGGAATCACGGCTCGTTTGACCTGATGGCTGAAGTCTTCGGCTTGGCCAACTTTAACTTCCGCTCGCTCGGTGAAACGCCGCTCGAGTCGACCGTTGCAGGCCGCGTCAACATCGAGACGCAGAGCGCCGGTGACTTCCACATCTACTTGGGTGCGGGTCCGGGCATTCCGGCCACCGGTGGAAGCAAAGGCATTGGCTCGCCGGACGTTCGTGCGTATGCGGGCCTCGTCTGGTCGTGGAACAAGAAGCCGACGCCACCGCCGCCACCACCACCACCGCCTGCTCCGGACTGCCGCTGCCGTGGTGCCAACTGTCCGTGCATTCCGGGTGTCAACTGCCAGTGCACGCCGGGCGTCAACTGTCCGTGCACGCCGGGCGTCGACTGTCCGTGCACGCCGGGTAAAGACTGCGTCTGCGAGGATGGCAAGACCTGCGCTTGTACGCCGGGTGTGAACTGCCCGTGCACGCCAGGCGTCAACTGCCTCTGCAAGCCAGGCGTCGACTGCCCGAAGAAGAACATCAAGATTGCGGGCTCGCTGTTCGAGTTCGACAGTCCTGATCTGACCGCCACTGGTCTCGACACGATTCGTATGTCGATCGACGCCATCGCGGATCACATCAACAAGGGCAACAAGATCCGCATCGAGGGCCACACCGACAACGTCGGCGGACTCGATTACAACACGCGACTTTCGCATGACCGCTCTCAGAGCGTCGCCAAGTTCATCCGCGACGAGCTGCGCGGTAAGGGCATCCCGGCTGATGTTGCCGACAAGAGCGTTTCGGTGGGTTGGTACGCCTTCAACTGCAAGGTGCTGGCTGACTCGAAGATCACGCTCAAGCGCAAGATGACGCCGGTCGAAAAGTCGCAGCGCGACAAGGAAAACGAGCCGAACCGTCGCGTCGAAATCAACCTGTGGCCCGACGACAGCATCAAGTGCTTCGTCCCGCTGCCCCCGCAGTGAGAGCAGAGGACGCGATGAAAGGGAATCGGAGAGAAATGGCCATGCGGCAAGTCCGTTTGAACTCGCCTGTGGATGTCGTTCCGACGGTCGGTCAGAGGTCGAGCACTCGGCGCGCCAGCATCTTGGCTGCGATCGTCGCCGCAGGGCTGGGTCTTCTGACCAGCGTGACTGGATATGCCCAGACACAGAATCCTGCCGGTACGCAGAACGGTCGCGGTAGCACGCTGCCGCCTGTGAACTACCCGATCGATGAGTTTGGTACGACCCCGGCCTCTGCGCCCGTGCCGATGACTCCTGCGCAGCCCAGCGCTGCGTCGACCAAGAGCGGTCAGGCTTGCTGCACCCCGGGCAAAGACTGTCCTTGCACTGCCGGCAAAGACTGTGCGTGTACGCCGGGCGTCAACTGCCCGTGCACGCCGGGCAAAGACTGTGCGTGTACGCCGGGCGTCAACTGTCCGGCTCGTGCGCCGCTGCGATCGGACTTTTGTACTCCAGGCAAGAACTGCCCGTGCAGCGGAGACAACTGCCGTTACTGCACACCCGGCAAGGACTGTCCGTGTACACCGTTTATCAACTGCCCGAACGATCACGGCGTGATCTTCGACAAGAACGCGTCGCAGCTGAGCGATGACAACCGTCAGAAGCTGGCGCGCGCCGTCGAAGAGCTGAAGAAGCTGCCCGAAGGCGAAAAGATCCGCATCGAAGGCCACACGACGCCGGGTGAAGGAAACGGTGTGCCGGCGGCTCGGTTGAAGCTGTCGCAAGAGCGAGCGCGCGCCGTCGAGCAGGCACTGGTGAGCGCCGGTTTGCCGCAGACGCGCATTGCCGCGACGCTCGGCTGGGGTGGTCTGTGTCCTCAGGTCATTGCGATCGAAGACGAAAAGAACCGCCGCGTGCAGTTTATGTTTTCGCAAGATCAGACGCTGTGTGCGCAGCCTGAAAACCAGCGTCGTCCGGCGAAGCTGCCGCCGCCGTTCAAGCGTCCCGCGAAGCCGGGCGCCGGTGGCGCGGCCAAGCCCGCTGGAACGGCTGGGACTGCACCGAAGCCCGCTGCCCCCAAGCCTGCTGCTGCCGCACCTGCTGCCCCCAAGCCTGCTGCTCGCTAGTCTCTGACTGCTTGCTTCTTCGCCACACCGCTGGCGCTACATCATGCTGATCAAGCTGACCGGGACATCTACCCACGGCGCCGATTCCGCTGAGGATCCAATCGGCTTGCTGCTGGCGTGTCACGAGCGCATTCGACAGCACCTGGCACTGGCGCAGCGTGTGGTTGATGCCGTTGTTCCGTCTGCGAGCGAGCTGTCGGATTCCGCTTCGTCGCTGATTCGCTACTTCGGGCGAGCGCTGCCGCTGCATCATCACGACGAACAAGAGCTGCTGCTTCCTGCGCTGCGGAAGCACCTACTGCCGTCGCATGTGGACGATTCGCTGTCGGTGATGAGCGCGGAACACGCAGTGATCGATCCGGCGATCGAGGACGCGATTCATCTGTGGCGACGACTGCGCGACGAGCCGCTTCAGCTATCGAATCTGCGGGAAGAGCTGATGCAAAAGACGCTGCTCGTTTCGACGCTGCTGCTGGCTCACCTGGAGCGTGAAGAGCGCGACATCTTTGATCCAGCGACGAAAATACTGTCGGAAGAAGAGAAGCGAGCGCTGACGCAGCAAATGCGACAGCGACGGCAATCGACTAGTGGTTGAGCTCTGTCAGGACTTCCGATGCGGTGTCGAGATCTTGTCCAGCTTGGGTAAGATCGTCGACGACGGACTGTAGATCTTCACTCAGCTTGGCCGCACCGACGGAGCGATGACGAACCGCAGCAAGGCGCAGTCGCTCCAGCGTCGCTACCTGATGATGCAGTCGAGCCACCGCGCGCTCACGACCCTTGGCAATGTCGTCGAGATAGCTGAGCTGTTCGTCGATGGCTGCCAGTGCTCGGCTGTATTCGCTGCGAACGCTTTCGTCGCTGGTTGCCTGAATTCGCGCTTGGAGATCGTTCTTTCGCTCGTCGAGCTTGCTGCGATCGCTCTGTTGCGCCTGCGCTTCGATGTCCTGCCAGCGCTTGCCGAAGCGACCGATCTTTTTGACAAGCTGCTCGGCGGCGGTGCGCGCACTCGGATGCTCGTCGAGACTTTCCGCCGCTTGCTGATACGTCGTCATCGCTTGCCGGATCAGCGTGGACAGCTCGTCGCTGGCTCCTTTGGCGGGCAGCAGCGCCACAAGCTCTGCGTCGAGCGGCTCTTGGCGAATGATGAGATAGCGCGTCACCGTTGAAGCACCGATGAGGAGACCAACGCAGCCTCCAGCAACGGCATTGCTGAGCCACAGCGGCTGATGAAGCAGCACACCTTGGGCTTCCATCGACTCGGGAAGGACTTGCGCACCGAGCGACAAGAGCATGCTCGACACTGCTGTGGCCAGCGCTTGGCCTCTCGACAGCCCGCCTTGCAGAAGGTATGCCGTGAGCAGCACTGACCAGGCAATCATCGTCGCTGCGATTGCTCCACTGTGGGAACCGACGCAGGTGACGATCGCCCCAAGCCCGGCTGTGCCAAGCAGCCAGAGCGCCATTTTTCTGTTGATGGCTGGGACCGTCGCTGCGCCAAGGAGTGCCAAGCTGGTTGCGCCGTACAGCCAGCTCCACGTTCCGCTCAGCGTCGAAACCTGCCCCACATAGCTGGAGCTGGGAGCCATGACGGTATGACACAGTCCAAGCACCGCTCCGGCTGCCACGGATCGGACCACGGACCACTGGAAGGCAGAGTGATTGTCGATCGCCAAGCTTCTCTTCATGGCTCGATCAACGCATATTCTGCCCGCTCGGTCTAGCGAGCCTGGAATATTTCCCGTCGGTAACTTCGAATTTTTACGGACACCAAGAGATGACGATGAAGCAGTCACAACGCGATCACGGACCGATCGAACGAGCGCTGCGATCGGCTGGGCCGCCGATTTTGTGGGATGGTGGGATCGGAACGGCGCTGATTGCGCGTGGGCTGGAGCTTGCGAAGGAGCCTCCCGAGGCGTGGCTGTGGTCGCATCCCGACGAGCTGCTGACGATTCATCGAGGCTTTGTCGACGCGGATGTGGATGTGCTTCAGACGAACTCGTTTGGGCTGGTGCGGCTGCTGGCGTCGGACTTGCTGCCGCGAGACAAGCTGGGGCAGTCGCGGTCGCTGCGCGCGTGGGTCGGTCGATCGGTGGAGCTTGCACGACAGGCGATGGCGACGGATGAAAAGCGCTCGCGCTGGCTTGTTGCCGCGCTGGGTCCGACGGGACAAGTTGGTCTTTCGACGGAACATCTGCGCTCATGTTATCGCGCGGTGACGGAAGCGTTTGCCGAACAAGGCGTCGATGCGCTGCACTTGGAAACTTGCTTTGATCCGTCGGAGCTGCGGCTGGCGCTTTCGGTTGTGCGAGAGGTGGCTCCGTCGCTGCCATTGTTCGTGTCGGTCACGGTGACGCACGGGCAGCAGGGACTGGAGACGCCGCTCGGGGTGCCGCTTGCGCGGATGCTGCAAGAGCTGGACGCCGAGCCGCCGGAGCTTTTGGGCGTAAACTGCTCGCAAAATGCCGAGCGAATGCGCGGTGCGGTGACGGCGCTGGCGGACTGGGCCCAGGCGTCGGGACGGAAGCTGCCGGTGCTGGCGCGGCCTCAGCTTTACAACGGATCGCCGGACTGTAAGCGGCCCCCGAAGGAGATTTCGTCAGAGCGCTTTGCGCGTGAGCTATTTGCGCTGCTCGGCGACGGAGCCACTGCAATCGGTGGTTGTTGTGGCGTCACCGCCGAGCACCTGGCTGCGGTCCGGCAGACGATTGAGGGTTTCTTTTCGCCGCCGAGCACGCTATGAAGCCAAAATCTACACAAGGAGGCCCGGATGCTGACCCTCATGGCTGTTTGCCACATCCTGCTCCTGACTCTGTCCGCGACCCCCGATGTGGGAACCGAATCGGGTCGGGCGGCGGTGTTTGGTTATGAAGAAGACGCGCTCGCGGGGGGGCCGCTGGCGTGTACGGGCAAGCAGCTCAAGAAAGGACAGCTGGCCTGTGCGCACCGGACGCTACCGTGTGGCACCAAGCTGCTGGTTCAAAACCTTTCGACTCATCGTATGGCGACCTGTCAGGTGCTCGATCGCGGTCCGTTTGGCGCGCAGCTTCCAGGAGGTCGGTTTGTCATCAAGCGCACCGCCGTGGGGCGCGGAACGTGGCGAGGCATCTTGGATGTGTCGCCGGGCGTGGCGGCACGGCTTGGCATGCATCACAGCGTGGCCAACGTGCGGCTTATGTACCTGAAGCGAAAGAGCGCTCGAGGACGCAAGACACCAGACCTTGGCTAAGTGCCCAAGGCCCAGTGCGAAGTCCCGAAGTGATGTAGGAAACAGCGAGGCGTACG
>ERZ724526.471-NODE-471-length-23430-cov-15.742717_pt1 | contig 23430 bp, 21 predicted proteins | sample MGYA00376059_ERZ724526 | MGnify/ENA primary metagenome ERZ724526 (study PRJEB28724, sample SAMN07190883) | activated sludge metagenome | isolation source: activated sludge of sewage treatment plant in Hong Hong | place: Hong Kong | collected 2016-03-17 ...
TTTATCCCCGAAATTTCTTCTTCTAATTTTATGGTTTGCTTCCGGTACTTTGCTTGTTTCGCAAAACCCTTATGATGAGGCATGGGAACAGCTCAATAACGCCCGGGTAGATGAAGCTATATCACTTTTTGAAAAGGCGGTTGTTTTACCTGAATACAAAGAAAAATCTGCTTTGTGCCTTTCTTACCTGTATTCTCATTTGGGCAAACCAGAATTATCTTCCAGGTATTTTGGCGAGTTTTTTGATAGCAGTAAGGATCCTTATCCAGCCTTGTATGCTATGTGGGGCGAAGATGGTGTAGCCGGAAACAGGGGATATCGGGAAGCGTATCAGGTAGAGTTGTTAAAAAAACTGGAGGCAGATCCCCGCAACAAAAGCAGACTTTTAGCCGGTACGCTGTATGTACTTCACATGTCGGAATTTATGAAGTACAACTCTAAGGCTGCTTATGAATATTCATCCAGAATCAAAAACATCGAAGATTGGATGATGGTTGGTCCTTTTGACAACACCATGAACAGCGGTTTTGATAAAGATTTTGGACCATTAAACCAGCCCGAGGACCAGACCATATTCAAATCAAAGTATGGAGCCGATGTGCAATGGTTTGTACCCAAGCACAAATCAAAAGATGGCTATACTCTTAAACATTTGTACTTCAATAGCAACAACTCCATCGTTTTTGCACAAACTTTTGTGCAATCTGAAATTGAAAGAGATCTTCTCCTCAAATTTGGCTATTCCGGCTCGCTTAAATTGTGGCTCAATGATTCACTGATTTACGAAGAAAGTGAACATAGAGAAACAGAGATGGATTATTATATCTATAAGGTGAGGCTCAATAAAGGATATAATCGCATCCTTGTGCAATTGGGAGACTTTGAAGAAGAGTATGCTAACTTCACTCTCAGACTTACGGATATGGACCACAATGCATTTATACGACCTTGTGAAACATCATTTAAACCTTATACCAAAGGTATAAAGCTGGCAGAAAGACAAACTTTTTTTGCTACCCAGGCATTGACTGAAAATTATAAGAATTCAGGTAGCATTCTAGATGGTTTGTTGTTGGCCAAAGCCTACAGAAGGTCAGGTGAAATATACAAAGCAGAGGAGATTTTAAAAGAGTTGCTGGTTATTGCGCCAAAGAATTTTTTTGTCTTAAGAGAGCTTGTATTGTTGTTTAGTAACGCCAAGGACAATACCAATCAAAATAAATACTATGATACCTTTCAGGAGTTGTATCCAGAGGACCATGACATTTTGAGAAATAAAATTGCTGACTACATCAAAAAACAGCAAAAGGAGCTAGCCAAGTCAACCTATAAGACATACATTGAAAAGTATCCCAATGTTGAAGAACAATATGCTTTTGACATTGCATTTGCTAAACTGGATCAGGACCAGCAGAAGGAAAATTATCTGATCAACAGGTGGTACGATCTCTTTCCAAATTCATATAGTGCTATGGATGCAAAGTACGATATGGAGAAAGCCCAAAAAGGCACAGTTGGCAGTGTAAATAAAATATTAGAAAATTTCTTAAAGAAAAGATACAGTTATCAGCACATCATAGAACTGACCGGCAACTATGCAAGTGTGGGGGATGTAGATAAAGCTTTTGATATACTCAAAAAATGTGCAGACCACACTTTAACTTCATTCAATGCTCAGCAAATTACAGCTTACCTGCTTACACAAATTCAACAATATGACCTGGCTTTAAAAAACTATAAAAACATTGTTGCCAACCGACCTTCAGACTATGATACGTATTCAAAAATTGCGGATTTATTCAAGGCAGAAAGTGCCACGGATTCCGCTTCCTATTATGCAAATAAAGCATTGAGTTTTTACCCCTATTCTTTTTCATTAAATGAGCAGATCAGAGAACTGGCAGGTTTGGCGGTGGCGTCTTCATATTGGAGAAAAATTGACCTCAAAGAAGAGATCAAATCATTTGAACAAAATTTCAAAACGGATCGTCCGGATATTTATACGATTGTTTTATACGACAAAGCCACAATTTATTATAAGTCGGGAGCGCATGCCCTTGGAGAACGATTCATATTAAAAATCAACGATGAAAAAGCAATTGAACGGTTTCAACGGTACAATGTCGGGGGCTTTGACTATATGGACGTAGTCATCCAGGACGCTCAAACCATTAAAAAAAATGGAGAAAAATTGGATGCTGAACAGTACGGCAGAGAAATGGTTTTTACCAATCTTGAAATTGGAGATTACATATATTGTTCATATATCAACAAACAGAGTTATGGCTCTAAATCTACTGAATTCAATAGTGAAATTTGGAGACCAAATAGTTTTGTACCTACTTATAAAACATCACAGACCCTTTTTTTTGAGAATGGCACTCCCTGGGTTGATACCATTTGTAATGGTGAAAGTAGCCTTGTAAAAACTAAACACGACAACTTTACCCAATATACTTGGTCATCTGTTTCACCCAAAACGCTTGAGGACGAATCTATGATGACCGGCGAATACGACAAAGCTCCGGCAGTACAATTTGCTTTAAAACACAGCTGGAAAGATATAGTGCAATGGTACAGTGATATTTCTGCTCATCAGGCAAAATCTGATTTCACCATAAAGATATTAACAGAAGAATTATTGGGTGAAAAAAACCTTACCGATCTCGAAAAATTTCAGAAAATATATGAATTTGTCTGCACTAATATCCAATACAGTTCCATTGATTTTAGACAGAGCAACATTGTGCCACAAAAGGCTTCCAAAGTTTACCATTCCCGCCTGGGTGATTGCAAAGATGTGTCAACATTATTTGTTTCTATTGCAAGAGAGGCTGGGCTTAAAGCACATTTGATCTTAATTAATACAGAGGCAAAAGGGCTGTTTGATGTGTTGTTGCCTGCCCTTGATTTTAACCATTGTATTGTAAAAATATACTTCGGCAACAGTTCCATGTACCTGGAACTTACAGACAAGTACCTGCCATTTGGTCATCTTTATGCATCTCATTTCAACGCACCCATTTTGGAAATTCCAAATGGCAAAATTCCAGATGATGTGAACGTAGAGCGCCTGAAATTTAATCCAGGATATGAAAATAAAATCCTTAGATCAAGTAAAATCACAATCGACAAAGGACTTAAGATGCGCATAGTCACCAAAACCACCAATATTGGCACAAGTGCTTCAGATATTTGTAGCGCCTATTACAATGTGCCTGCCGAAGAACAGAAAAAGATGTTAAAACAGGCTCTGAGTGCTGACTTTAAATCCAATATCACCATAGACAGCTGTCTGATGGGCGACCTGAAGCCACTCCAGGATACCGGTTATTACACCAGTCAATATGTTGTAGAAAATGAAGTTTTAAAACTGGGTAGCTTCAAATCTGTTAAAATTCCCGTAACCGATAAACTTGCTTCCACAGATATTTTTGATGACAAAGAAAGGAAATACGATTTTGATTTTGTCAGGTATGAACCCTTCGAATATTACAGTCACGAAATGGAAGTAAAGCTTGACAATGAATTGACATTTGTGGAAGTTCCCAAAAACATCGATTTGACCTACAATGGTTGCAAGTATAACCTGATCTTTGAAAAACTATCTGAAAAACAAATGAAAATTAAAAGGACATATACTGTAAACAGGAAAATTGTTGAGGCGGCTGGTTTTGGCCTGTTCAAAGAATTTATTTCTGCTATTAACGAAGCCGAAAACACACATTTACTGCTTAAGTAGCTTTTATATTTTTATTAATAAATGTAGAATAATGTTAGCAATTCGCCTGTATTTTTACCTGACTTTGACTCTGGGTTATGCTGTGTCTCAATCAAATGATCAGTGGCTGCTGTTTTTGAGAAGTCAATTAGAGCTAACTGTAAAAGATCAAAATTCCTCACAATACCAACCGTCAAAAGATATTAAAAAGGCTAAACTTTGGCTGAAAAACACCATTGAAGCTTTCTTCAAAAATTACGATAAAAACCATGGGGACTTTTCTGAATTCTGCACGGTGGAATACACCGCCTTTAAAACAGATGCCACCAACGTTGATATGGGAGATGGCTTAAGCCTTGATGCGTACAATGCGAAATGGTCAACCAGGGTTGGCCCATACGCAGGCATCAACACAGGATTTATGGTGTCTGCACAAGATTTTGGCACAATAAAAGTGGCTTCTTGTGAATATGTAAAAAAGGATGACAAAGGGCGTTTACATTTCAAAATTGTAATATTTGATACAGACTATAAAGCAGAATATTTGCGAACGGTTGTATTACTTAAAACAGGAAAATCTTTTTTAATAGATGATGTTCTTGAATTGAGTGAAAAATTTGAAGAGTAAAGGCTTTATTTATTTGTGGACAAATGGCTCCAAATTCCGATTATCAGAAACAATCACATCTTTGGTTTGATTAATATTCACCTATATGACAATAACCAGAACAGATTCAACAGATCCAGCATTTTTAAGTTTGGTCAAAAAATTAGACGCTTACTTAGGCCAGGTAGATGGCGAAGAGCACAAATTTTATCATCAATTCAACCAGGTTGATGCTCTTAAAAATGTGGTAGTTGGTTTTGAAGGTGAAGTAGCTGTGGCTTGTGGAGCTTTCAAACCCCAATCTGATGACACGGTAGAAGTGAAAAGAATGTGGACGGAGGACTCTTTTCGGGGCAGGGGCGTAGCTGGTATGATTCTTAAGGAATTGGAGCATTGGGCTGCCGATTTGGGCTATTGCTACTCTGTGTTGGAAACAGGAAAAAGAATGCCGGATGCCATAGCACTTTACTCAAAACACGGATATGTGATAACCGAAAATTATGGTCAATATATTGGAATTGAAAACAGCGTCTGTTTTCGTAAAGAAATAAAGAATAACATCTAAGATCAAATGGCAACAAATTAATCGGGGTGATGAAGATATTAAATGTGCATGAAAGGACACTGCCTGTTGCTGTTGATAAAGTTTTGCCTCTGTTTCACAGCCTTTCTTCAGATAAGGATCTTTTCTGGCCGGTGGAAAATTGGCCACGAATGCGTTTTAAACAAGGACTTAAACTTGGGTCAATCGGCGGGCATGGACCTATAAAATATGAAGTGATTGAGTATGACGCTTTAGGGCTTATTTCATTTAGATTTCTTAAGCCTGAGGGCTTCCGTGGAAGTCATACTTTTAAAATTACGGCTGTTGATGGTTCTCATACCAAATTGCACCATGAGATTAAGATGGATGCCAGCTCATTGGATTATCTGTACTGGAGCTTTGTTATTCGCTGGTTACACGATGCTTTGATGGAAGATGCCTTTGATAAAGCAACAAATTATCTCACAAATACAAACAAGCATACACCCTGGAACTGGTGGGTAAAGATTTTGAGATGGTTACTCACGAGTAAAAAAATGAGTAAAAAAGTGCCCTCTCCACACTGAACATCACTTCCTCTAGCCTGAAACTCAACCATAATTTTGAATCTCGGGATCAACTGGTGGTGAGATTCGGTTGATTCAATGTATTTTTGAGCCAACAAATCAAGTTTCGTTTCATGGAAGAGCAAATCCAATCCTCCTTCGATAAATTAGCAGGAAAAATTCTGGGATGGCTGGATGCCTTCATCTACAATTTACCCAATATTATTATTGCCTTTGGGGTGTTTTCGCTGACATATTGGGCGTCGGGTAAGCTGGAAAAATTGTTTCAACATTACTTGCTTAAAATGGTGAAGCATGCAGCCATCAGGACACTTTTGGCCAGGATCATATCTACCTTTATCGTGCTATTGGGCATAATCCTCGCGCTCTACATTCTAAATCTTGAAACTACAATAAAGTCATTGCTTGCCGGAGCAGGACTTGCCGGGCTTGCCATCAGTTTTGCCTTGCAGGGCACATTATCCAATACCTTGTCTGGCTTACTCATTGCTACAAATAGCGATATCGAAATTGGAGATTGGATAGAAATAAATGGAATGAGTGGAGAGGTGGTTGCCATAGAATTGCGCAACACCAAATTGAGGTTGGCTGATAATTGTATTGTATTTATGCCCAACAAGTTGATCCTGGATACAGCTGTAAAGAATTACAGTAAGGAAGAAGGACAATGGGTCAATATTCTGGGTGGAGTAGGAAACCAAAGCGATTTGAATGAGGTGAAAAATGCTGTGTTGGCTTCATTCGATGATGTTCCTTTTGATATAGACACTTCTACCATCACATTTCAGTACACTGGATTTTCAGAGGATGTTGTCAACTTTGAAATCCATTTTTTGGTTAACGGCATCAATTATGGTCAGGCAAAAGAAGTCAAGAGTTGGGTAATTCAGCAGATACAAGAGACCTTGTTGCAAAGAGCCATTGTCATTGTATTGCCACTTGGTAATTAGTCGATTTTAGAATTGATGAAGCAAAACAGAAACTTAGAGTTCCGTCAAAAACAAGTAACCAGCCGATTAGCATCAATTGGCATAAATAATTGGGAAAATTTGATCGATTGGGTCAGAGCTTTGCCTTATGGCAGAAATCAAAGCAGGAACAACCCCTTACTTGTTTTGGAGGAAATGAAAGGTACATGCAGTACCAAACACGCTTTTTTAAAAATGTATGCCGATGAAAATGATGAGCTCAAAAAAACAAAATTGGTAATAGGCATCTTTAAAATGAATGAATTAAATACACCGCAAATTGCAGAAATTCTGAAAGAATGTGGTTTGGCTTATCTACCGGAAGCGCATTGTTATCTGATTTCAGGAAAGGTCAGAATTGATGCCACAAAAAGAGGATTTAACATCGCAGATTTCGAAGAAGATATCCTGAAAGAAGTACCTATAGAAATCGAACAAATTGGTGATTATAAGGTTGATGTGCACAAAGCTTTCCTGAAAAATTGGCATGTGGAAAACAAATTGAATATGGATTTAGAGGATCTTTGGAAAATCCGTGAAAAGTGCATTGATGTTTTGTCAATACAGGAATAAAATTTGATTAACCGAAAAAATAAATTTTGTTACCAACATGAAATATTTGAAATTAATGTTCTTCAACTTAATAGGTATTATCACGATGTGGTCAATTTCATCCTGCAACTATGCAAAATCCAACCAGCAGGTGCTGGTATCCTCAGATTGTGGTATGAAATGGAGCCTGATTAAGGCTGGTGAAGCCGTACCCAAAGCAGGTATTAATCCCTGTTATATGAAGGTAGTCATACCTAATTTCCCCATGCAGGGAGAAAGTAAGTTTATCAGCAACTTAAAAGACCGTGTACGGGCCAATGTGCACATAGATTATGATTATTCAATAATTGCACCTCTGGAGTTTATCAAACAAGCCAAGTTTTTGGGAAAGGCCAATGTGAGTCCGGATGATGAGGCAGCTTTGGGCAGATCATTCGAAGGTGCTGAAAACATGGTGATTGATAAGCGAATTAAGGATGTGGCAAAATCTGTTTTTATTGATGCTGATATTGTAGAATTGGATCAGTCAGAAATGGAAAATCACTTGTTGGAAGCAAGTAATAAAGTTTTGGAACCCCTGGGAGTAAGGTTAAATTTTATCACCCTTACTTTTGATTTGGATGAGCAGACAAGACAAGCCATTGATGTTTCTACTGCGATGAAAATTTATGAGAGCCGTGGACTTACGGAATTGGGTAAACAAGTGATGATTCAGAGGGCAGGGGCAACGAAGATGGTGGTGGAGAATAAAACTTACCAGCCAGTATTGAATGAAGATGATAAGTAACATGCCTCCTTATGAAGAAACATTCGTTTTTTGAACGCTTCATTACTGGCAAAAAAGACAATAATTTAGTAGATTTAAAAAGTAGCATAAAACACGCTTATGAAATATTGGCTGAAAGTTATGATGTCAGAATTGATACCAAGCCACACAATGCTTATTATGACAGACCAAACACCTTGTCATTGTTTTCTGAAATTGTTGGCAAAAGAATATTAGATGCTGCATGTGGTCCAGGAAAATATGCGCAAATTTTGTATCAAAATGGGGCCAGTGATGTGGTGGGCTTTGACATTAGTCCAGCAATGATCGAAAAGGCAGTTATCAGAAATGGCAATCAAGGAAAGTTTTTTGTTCACGACCTAGACTTGCCTATACCAATAGAAGAAGGCGAAAGTTTTGATTACATTTTGTGTGCGCTGGCACTTCATTATTTGGAAGATACAACAAATGCAATGAAAGAATTTCATCGATTGCTGAAACCCGATGGACATTTAATTGTATCGGTGGAACATCCTTTTTATGATTATTTATACTACAAGTCGAATAACTACTTCAACAAGGAACGAGTAAGTGCAATATGGAGAGGCTTTGGTTCTGCTGTAAAAATCGAGAGTTTTCGCAGGTCTATGGGAGATACAATTTCTCAGTTTACAAGCAATGGTTTTGTGATTGATAAAATTTTAGAACCTTTGCCGACAAAAGAATTTGAGACGGCAGATCCCAAACATTATAAAGAACTTATGAGTTTTCCAGCATTTTTATGTATCAGAGCTAAAAAACACTAAACCAAATACAATTGTTAGTTTTGAAACAATGACTGTTTTAATATTCTAAGAAATGTATAACAATACAAAAGATTTTGTGATATTTGGTATCATTGTCATAAAATGACAGAATAGAGATCTAATGTACAGCCTTGGACTAGATATAGGTAGCTCATCCATCAAAATTGCCCTGGTGGATATTTCCGAAAACTTGGAAGCGACAGTGGTGCGAGTGCCCGAAGCAGAGATGACCATTCAAAGTCCTCGCATTCACTGGGCAGAGCAAGACCCTGATGAGTGGTGGCGACATTCACTGGAAGGGATCAATAAAGCCATTCAAGTGGCAGGCATACAAGCTGAACAGATACATTCCATTGGCATTGCCTATCAGATGCACGGACTCGTGCTTATTGACAGTGTGGGCCAACCCTTGAGACCAGCCATCATTTGGTGCGACAGTCGTGCAATTGAATCGGGCAAGTCCATTGAATCTGGACTCAACGAAAATATCATAAAAAATTCACTTTATAATCTACCTGGAAACTTTACCGCGTCTAAGTTAAAGTGGGTAATGGACCACGAAGCAGCTATCTTTGATAAGGTTGACAAAATCATGCTTCCTGGCGACTATATTGCTTTTCGCATGAGTGGGGAAGTGACCAGTACTTTCACCGGCATGTCAGAAGGCGTGTTTTTTGACTTTAACCAACATGGAATTTCCCACGAAGTTTTAGCTGCCTTGGGCATAAACGAAGCTGTTTTTCCAAAGTTAGGAGGCAGTTTTGATAACCTTGCAAGCACCAATGCTGATTTTGAAAAACTAACAGGGATCAAAGCAGGTACACCCATTTCTTACAGGGCGGGCGATCAACCCAATAATGCATTTGCTCTTGGGGTATTGAAGGATGAAGAAGCAGCAGGTACAGGGGGTACTTCAGGGGTCATATACACGGTTAGCAGTAGGGCAACTTACGATGCACTCAATCGTGTCAATACCTTTGCTCATGTTAATCACGACAAAGACCTGCCTTCTTTTGGAACATTACTTTGCATCAATGGTACAGGGATTTTATACAATTGGTTGCGTGGTCACTTTTTTCCTGAGTTGTCTTACCCAGAGCTTGAATCCCTTGCAGCGCAAGTACGTGCAGAAGGCATTGTATTTTTACCCTTTGGCAATGGAGCCGAACGAATGTTGGGAAACCGAATTGTTGGTTCGTGTGTACAGGGCATCGATTTTAATCGGCATGATAAAAGACATGTGCTTCGGGCCGCTTTGGAGGGCATAGCTTTTGCTTTTGTATACGGCATTGAAATCATGGAAGAGTTGGGTATAAAACCTAAAATTTTAAGAGTTGGAAATGACAATCTGTTTCAATCTGCCATATTTTCGCAAACACTGGCTGACGTTGCCAATGTAGAGATAAGTGTATTTGAAACCACCGGGGCCGTTGGTGCTGCAAAAGGAGCTGCTTTCGGAGCGGGGCTTATGCATGATATTTCAGCGTTGCATGCAGACCTGCAAGTGATAAAAAAATATTTGCCTGAGACCAATAAATATGCAAGAGACAGTTATTTACATTGGAAAAATTTTTTAAAACAACAATTGGACAAGCCATCATGATTGTAAAAGGAAAGCAAGAGTATTTTAAAGAAGTTGGAAAAATAAACTTTGAGGGGAGGGATTCCAAAAACCCGCTGGCATTCAAGTATTATGATAAATCGAGGATGGTGGGCGGAAAGTCTATGGCCGAACATTTGCGTTTTGCCTTAGCCTACTGGCACAGCTTCTGCGGTACCGGGGCTGACCCTTTTGGAGCCGGCACACGTAATATGCCCTGGAACCTCGCCGGAGATGCCTTAGAGGTGGCCAGGGCAAAGGCGGATGCGGCATTTGAGTTTATGACTAAATTGGGTATCGACTTTTATTGTTTTCACGACTTTGATTTGGTAGAAGAGGCCGATGATATGTTAGATACTGAAAATCGACTCGGTATTATAAGCCGGTATATTAAAGACAAACAAGAGGAAAGTGGTATCAAATTGCTTTGGGGAACGGCCAATTTATTTTCACATCCCCGATACATGAATGGAGCTGCCACCAATCCGGATTTCAAAGTAGTAGCCCATGCTTCGTGGCAGGTAAAAAACGCCCTCGATGTTACCATCGAACTTGGCGGGGAGAATTATGTTTTTTGGGGTGGAAGAGAAGGTTATATGACTCTGCTCAATACCCAAATGAAAAGAGAGCAGGACCACATGGCAATCTTTCTCAGAAACGCCAGAGATTATGCACGTGCCGAGGGCTTTAAAGGGTGGTTTTATCTGGAGCCCAAGCCCATGGAACCGTCCAAACACCAATATGATTTTGATGCCGCCACCTGTCTCAATTTTTTAAGGACCTATGATCTGATGGATGATTTTAAACTCAATATTGAGGTGAATCATGCCACACTGGCACAGCATACTTTTCAGCATGAGTTACAGGTGGCTGCTGATGCCAATGCCCTTGGCAGCATTGACGCCAACAGGGGTGACTATCAAAATGGCTGGGACACCGATCAGTTTCCCAATAATGTGTTGGAATTAACCGAGGCCATGCTTGTCATTTTAGAAGCGGCTGGATTTCAGGGTGGTGGTATAAACTTTGATGCCAAAATCAGAAGAAATTCTACCGATGCCGAAGATCTGTTTTTGGCTCATATTGGTGGCATGGACACCTTTGCCCGAGCCCTTTTAGCAGCCGATGCCATTCTGAAAGATTCAGATTATAAAATGATGAAGCACAATAGGTACGCATCATTTGATGAGGGCCAGGGAGCCGCTTTTGAAACTGGTAAACTCACCATGGAAGACTTGTGTCAAATTGCCAAAAGCCAGGGCATCATCGACCAAAAAAGTGGAAAGCAGGAGTTATTTGAAAATATTTTGAATCAATATATTTGAAATTGGGTTTAAATATTTACTAGCCTTGAAGGAAATGAGATGAAAATACATCTTGAAAATCAACGGCTTAAAGTAGTTTTACAATCTTTTACAATCTTTTCAAAGCGTCATTTGTCTTTTCATTGTAGTTTTATCAGAATGGCAAATTAGTTTTAATTCAAGCATTGAATGCATTGCAAAAAACTATACCTGCCACACTTAACAGACCACCAATCATTGGAAAAAATAAAAACCACATTGATCTATCTTGGCTTGCTTGCTGCAGCTGTTTTTTCTATGCAGTTTGTGGGCTCCCTGACTGCTCCGCAAAAGGAATTGAAGTTATATGAAGATAAAATAAACCTGGCGCTCAGAAGGACGGGACACCACCTGTTGAAGTCGGCCGGCGACAGTATAACTGAGATTCCTCCTGTTGAGAGGATAGGAGACAACACCTGGCGTTTGCAATTGAACCACAGTTTTGATTATGCATCATTGCCAACTATGCTTCATCAATCCATGGGGCAATATGGCATTGATGTACCTTATGAAGTAGCTGTAAAAAGATGCGATAATAAGAAGATACAATTGGGTTATCACCTCAACGATTATCTAAAGGCCGGCGTAGTACCTTGCCAGGACCGAAGTGAGACCATGAATTGCCAGTTTATAGAAGTAAGTTTTACAACAAACGCTGCTGCTACCAGGTCACCGTGGTTTTATATGTGGGCTTTGCTCACTCCGTTTGCCTATTTTTTATGGATCCGTTTTATTAAACCTCCAAGCCACAAAAAGCCCGTGCTTACTGCCATCCCGGTTGAACTCGTAGCTGCTGAGCGGGAACCCTTATTACAATTTGGTACATTTAAGCTGGATTTTACAGGTCAAAAACTCATATATGGGGATAAGGTTCACAGCCTTACTTTTAGAGAGGCCAAGTTGCTCCACCTTTTTGTGACCCATGCCAACCAAATCCTCGAAAGGAGTGTCATTATAGAAAAGGTGTGGGCAGATGAAGGCGTTTTGGTAGGCAGAAGTGTTGATATGTTTGTTTCTCGCCTTCGAAAAATGCTTAAAGACGACCCTACGATTCAGATCGTAGCAGTCCATGGCATAGGTTACAGACTGGAAATTGCAGGACAAAATGAAGATATAAACGTTTGATTAACAGTTAGATTATATTGTTTTACAAAACTTTTACATGCTTTTACAGATAAAAAGATGGTACAGATGGCTTTTCGGATACTTTTGGCCCATTGTTTAACATAAAAATATTACACATGAATGTTTTTTTTATTTCGCTGTTTGCTGTTCTTATCCACGGTTTTGGAAGTGCTTCACATTCTGGTCCAAACTGTAAACCAGGAGAACCGGTTGTAAGCAACCTTATTATAAGCTCCGCAGACGGGGGTAAAACCTGGACAGACCTAAGCAAAGGACTGCCAAATGTCAAAGAATTAAGACACGTTCTGGTGACTGGTAAAGACACTTATGTAACTGTGGGCAACAACCATCTTTATAAGCTTGTATCAGCAGGAGTCTGGCAAAAAGAGAACATTGGTGGTTCAATGATGGGCACAGTTATGTCGCAGGATAGTTCATATCAACCTAATTTCTTCCTGGGAATTTTTGAAGGTAAGGACGGCCCTTATGTTTCGGTCCATGAATCGGGTCTTTACCAAAGAACGGCTACGGGTTATTGGCAAGCAGTTCATACGGATTTACCAGATAACAGAATATATAATATCATAGAGCTGGAAGATGGCAGCACACTGGTAGGTACAGAGGGAGGTATTTTCAAAAAAACAGGCAAAGGTGGTTCATGGGTCAATGTGCTTTCCACAAAGTGGGCCTCCAACATGACACACCATGGAGCAGTAGTAGTGACATCTTCACCAACTGGCATATGGGTTTCGGACAATTACGGTAGTAACTGGACCAACACACTCAAGGATAAGATGGGCAATTATGCACTCTGCGCTACCGCTGATAAAATCTATGCCATCAGACCCTATGTTGATGCGGCCAACAATCAGGAATCAGACCAGATAACTGAAACCGCCTTTATGTCATCAGACCAGGGTAAAACATGGACACCCATCAACAAAGGTTTGTTACAAGTAGATAGATTGTATCAGGTGATACAAAGTGGCAACATGCTGATATCAAGTAACAGTCAGGGTATAGGCATATCCAACGACCATGGCTACAACTGGGAGAATGTATTTGAAAAGCCAGGCACAGACAAAATGATGATCTGGAGGTTGGTAAATCAAGGATCTGTCATCTATGCCGTGAAAGGCTCGAGCGGGTGCTAAAATGGAATTTAATTCTAAAGTCAAAAGAAAGAAGACGTTATGCAGATGCGTCTTCTTTTTAAATTTTAATTTTATGCTTTCGATTTTGAAAAATAGCTTTTTGATGTTATTGCCTGGCCTGTTTTTTCTATCTTCCTGTCAATCAGATGAGAAATCAATTGACTGGGTTTTTGTAGAAGGTGGCACCTTTGAGCAGGGCAAAAATCAAATCATCATCAGTCCAAAAGGCGACACAGTCAGGGGATTTACCAGCCCCCACCGCTTTGTTGAAATTGATCCTTTTTACATCAGCAAATATGAAATTACAGTCAAGCAATTTAAAGCCTTCTGTGCCAGTACCGGAAGGAAGATGCCCGATCCTCCGATAGAAAATGCCTATGGCCAAAAAGTATATTATCAGTGGCAAGAAGATCACCCAATGCTGGCTACCTGGGATGAAGCCAATGCATATGCCCATTGGGCAGGAGGCAGGTTATCCACCGAAGCAGAGTGGGAGTATGCTGCCAAAGGGGGAAACAAATCAAAGGGTTACCAGTACAGCGGCAGCAACGTAGCCACAGAAGTAGGTTGGGTAGCAGAAAATGCAGACAGCACTTTCCACGCGGTAGGGAAACTCAAGCCCAACGAACTGGGGCTCTTTGACATGACCGGCAATGTGAGTGAATGGGTATGGGACTGGTACAACCCACAAAAAGACAGACTGGTAAGTAAAAAAAATCCCCAGGGTCCGCCGGATGGCAGTTATAAGATATCTAAAGGACTCAGCTGGTTTTATGAGAGTCGCAACGAAAAAGGCGAGCCCGTCTTATATAGCATCTTCATGCCCGAGGTCAGGTATCAGTCGCCCCGTGAAACGAGGAACGATGGTTTTGGGTTTAGGGTGGTGAAGGGGAGGTAAACATGCGACCCCTCTGGGGTCGAGGATAATTGTGTTTGATGTTTTGTAATATGAGAATCCTTCGGATTCTGTACAAATGGATTTCAAAAGCGTTGAGACAGAGAAAAGGTGATACAGAAATTTATCTATGATGTCGACCTGATATTAATCCAGAAGGGATTGCACGTTCCAAAAAAATGATCAAAAAAAACAACAGGCCTCATCGGGGGTGCAGGGAAAATCAGGAGCAAAGATTGTGTGAGACGATCAATACAAATTCCGAAGGAATTCCACGTTCCAAAAAAAAGGAAAGGAAGCGTCCCCGACCCTGAAGGGGTCGAATAGGTTCCCTTCCGAGGTTACAGACATGCGACCCCTCTGGGGTCGTACATATGCCTGTTGTTTTTTATGAAACATGAGAATCCTTCGGATTCTGTACAAATGGATTTCAAAAGCGTTGAGATAGAGAAAAGGTGATACAGAAATCTATCTAAGATGTCAACCCAATACTAATCCCGAGGGGATTGCACCTTCCAAAAAAATGATCAAAAAAAGCAACAGGCCTCATCGGAGTAGAATAAAAAAGCAGGAACAAAGATCATGTGAGACAATCAATACAAATTCCGAAGGAATTCCACGTTCCAAAAAATGATCAAAAAAACAACAGGCCTCATCAGGGGTGCAGGGAAAATCAGGAACAATTACGAACAATGATCATGTGAGAAGATCAATACAAATTCCGAAGGAATTCCACGTTCCAGAAAACAGGAAAGGAAGCGCCCCCGACCCTGAAGGGGTCGAATAGGTTCCCTTCGAGGTTGTAGACATGCGACCCCTCTGGGGTCGAACATATGCCTGTTGTTTTTTATGTAACATGAGAATCCTTTGGATTCTGTACAAATGGATTTCAAAAGAGTTGAGACAGAGAAAAGGTGATACAGAAATCTATCTATGATGTCAACCCGGTATTAATCCAGAAGGGATTGCACGTTGCAAAAAAATGATCAAAAAACAACAGACCTCATCGGAGTAGAATAAAAAAGCAGGAACAATGATCATGTGAGACGATCAATATAAATTCCGAAGGAATTCCACGTTCCAAAAAAAAGGAAAGGAAGCGTCCCCGACCCTGAAGGGGTCGAATAGGTTCCCTTCCGAGGTTACAGACATGCGACCCCTCTGGGGTCGTACATATGCCTGTTGTTTTTTATGTAACATGAGAATCCTTTGGATTCTGTACAAATGGATTTCAAAAGAGTTGAGACAGAGAAAAGGTGATACAGAAATCTATCTATGATGTCAACCCGGTATTAATCCAGAAGGGATTGCACGTTGCAAAAAAATGATCAAAAAACAACAGACCTCATCGGAGTAGAATAAAAAAGCAGGAACAATGATCATGTGAGACGATCAATATAAATTCCGAAGGAATTCCACGTTCCAAAAAAAAGGAAAGGAAGCGTCCCCGACCCTGAAGGGGTCGAATAAACCAACGCCCGCCAAGGGGTCACATTTTATTCTATCCATTCAAACAAGTATTCATCTTTGAATTCAATCTGAAAATCATGTAGCAAGCTCAAATATTCAGCTTTGAATGATTTTTTCATATGATGCTCTTTTTGATTCTTAATATAATTGATAATCTTATCAACTTCATATTGGCTATACGAAAAAGCCCCATACCCCTCTTGCCAATAGAATTTATGCTTTGTAAATTTACTTTCATTGATAAATTCATTAGTCGATTTTTTAACCTCCCGCATCAAATCAGATAATGAGCATGAGGGCCGTATGCGTATTAAAAAATGAATATGATCAGGCATGCCGTTGATGGCCAATAAATGCTGATCCTTTTTTTTTACAATACCAGTAATGTACTTATACAATTCCTCCTCCCATGAAGGATGAATGACACATTCCCGGTTCCTGACTGCAAGCACAATTTGAATATAAATTTGAGAAAACGTAGATGGCATGATAGCGTTCGTTTAAAGATAAAAGATAATTTATTCGGGCGTTGATAAAATGCTATATGCCTTCATTGCGTGATGGCATATAGCAAATAAAACTATAGTACCCATTTTGATTTTATTAAGTTCCCAAAAACTCTAATTTTTGTATCAACATGTGTTGATTTTTTGAAAAATTGAAGAAAATTGAAATGAGGTATCTTCACCCAACCACCATCACCGCCTCAACCATTTTCTATCAGCTTTCAAATCTTGACATAGGGGTGCTTACAATTTTAATTTTGTACAACAATTTTGTTTCATGAAAAATTCGATCGCTCAGTCGTCGGATGGCTTGAAATTGATTTTGGGAGTATTACTCGCCTTTATAGCCATCAATGCCTTTGGAGGGGGAAGCTATGGCATGATGAGTCCCAAAGAGCTGCCCAAAGAATGGTTGGAGGGCAGTCCGTTTTCCTCCTTTTTCATTCCCTCACTCATCTTGTTTGTGGTGGTGGGGGGTAGTCATTTAATTGCCGCATTCTGTGTATTGCGCCACCGAAAGGGGGCTTATGTAACAGCGCTTTTGGCAGGGCTGGTGTTATTGGTGTGGATTCTAGTGCAAGTTGCCATTATTGGCTTTGTTTCGTTTTTGCAACCATTGATGGCACGACTTGCCGTGGTTGTTTTAGTATTGACCACGCAATTAAAATCCCGGTTGAACTAAGCAACAAGCACTATAGCTGTGAAAACACCCACCACATTTCTCTCGCTATTTCAAGACTTCGTTCAGCATATTTGGCGGTTTGTAGTTCAGTGCCATCAAACGCCTTGGGGTCATCGTATTTGATGGGAAAACGTGCTTCGGCTCCAATTACCATCGGACAGGCTTCGTCGGCACTGTTGCAGGTCATGATGGCGGCAAAGCCGGTGGCAGGATTGAATGAATCATCATAACACTTGGAGAAACACACGATCGCCTCTTCATTGTCATCGTATTTGATGGCATAGACCGGATTTTCTTGTGTAGATAACATCTGGATGTGGAAACCTTGTACCATCAGTGTTTCAGCTACCTTTGGAAAGAGGGCGGTAGCCTCGGTCCCACCTGAGTAACAATGCACTTTGGGAATGCCAAAATAATGAGCCATGGTTTGTGCCCAAATCTGCGACAAATGACTTCTGCGCGAGTTGTGGGTGCAGATAAAATTGAGGCGGATGGCCTGGTCGTTTTCTTTTTTATTTTTTATATAGTTAACAAGAGGAAGAAGAACCGACTTGCGATCTTCCGGTATCTCGACCTCCGTGAATGACAGGATGTGTTGTTGGATTTCAGGATACATTTTGATAATATTTATTTTTTAAATACAAGCTTGCTTTCACCAGTAAAATCAGTACCGGCACTTCCACCAATGGACCAATGACACCCACAAAAGCCTGTGCCGAATGAATGCCAAAGACCGTTATGGCGACGGCGATGGCCAATTCAAAATTGTTGCCGGTAGCAGTAAAAGATATTGATGCGTTTTTATCGTAAGGAACACCCATGCCCTTGTTGATAAAAAAGCTCACAAAAAACATTAAAATGAAATATACGATCAATGGAATGGCTACTTTGACCACATCCATTGGCAGTTCAAGGATCTTATCACCTTTGAGACTAAACATCAGTACAATGGTAAATAGCAGAGCATATAAAGTAATGTGAGAAATGAAGGGAACAAACTTGCGGTTGTACCAATCAGCTCCTTTTGCCTGCATAAGGTATTTGCGACTCAGAAAGCCGGCCAGAAACGGAATACCCAGATAGATGGCCACACTTTGTGCGACCTGTGCCATAGGTACATCGATGGCGTAAGATGCCAATCCCATGGCATTGGGTAGCACATGGATGAACAACCATGCATAAAAACTATACGTAAGGACCTGGAAAATGCTATTGAGAGCCACCAGGAGCGCCCCATATTCGCGGTTACCGCCAGCAAGATCGTTCCACACAATGACCATGGCAATGCAGCGGGCAAGGCCAATGAGGATGAGACCTACCATGTAGTCGGGCTCATCGCGCAAAAATAAAATGGCAAGCACAAACATTAAGATTGGGCCAATCAACCAATTTAGTACCAAAGAAAGGGTCATGGCCTTCTTGTTCTGGAAGGCTTTGGGCAATATAGAGTAGTCTACTTTTGCCAGTGGAGGATACATCATGAGGATGAGACCGATGGCCAAGGGCAAATTGGTGCTTCCTACAGATAATTGGTCAAAGAGGGTTTTGATGCCAGGAAAAAAGTAGCCAAGACCCACGCCCAAAACCATGGCTAAAAAGATCCATAAAGTGAGATATCTATCTAAAAACTTGAGTTTGACTTGCATAGAAACGACAGCTTATTAGGGTGGATTGAAGTTTTTTTGCCTGTACGATCGTAAAATTACAAATATTAGAATCCATCTTTTCGAATTATTAATTCTTCCAGCCCTCTTAATATGGATGACAGATCATTTTTAAGTACCATTTCACACTTTTTTTCCTTAAATTTGCACCACTGTTTCGGGATGTAGCGCAGTTGGTAGCGCACACGTCTGGGGGGCGTGAGGTCGCTGGTTCGAATCCAGTCATTCCGACAAAAAGGGGTTATTTATTAACCCCTTTTTTATTTAGCCCCAAATTTAAGGACATTTTTCTCCTCCTGGTGCTATCTTCCTATGCGCAACAACCCGGTTCGCAACAGGCCTTTTGCATTGGTTTTTTGGCAAAAACCGTAATGCTAAAGATGCCGGTATTGCCATTGCGAAAATCACTCAACTGGGTTTCGTTGAGGTATTGGCTGAGGATATCATCAGGTATATGGATGGCTTTTTCTTTTTGTACAACCATTCCTTCGAAGCCATTGTCTTTGATCATTTGAAGGTAAGCGTCTTTTTGAATGGCACCTGCCACGCAACCCGCATACATTTCAGCATCTTTTCTCAATGACTCCGGCAGTTCACCTACCAACACTACATCAGAAATGCTGAAGTGACCACCTGGCTTAAGTACGCGGTATATTTCTTTAAAAACATTGTTTTTATTGGGCACCAGATTGAGCACACAGTTGCTCACAATGACATCAGCCACATTGGCTGTGATGGGCATTTTTTCGATGTCACCCTGTCGGAACTCTACATTGTTGTAACCCAGTTTTTCTGCATTGGCCCGTGCTTTGTCTATCATGGCAGGGGTGAAGTCGATGCCTATTACCTTGCCCGTTTCTCCCGTTTCCGCGCGGGCTACAAAACAATCATTACCGGCACCGCTGCCCAGGTCTACTACAACATCCCCTTTTTTTATTTGTGCAAATTGGGTAGGCAGCCCACAGCCCAAGCCCAGGTCGGCATCGGCATTGTAGCCCTCCATTCCAGTGTAATCATCGGTCATAATGTTGTACACCTCGGTGGAGCAGCACCCTGATCCACAGCAGGATGCCTGGTTGTCTTCTTTATCCTGCAAGGCAATTTCACTGTATTTCTGTCTTACAATCTCCTTGAATTGTTCATCAGTTTGCATGGTATTAATGGTTTTATATATGAATAATGTATCGTAAAATAACGATGGATTTTGACAAAAAAAATCAACAGCAGCTTTCTCTGTTGAGGTAGTAACCGCCGAATAGCTCATTTATGTACGTTTGCGCCTGGCTCCAGGCTTCTTCATCGATGCAATAGCAGATGCGTACACCCTCAATTTCGCCTTTGATCAGCCCTGCCTCTTTCAATTCCTTGAGGTGTTGAGAAACGGTACTTTGCGAAAGAGGAAGTTCATCCACTATATCACCACAAATACATGCCGCTCTCTTAATCAGGAGTCGGAGGATGGCAACCCTCGCCGGATGGGCCAATGCCTTGGCAAACCTTGCCAGGTTGTTGTCCTTTACTGTAAACTCTTCACTCTTGGCTATTCCCACAGTTTTTTATTATTTATCGCAAAATTACGATAGATTTATCAACTTGTCAATACCCGGTGTTATTTTTTTTCAGAATTATTCAAAATAGGGTGTGATTTACCAATTTACCAATATACCAATATACCGATGGCGGATGCTTGCCCCTATGCCAGTTTACTGGTGTAGAGGTACCGATGATGGATGCTTGCCCCTATGCCGGTTTACTGGTGTAGGGGTACCGATGATGAATGCTTGCCCCTATGCCGGTTTACTGGTGTAGGGGTACCGATGATGAATGCTTGCCCCTATGCCAGTTTACTGGTGTAGGGGTACCGATATACAGATGTTGGATACGCCGATGTTGGATGCTTGCCCCTATGCCAGTTTACTGGTGTAGGGGTACCGATATACAGATGTTGGATACGCCGATGGCGCATGCTTGCCCCTATGCCAGTTTACTGGTGTAGGGGTACCGATGATGGATGCTTGCCCCTATGCCGGTTTACGGGTGTAGGGGTACCGATTTTGAATTTACCAATATACCGATATACCGATTTCGGATGCTTGCTCCTAGGCCAGGTTTTCATATGTAGGGATACCGACAGTGGATGCTTGCCCCTATGCCAGTTTTCTTGTGTAGGGGTACCGATGTTGAATGCTTGCCCCTATGCCAGTTTTCTTGTGTAGGGGTACCGATGTTGAATGCTTGCCCCTATGCCAGTTTTCTTGTGTAGGGGTACCGACAGTGGATGCTTGCCCCTATGCCAGTTTACTGGTGTAGGGGTACCGATGGTGGAATAGGAAGCGACGCAAATCATTGCGTCGCCACAGTTGTTTAAAAATGAAATATGGTATTATCCCTTCCAAATGGGGTCCCAACTCCGGCTTTGCCGGCATAAGGATAATCATCCCGTTACCTCTTTTTTCCTGACATCACAGCTTCTACACACTTTTCTGCTCTTCGAATGCGGGTTTCTTCTTTTTTGGCTTCAAGTATAGATTCACAATACTCCCTGCGTTGGGAAGGAGATAGGGTTTCCCACCTGGCTTTGAAGTCCTTGTTTATTAGAAATGGAAGTAATTCATCGGGTGTAAGCAAATCAGGCTTTGGGCTTGTCTTGATTTTGAGACCCTTTTCACTGTTGTTGATAGCTTCTTTAACATAAGCTTTGATGGGTGCTTTTTTGATTTCGCTTAAAGAAGTAAAACGCCATTGACGCATGGCCTTGGTTTTGCCTTCCTGGGCGTTGATAAGCAGGTTTTTATAATCTTTCAGGAGCCCACCCTGGAAAAACCATATTCCCACATAGTTTTTAAAGGCGGCCAGACCCAAGATGTTCTGACCGCCTTTGGTATAACATGGACCACCCCACTTGATCGTTTCATCGAGACCACTAGCTAAGACCAATTCCCTAAGGAGGATGATCTCCTCTTTCCAATGGGCCAAGCCTTCGATATAGCCAGTGACGGTGGTGATTTTTTGCATCTTACATTTTATTCGGATTCATCAAATCATAAAACTGATCCAGTTTAGGCAACAGGATGATGCGTGTTCTTCGATTGGTAGCCCTGCCTTCTGCTGTGTTGTTGTCAGCCAGGGTGTTGTATTCGCCTCTACCGGCAGCAATGAGTTTATTGGGATCTACCTTGTAAGTGTTTTGAAGCATTCTTACTACAGAAGTAGCTCTTTTAACACTCAAATCCCAATTGTCTTTGATGCAGTCGGTAGCGATGGGCTTATTGTCTGTATAACCTTCTACCATGATTTCAATGTCTTTGCGGGACTCAACTATCTTTGCAATCTTGCCCAATACCTCCTTGGCTCTTGGGGTGAGATTGGAACTGCCAGACTGGTACAACATTTTATCAGAAAGATTGATAAATACCACTGTTTTGTCAACCTTGATTTCAACATCCTGATCGTCAAGCCCATCTTTCAATGCACTTTTCAGGTTGACTGCCAAAGCGAGGTTGATAGAGTCTGCCTTACTCTTTGCCTGTTGTAACAACTGGATGTATTTGTCTTTTTTCTCCATTTGTGCCAAAGTAGCTTTCATGTTTTCATTGGCTGCCTTGCTCATTACAGTTAGGTTGCCCACCTGTTCAAATTGCTGGTCTCTTGTCTTTCTTGCGTCTGCCAATTGCGACCTCAGATCCGTGATTTGATCGTCTTTTTGTTTGACATTCCCTTTCAGACCTTCTCGCTCCTGTTCACAAGCTGATAATTTTTTCATGTACATGTTGAGATCCTCTCCACACTTACCCAGCTGTTCGTTGACCCTTGCCATTTCTTTGGCATGTGAATCCTTCATCTCCGTCATTTTCTTCTTACTCACACAAGAAGTAAAACTGCCTACAACCATCATTCCGGCTGTCAGCCATACAAATCCTTTCATACTCAAAAACTTATAAATTAATTTGATTAGATAATAAAATACGTATTAATAACTCTTTTAATACTGCAAAAATTGTTCCAAATAGGGGTTAGGGGCTAGGGGTTAGGGGATAGTAGGGATAAGGGGTTAGGGACTAGGGGTTAGGGTAGCATCTGCTCAAGCAATTCTATGAGCAAAACTAGTCCCCAGTCCCTGGCCCCTAAAACCTGCACCAGTCCCTAGCCCCTAAAACCCGCACCAGTCCCTAGCCCCTAAAACCTGCACCAGACCCTAGCCCCTAAAACCTATTCAAACCCCTAAAACCTATTCCCTACTAATTTGTTAGTTTGGAAAACAAAAAAAAATGAAATACTTACTGACTCTGGCCATTGCGGCTACATTATTTTCCTGCAAACAAAAGGTAGAAGAAACCAAGGCACCAGAAGCCACTCCGGCTGTTGACACTTTGGCGATCCCAACTTTGACCCAAAGATGGGCTACTGATACGATTTTGAAAACACCTGAATCTGTCATTTTTGATGAAAAATATGGTGTTT
>ERZ724526.473-NODE-473-length-23371-cov-5.494253_pt1 | contig 23371 bp, 23 predicted proteins | sample MGYA00376059_ERZ724526 | MGnify/ENA primary metagenome ERZ724526 (study PRJEB28724, sample SAMN07190883) | activated sludge metagenome | isolation source: activated sludge of sewage treatment plant in Hong Hong | place: Hong Kong | collected 2016-03-17 ...
ATTGAAATACCAAACCACTTCCATTTGATGTCCATCTTTTTCGGCATAAAGAATGGCTTCATAATTCAAATGTTCGATATATGATCCATCATCAAATGTAACCCTGGTTGGAAAGCATTTCTTTAGGAAAATCTCCAGCATTTCAGCTAATCTTCTCATTATTAATCACCTTATGTGAATGGGAATACCGCGCCAATTCAATATTGCTCGCTCAATTTGCCAGGAAGAGTTTGGAGCCACATGGCGAATTACAACTGTTGCATGACCGGAAGCATTAGCAGCAAATGTCGCAGAAGCTAGATTCCAAACTAACTTGTTCTTGACTCCGAGTCCATTTAAAATGGCTCCGATTGGTGTTTTTGCAATAGTAGTCCCTATTGCTGCAGCATCAATGCTAGCCCCTTTACCCGCCCAGAATACCGAGTTAGCACCACCATTAAGACCAGCAACCCACAGTGTTCCAGCGCCCCAAGTGTACCCTGCATACTTACCGCTAGAATATGACGCTGAACAATAATCTACTCCACCATTGATGCCTAGAATTTTGCGTGCATCGATAGTCGAGTACATTCCAAAGGTTACAAAACTTGAAATTCCATCTCCAAAACCCGCTATAGCATTGACAATTCCTTGCGATAGAGGATCCCCAATAGCCCACAAACCATACGAATCGACAAAACCCATTGGCCTCTGTCCCACATACCCCCAAACATTCATTCCTCCCATCAACCCAATTGGATCAGGCGAGATGTACCTTCCTGTTTCCGGATCATAATCACGAAAATAATTGTAGTGAAGATTGGTTTCCTTATCCCAATATTGCCCCGGAAATCGAAGATTGTATTCAAATTTGGCCCCATCCCCATCAGGATCTTCTTCGGGTAAGGCTTCACCAAAAGCACCGCTATGCCACTGCCACACGACACGATTTTGTGAATCAAGAATTGCACGCGGGGTATTTAAATGATCAGCGTGAATTTGATAAACCGTAAATTCACCTGTGCTGTTTTTCTTAATGATAGCGATTGGCGTATCATCGAGCCATACGGTTTCCTGCCTTGGCCCATTTTTATCATATTCACCGATTAATTTTCCATCTGAATCGTATACAAATCGATAAGGTCCATTGACCAACCATGCACCGGCTTTGATCACACGCTCACCAAACGCATTATAAAAATACCAATTCGTTTTGCTTGCACGATCAACTCGGGACAGGCGCCCCCCCGTGTTATAGGTATAGCTGGTTGAGCCATCATTAATAATATTTCCCGCCAAATCATACGAATAGGATTCAACGGCCGACCTGCTAACACTTAACAGCCGGTTACTATTGGGAAGGTAATCATAGGTATAAAGCTGACTACCCGGTTGGCTGGTGATACGGTTGCCATTCGCGTCATAAGTCCATAGCGCCATGCTGGTACTACCAACTTCACTCGTAAGACGGTCGAGGCTATCGTGCGTAAAAATGCGATTAAGCGCGGGGATATCGGTGTGCAAGTATTGAGCAATACGCCCAGCTTCATCAAAATGGATAGTGCGTACGGTATTTCCATCTGGATATTGAGTTAATCGCCCATCGGTATCAAATTGACGTGTATAGGTTTGATTATTCCACCAGACCCAACTTTTAGCTGCTCCAAACGGTTGATAAGTAATATCGCGTATCAGCGTCGTGCCATTCAATAGAATTTCATTCGGTCGCCCATCGATTCCATATAGCGTCGATATCTGAGCGCCAGAGGGATAAGTGGTTTGTGTAAGCTTACCGGTTTGATCATAAGTATACCCAAGGGTATGCGTTATACTCACCGTTCCGAGCTTGGTCGTTTGTGCTTTACTAACAAGGCGACCCTGTTGATCATAGCTAAATTGTGTACTTCCTGAACCATCGGTTATGCTAGTAAGACGTCCTGTGCCATGAGCGCCTGCATCATATTGCCATGTTGGAATGGTAGTTCCAGGAATACCAGTTACTGCAGAATGCGATCGTTTGAGTGGTCGATTCAATGCATCCCAGAAATAGGTATGCTTAACACCCCGCGCATCAGTTACAGTTTTAAGATTGCCTGCACTATCATAAGCGTATTTGATCAAACCACGATCAGCCGACATTTCGCGAGTCAGGTCTCCTAACCCGTTGTAGGTATAGCTAGTCACAACTCCGTTGGGAGCAGTTACCTGGGTTATTTCATCTTGATGGTTATATTGAAGACGTGTCAAACCCTGGGCTGGATCAGTTATTTGGGTAAGGCGATTTAATGCATCGAATTGATTCGTTGTTGTAAAGGCTAATGGGTTGATACTTTGTTTGAAGTTTCCATTAGGGTCATAACCCCACTCGGTTATTTGGTTTTGTGCGCCAATTGATTTCCACAATCTTCCCAAAGCGTCGTATTCACTGCGATGAGTTTGGGTAAGGGTATTGAGAGGATCAAATATCTCTTCTCTAATAGGATTCCCCAAGCTGTCTAACGTGTAATGAATTCGATTGCCCAGATTATCGTTGATCCCAATGAGACGATGGGCTGCATCATAGGTATATCGCAGCGAAGAGCCGTCAGGCAGGATAACTTTTATAAGTTGTCCTGCGTCATCATACGCATAATTAGTAATTTCAGTACCTACAACGCGGTTTAATAGACGTTGCCGTACATCGTACATCAACGTTGTCACCAATCCGTTGGGGTCGATCATTTCTTCTATTTGACCATGCGCATTGTAGCGAGTCATTTGAGTTTGATGGCCTAGCGCATTGGTAATACGCTGCGTCAGACCACGGCAGCCATAATGACCACTATTACAATTTGCATCCGGAGGATAAAAGTCGATTGTCGTAATATCGGATAAATCAGTACGAGGCCCATCAATCAAAGTTTGCAGAATAAAGCCTGGAACCGTTGGGTGATAGTGGTAATTGATAGTCCAGGTACGAGAAGCTGGGCTTGATAAATCACGCAAATGGTAATGGGTTATATTTCCTCGATCATCATAGTCAACTTTTGTTTCACGATTAGGTTCAGTAATAACTTGAGGCAGTTGAAAGGTCGGGTGCCAACTTGTCAGCGTTTTACGCTCAGTAGAATTGGTTGTGGGGTTGTAACTAACTAAATCCGTTGGGCAAGATTGACTTGTACTTAACCCTTCAACACGCGCTATTTCGAGATTTCGGTCGAGATCATAGGCATAACAGGTTCTATTCCCGTTGAAATCGATTTGACTAACTATATTACCCTGCTCATCATAATCCAAGCTGCTTGAGGCAGCATTACAACCTGAACCCGCAGGTTGTGATTGGCCAGTACTTCTTACTACTCCTTGTATTGCCGCCATGGAGTATGATTTTTGTGATCCCAGTGGATCAGTAATTACAGTATTTTCTTCAGTTAAATAATTTACCTGATGTAAATCGATACCATTTGCATGCTCAGATGAAATAGCTTCTCCATGGATACCGTATCGGTATATAGAATAACGGTTACCATTACCATCAGTAATTCCTGTCAGTGCCTCGGGCCGATCTATATCTCCAGTATAGTGCAACTCATTATAATGATAACTACGAGTCGTTCCATCCGGGTAATAAACATTTATAAGATTTCCTTTTAAATCATATCCATAATGATAAACATTTCCTGAAACATCAATAAGCGCTGTGAGTAAATTGCTTTCATTATAAGCAAACTGTAATCTTCGATTTATATCATCTTCAACAATAATTAACCGATCAGCTTCATCATAATAAAAAGTTAGGATTCGCCCTGAACGCTGCTTGACCTTTTGTAGTCTACCAACTGCGGAATAATACTCTATAGAATCTGTGGCAGAGATAATGTAATTCCAGCCAGTACGCACCCCAGCTTCATCTTTGAGCTCAATCAGCTGATCTGTAATGTCCGAATCTGATATCCAGTTCCCATAGACTAAATCAAATTTAATTACAGCACCGCTTTCACGAAAAATATATACTCTAGAATCAGGATATAACGCATCAACCCTTAGATATTTATTAAAGTTACTGCGCCAACCGTTTCCTTGACTTGTGGCTTCCAGTCCGTAGTTATATGTTCTACTATAACTAAGTGTATTGCTAAGATAATCAATTTCAGTTTGAAATTTATTTCCAATACCTATATTGATAGGGTTAGTACCATTATTAGTAATGGCGGAACAGTTATTACCTAAATTTTTAAAAAAATTAACCTTGCCTCTTTTATATAATTCAAAACCGAATGGTGAAAGTTCTTGGGGGGGATCTGAACTTAAGAAAAAACCAGCACAAGCTGGACCGCGAACTGAATATGGATCATTTCCTCGGTGTTTAATTGTTACACCATCTGCTTTAACTTCAAGCTTATGAGGTAAATTAAATCCATTTTTTAAGAAATAATCTTTACATGCTTCTAACGGTGTACTTCCAACTCCTTCTTTGACATCTGTAAATCTATGGTACCAGGGAATAGCAGAATAGCGATTTCCAAAATCGAATGACCAAGCATTTGGAATTTCTAACAATAGACTTGAAATTAAAGTTAGATTAATAAAAATCAACTGTAAGTAGCTTTTTAAGGTAATTGACTTCATATCGGGGATTTTAGGTAAAATTTACTCAAGATTGATAGCTGTAGTAAACCAGCAGCACAACTAATTTTTTTTGGATTAGAGTAAATGCAAGGATTATTTCCCACATTTTTGCTAGCATAGCGAAGCAATCATTTTTTTCACATCTTCCATTTGTTTTAAGCGAAAATTATCATCAGCTTCTTTGAGACCGCCCATTCCATCAGGAATACTTAATTGAGGTGTGTTTTTTAAAAGCTCCATATTGCTACGGGCTTGATTGCATTGTTCTTTCTTAGTGTTAGCTTCAGCCAGTTGTTTCTTTTTGGCTTCTTCACGGGCAGCGCGGCGTTCCTTAAATCCTTCTTCTTTTTGAGTTACATGCTCAGGGGCTGGGGTATTTTCATCATCCATTGAGTAAGCAGATGAATATTGCAGGCTGACGCGGGTGGGTACAATAGGACTTCCCGCTGGGGGTGGTTGGTCGGAGTATTCCACGCGGCCTTTTTCATCGATCCATTTATAGATTTGACTATTTACATTTGAAACAAAAAAGAGCAATAGCGATAGAAAAAGAAGCTTAGGCATGGTTTTTCTCCTAAAATAAAAATCTATCGATCGTTTTCTTTTAAACTTTATCGAGATAGAAGGAGATAAATAAATGCGGTATTGGCTAATGAAATCAGAGCCTTCCGAAGTCAGTATTGATGATTTGGCTGCAAAACCAGACCAAACCGTTGCTTGGGACGGCGTGCGCAATTACCAAGCACGTAATTTCATGCGCAACCAAATGCAATTGGGAGATCAAACTTTTTTCTACCATTCAAGCTGCGAACAGCCGGGTATTGCTGGTATCACAACCGTGTCGAAACTCGCTTACCCTGATGCGACCCAATTCAACCCGAAGAGTAAATATTACGACCCCAAGTCGACACCTGAGAATCCTCGTTGGTTTAATGTTGAGGTAAAGCTCGTCAGAAAAACTCGGTTAGTTTCTCTCAAAGAATTAAGAAGCTATCCGGAGCTTGCTAATATGCGAATACTGCAAAAAGGCAATCGCTTATCGATTACGCCGATTGATCCATCCGAGTGGACATTCATCCTTGGGAAAATTTAACTCAGAGAATTAAGATGGAATGGTGGCTGATTTATTTATTGCTTGGTGCTATCGTTGGTTATATCGCCGGATTATTTGGCATTGGCGGTGGCCTTGTCATCGTTCCAGTGCTGGTTTATATGTTTACGCTGCAAGCTTTTCCTGCCGATCGAGTTTTACATTTTGCCTTGGGCACAACTATGGCAACGATTATTTTTACATCGCTATCAAGTCTACGGATGCACCATGTGCATGGTGCTGTTAATTGGTTGATCGTCAGGTATCTTTCACCCGGTATTATTTTGGGAACGTTGGCAGGATCAACTCTTGCCAGCGCATTATCGACATCGGTGCTGGGTGTTATCGTCGTACTCTTTATTTATTATGCAGCAACCCAGATGTGGCTGAAGTTACTACCCAAGCCTGAATATACGCTACCCGGAAAAGGTGGGTTATTCATAACGGGAAGTATCATCGGTTCGGTATCAAGTTTAGTAGCAATCGGTGGCGGGCTTTTAACGGTTCCATTTCTTTCGCTATGCAAAGTCAAGCTCCAGCAAGCCATTGGAACCGCGGCAGCAGTTGGTTTTCCGATTGCACTGGCGGGAACCATCGGTTATATCATCAATGGTGAACTACAAACCCAAGCGCTTCCAGAATATAGCTTAGGGTATGTCTATTTACCAGCTTTGGGTTGGATTGCAGCAGCCAGTATGCTAACAGCGCCATTGGGAGCTAAAACGACACATCGTATCCAAACAGCGACGCTAAAAAAGCTATTTATCGTATTGCTGTATTGTTTAGGCACAAAAATGCTGTTCGATATCTTATCCAATTAAATTATTGTGTTAAGCGAACCAAGGCTTCCTGATAACGATTAACAGTCTGCAACAAGATCTCATCAGGAATTTCCGGTGCAGGGGGCTTTTTGTTCCATCCCGATCGTTCCAGCCAGTTTCGAACGAACTGCTTATCAAAGCTGGGAGGACTCATTCCCGGTTGATATTGGTCTACTGGCCAGAAACGCGATGAATCCGGGGTCAATACTTCATCGATCAAGTAAAGTCTACCAGCTTGATCTTGCCCAAATTCAAACTTGGTATCTGCAATGATGATTCCTTTTTGCAACGCATAATCAGCAGCCTCAGTATAAAGGGCGATGGAGATATCTCTCACCTGTGAAGCCAACTGTGTTCCCAACATTTGCTCACAAATCGCAAACGAAATATTTTCATCGTGCTCTCCTGCCTGTGCTTTGGTTGAAGGCGTAAAGATTGCGCCTTGCGGTAGCTTTTCAGCTTCTCTTAAGCCTGCTGGTAGTTTAATCCCACTGATTGCCCCACTATTTTGATAATCTTTCCAGCCAGAACCAATGATATAGCCTCGTACGATTGCTTCGATCGGAAGTGGTTTAAGACGTTTTACCACGAACGCGCGATCGATGACTTGATCACATTCTTGCGGAGATACCACCGTTTGCGGCAAAACACCGGTTAAATGATTAGGAATAATGTGCTTGAGCTTCTCAAACCAGAAGGCTGAAATCTGAGTTAGCAATTTGCCTTTACCCGGAATAGGTGTGGGTAGAATCACATCGAATGCGGACAATCGATCGGTTTGGATAATCAACAAGTTATCTGCATCCACCGCATAAATATCTCGCACCTTACCCCGATGAATGAGGGGAAGACTGTTCAGAGTCGTCTCAAAGAGTGCTGTCGAATTTTTCATCTTACCTTTCCGATAAAGTAGCCCTGATGGTTAATGCATTGTCTAATGCTTGCTCAAGCGTATCACCAAGAACCGTAATATGCCCCATTTTTCTCCCTGGCCTCGCTTCACTTTTGCCATATAAATGGAGTTTCGCAGCAGGTTGTTCTAAAACATTGTTCCAATCAGGCTCACCGTTATGCCATAAATCTCCCAGTAAATTTATCATAACAGCAGCGGGTGTTTTCATTGCAGTACTGCCGAGCGGTAACTGGCACAGTGTGCGAACTTGTTGTTCAAATTGAGAAGTTATACAAGCGTCGATTGAAAAATGACCACTATTATGGGGGCGCGGCGCAATCTCGTTAATGAGCAACTGACCATTCTGCAATAAGAAAAATTCGACGCACAGCACACCCTGATAATCCAGTTTGGTCGCTAACTCAGTAGCAATGCGACAGGCTTGTTGTTGAATCGAATCTGAAATACGGGCAGGTACCAAGCTAACATCGAGTATACCCTGTTGATGTTGATTCTCGATGACTGGGAAATGAACCGTCTTGCCATCGAATCCCCGCGCCAAGATAACCGAAATTTCGCAAGCAAGTGGAAGGAATTGCTCTAATACACAAGGGACTTGCCGAAGTTTCTCAAAGGCCGGCGACAAATCATTGATATGGGTAATTCTAACTTGTCCTTTACCATCGTAACCGAGTTGACTGACTTTCAAAATGCCAGGGCATAACGATTGATAAATCGGCGATGCTAAATCATCTCCAGATTGGATGACAGCAAACGGCGCAACTGCAAATCCATTTGCCGATAGAAACTGTTTTTCATGAATACGATCTTGTGCAATCGAGACACTATTAGCATTCGGACTAACGATACGTTGCTGCGCGAGATAGCGTAATGCTGCTGCGGGTACGTTCTCAAATTCAGTGGTAATGGCAGCACAACTGTTACTCAAATCACCTAGTGCTTGATAATCGAGATAATCTGCTTGCAAATGACGTTCAGCGATTCTCCCCGCCGGACTATCGTCTGCAGGATCCAACACGGTAACCCGATAGCCCAGTGTTTGAGCTGCCATCGTAAACATACGACCTAACTGGCCACCGCCCAACAGGCCAAGCATTGCACCGGGTAAAATCATCATACTTCAGGCAGTGTCATCGCAGCCACAGTGGCCGCTTGTTTCTCTCGGAATGCAGTGAGTTTGGCGGCTAATTGATGATCTTTGGTCGCTAATAACGCAATGGCAAACAATGCAGCATTGGCTGCACCCGCTTCACCAATCGCGAAGGTTGCAACCGGTACACCCTTTGGCATTTGCACAATGGAAAGCAGTGAGTCGAGCCCATTTAACTGTTTCGAAGTCACTGGGACACCTAATACTGGCACGATGGTTTTAGCCGCAATCATACCGGGCAAATGTGCAGCGCCCCCAGCACCGGCAATAATGCACTGGATCCCCCGCCCAATTGCAGAATCAGCAAACTCAAACATCCGATCAGGCGTACGGTGCGCAGATACAATGAGTGTTTCATGCGGGATTAAAAATTCTTTCAACACCTGTGCAGCGTGTTGCATGACATTCCAGTCACTGTTGCTGCCCATGACGATGCTAACTAATGGGTTAACCATTTGGATTGGAAAAATATAAAATTTAATGAGGGTGACGAAAGCGGTAATAATAAACTAGAATTAACGAATCGATAAATCAGTAAAATAGCCATTGCTTCCATGAATTTTCAGCGCGGACAGAAAAAAGAAGAACCCGAAATCAATCTGGTTCCGATGATCGATGTACTTTTAGTCATCCTGATCTTCTTAGTTATTACCACGACTTATTCAAAATTTTCAGAGCTTGAAATTACATTGCCTGAAGCAACGGCGATTGAAGTGGATAAGAATGTTCAACGCCCTAATACCATTGATGTCAGTGTCAGTGCGAGTGGTGGTTATACGATCAATCTGTCACCGATCACGTTTTCAAGTATTGAAGCGTTACGTGATGCATTAAAAGTTGCAGCCAAGGATAATCAAAATCCGATCATCATCATCAATGCGGATGCTAAAGCTTCGCATCAATCGGTGATCACGGTGATGGAAGCAGCACGCCTTGCGGGCTATAATCAAGTCACCTTTACGACAGAAGTGCAACCCAAATTGCAGTAAGTTATGATACGGCTCGCAAGAATTTATTAACTAATCATAATTAAAATAAACACAATGGCTTCATTATTCAATTTCTTATTTAAAGGAAAAAACATGAGTACGAATGTTGATAACTTTTCTAAAGCTGCCTTGTCCGGTAATACCTATGTTTTAGCACCACTGCCTTATGCAGATAATGCGTTAGAGCCTGTTATTTCTGCGAATACCTTGAGCTTTCATTATGGCAAGCACCACAAAGCCTATGTGGATAATTTAAACAAACTCTTGGCTGATACGCCTTTAGCAGGTCAATCACTGGAACAAATCATCAAAGCTACAGCCGGTCAAGCGGATAAAGCAGGGATTTTCAATAATGCGGCTCAAATCTGGAATCACATGTTTTACTGGCACAGTTTGAGTCCTAAAGGGGGCGGTGAGCCACCTGCAGCACTGAAGCAAAAAATCGAAGCGGCGTTTGGCAGTGTCGATAATTGCAAAAAAGAATTGGCAAATGCGGCTGTCACTCAATTCGGGAGTGGATGGGCTTGGTTAGTTCAAGATGGCGATAAGCTCGCCATTGCTAAAACCAGTAATGCGGAAACGCCAATTACTAAGAGCTCCCGCCCACTTCTCACGATCGACGTATGGGAACATGCTTACTACATCGATTTCCAGAATCGTCGCCCGGATTATGTGAATACCGTGTTGGATAAACTGATCAACTGGGAATTTGCTGCTGCAAATCTGAGTTAATCCTCTATTTTATATGACTGATATCACCATCGCGCTTTCAAAAGGACGCATATTCGAAGACACTGCGCCCTTTCTGAAAGCAGCGGGTATCATCGCACAAGATGATCCTGAAGCTTCGCGCAAACTCATCATCGCGACCAACAAACCCAATGTTCGTCTCATCATGGTGCGTGCATCGGATGTTCCAACTTATGTGCAATATGGTGCGGCTGATCTCGGTGTGGCTGGCAAAGATGTATTGCTTGAACATGGGGGCATGGGATTGTATCAACCGCTCGATTTGCAAATCGCACGCTGCAAAATGATGGTTGCGGTTCCGGAGGATTTTGATTATCAGTCGGCTGTGTTTCAGGGTGCGCGTTTACGAGTTGCAACCAAGTATCTCAAAACTGCGCGCGACCATTTTGCCGAGAAAGGCATGCATGTCGATCTAATTAAATTATATGGATCGATGGAATTAGCGCCTCTCGTTGGACTGGCGGATGCTATCGTCGATTTGGTTTCCAGCGGCAATACCTTGAAAGCAAATCACCTCAAAGCGGTTGAAGAAATTCGACCGATTTCCGCGCGGCTAATCATCAATCAAGCTGCGCTGAAGTTGAAACGCGCAACCATTCAACCGATGCTCGAATCTTTTGAAAGTGTTATCGGCGCCGCCTAATCGTTTCAGGAAGAACAGTCTATGATCAACATTAAACATTTATCCTCGCTTGATCCTCATTTTAATGAAACATTAGATGCGTTGCTGGCGTTTGAGACTACGCAAGATAATGCGATCATCGAAACCGTGACGCGTATTCTGTCCGAAATCCGTACCCATGGGGATAGTGCATTGCTCGACTATACACGCCGCTTTGATCATTTGCATGCTAATACCCTTGCAGAACTCGAGTTGCCCATGCAATCTTGCCAGCAAGCGTTGCAAAACCTGAGCCCCGCAGAAAGCGAAGCCCTTAAACATGCGGCCCAGCGCATTAAGCAATATCACGAAAAACAACTATCGCAATCTTGGCAATATACCGAAGCAGATGGTACTCAGCTCGGGCAAAAAATCACTGCATTGGATCGAGTTGGATTATATGTGCCTGGCGGCAAAGCTTCTTATCCTTCGTCGGTACTGATGAATGCTATCCCAGCCAAAGTTGCCGGTGTCGATGAGCTAATCATGGTTGTCCCCACTCCGCGCGGCGAAAAAAATCAGCTTGTCCTTGCAGCGGCTGCAATTGCCGGCGTAGATCGAGTATTTACGATTGGTGGTGCACAGGCCATTGCGGCATTAGCTTACGGCACTCAAACGGTTCCCAAAGTCGATAAAATCGTAGGTCCAGGCAATGCTTATGTCGCCACCGCGAAACGCCTGGTTTTTGGGCAAGTGGGTATCGATATGGTCGCTGGCCCTTCGGAAATTCTGGTCATTTGCGATGGCCACGTTAATCCAGATTGGATTGCTATGGATTTATTTTCTCAAGCAGAACATGATGAACAAGCGCAATCGATTTTACTTTCTCCGGATCAATCATTTATCGATGCCGTTCAAGCCAGTATCGATCGGTTGATTGCCGATCAATCCCGTAAAGCTGTGATACAGACATCACTCGAAAATCGCGGCGCTTTGATCAAAGTCCGTGATCTGACGGAAGCTTGCAAGATTGCCAACCGTATTGCACCGGAGCATCTTGAATTAGCGGTTGCTGAGCCTGAACAATGGGTCGATCAGCTCAAACACGCTGGGGCTATTTTCATGGGATACCATACCTGTGAAGCGCTTGGGGATTATTGTGCAGGTACCAATCATGTATTGCCGACATCGGGTACCGCTCGGTTCTCTTCTCCACTAGGTGTTTATGATTTTCAGAAACGCACGAGCTTGATCAGCGTTTCACCGCAAAGCGCCCATCAGTTAGGCCAAATTGCTTCTACTTTAGCGCGTGGTGAGGGTTTGCAAGCGCATGCCTTATCAGCCGAGTATCGCTGTAATTGACATCAAACATTGCAGTAATCGACAGTACTAGCATGAATAAAGCGTTTGTCAAAGAAAACGACGATTCAGAAGAACTCGAAGCAGAAGTCGTTAGTTCCCCTTTACCAGTAGGCAGTAAAAACTACATCACGCCGGCAGGTCACGCCCGCCTCATGGAAGAATACCAATGGTTGCTCAACAAAGAACGCCCGGATGTAACTGCGATCGTATCGTGGGCAGCCGGCAATGGCGATCGTTCTGAAAATGGCGATTATATTTATGGCAAGCGACGCTTACGTGAAATCGACAAACGCTTACGTTTTCTGTCCAAGCGGCTTGAAATCGCTGAAATTATCGACCCGACGCTGCCGCGCGAAGACAGCACACGAATTTTCTTTGGCGCAACTGTTTGCTACTTAGATCAAACGGGCGTGGAGAGAACGGTATCCATCGTCGGTATCGATGAAATCGATCCCTTTAAAGGTTATATTAGCTGGATCTCCCCCGTTGCACGGGCGCTGATTTCTGCCCAAGAAGGGGATACCGTTCACTTGCGCACACCAACGGGTGTTGAAAAGCTGGAAATCTTGTCGGTTGAATATCGACCCATTGAAATTCCTTCCTTCCAACCATTATCTGTTAAATAGAAATTCACATTTTGATTTTATTTCCTTGAACCAAAATTGGGGTTTATTTTTATAGATCACCCGTTTTGCTATGATGATGGCCAAATCGGTGGGTCATTCAGAAACAAGGAGATAGTATGAGCAATGCTATATTAGATTTTATTTGTGATGGAATAGATTGTGTCATTCTGAATGTTTAATTTTAATTGAGTCACATAGTAAAATTGATGAGAAATGGGCTATTTTGCGAAATATAAATGAGTATAAAATGGAAATAACTACAAAGATTTACCATGGAGATAGTAAGGAACAATTAAAACAGATTCCAAATCATTCTATTGATCTGATAGTAACTTCACCACCTTACGCGGATCAACGAAAAGACACATATGGTGGAATTCATCATGATAAATACGTGAATTGGTTCTTGCCTATATCAGAACAGCTTTTACGTGTTCTTAAGCCAACAGGAACGTTTGTCTTAAACATCAAAGAAAAGGTAGTTGAAGGTGAGCGAAGTACATATGTAATGGAACTCATTCTAGAAATGCGTAAACAAGGATGGTTATGGACAGAGGAGTTTATTTGGCATAAGAAAAATTGCTATCCTGGAAAGTGGCCAAATCGCTTCCGCGACGCATGGGAAAGGCTACTTCAGTTTAATAAAAACCGAAAATTTCATATGTACCAGGAGGAAGTAATGGTACCAATGGGCGAATGGGCAAACACAAGACTGAAGAATCTTTCTGAAACCGATAAAATCCGTGACAACTCAAAAGCTGGAAGTGGATTTGGTAAAAATATTTCAAACTGGCTTGATAGAGATAAGGCGTACCCAACAAATGTTCTTCATTTGGCGACCGAATGTAACAATAAAAATCATAGTGCGGCTTTTCCTGAAGAGTTACCAGAATGGTTCATCAAACTTTTTACAAAAGAAAGTGACATGGTTCTTGATCCATTTATGGGTTCTGGAACGACATTAATTGTCGCAAACCGAATGAGAAGAAATTCAATAGGTATCGACATCATTCCTGAGTATTGTGAAATGGTGAAAAGACAATTGCAACCCGTTGAGTTATATCTATTCTAACCACAGATGGAATATGAAAGCATTAAGTCTACAAGACGTATCTCTGTACGTTGAAGAAAACATTGGGATTTTCCACCAGAAGCGAATTCAAAGTATTGATAAATTAAAATTATCGCAAGTTCTCAAGCGGAAAAATCCATATTTATTCAAAGCAAAATATATTCTGACTGCTGAACAGATTATAAAAAGTTTGGTGGACGCGCATATATCATCAAATGAAGAAACTATTTTTGGCGATTGGCTAGAAGGATTTGCTATTTTCATCAACGATAAGGTTTACGGCGGACGTAAATCGGGCATCAAGGGCATTGATCTGGAATTTGACAAAGATGGGGTAAGAAATATTGTAACAATCAAATCGGGACCCAATTGGGGCAATAGCTCGCAAATAGTTAAAATGGTAACGGATTTCAAGACCGCTAAAAAAACATTGAGAACCAGCAACTCACAATTGAACATCTTTGCTGTAAATGGTTGTTGTTACGGCAGGGATAATAAACCAGACAAGGGAGATTATTTTAAATATTGTGGGCAACGCTTTTGGGAGTTTATATCCGGCGATGATGAATTGTTCACAGAAATTATTGAGCCACTTGGACATAAGGCTAAAGAAAAGAATGATGAATTTGTAAAATCGTATTCTCAGACGGTTAACAAGTTCACCAAAGAATTTGCGAATTTATTTTGCAGAGATAGCGGAGATATTGACTGGGACAAATTGGTACGTTTTAACTCCGCAATTGAAGAACAAAAGGAAAAGAAATGAAAAGAGGCGCTATGCAGTGACTGCTTGCATCCTGACAATTCTATACAAAGCAAAAACAACAATGATTCGATTGTTACAGTGTATTTTGTGTGAAGAATACAGCCTACGAGAATAGAATCAATCCATCATCGCGCAAGTGACATAAATCATCCCCTCGAATTTGAATAAACAATTCAATTCGCTCCCAAACGAGTAATTTATTTGCTACAAGAAACTAGATAGGAAAAGCTATTCGCTGTAGCCAAAAGTGATTGACTGGGTGATATAACGTCCTATGAATCATACTCATCAGGTTAAAAATATTACGAATCCATAGAATTTGATCTTTTATATAGAATCAGAGCTGTTTCCACGATCTTAGTAAATTTGATAAAGCATCCAGATAGAACATTAACAGGGAGATAATCGATCTTATGGAAAAGGTTAATCATAATGATTCACCGGCTAGCGCTTGGCAGATGAAAAATTGGCTATCCTTCATCGCAGTAGGTTTTTTTATTCTGGCATCACCCATTGCTAATTCGATGGATGTATCGGTAAAACCGATCTCTGACAAACTAAAATTGCAAGCAAGTGAAACGAGATGGATAAAACTGGGTGCCGGTTTTCGTGGGACTGGGTTATGGGTTGAAAACCAAAACACAGGCAATCTCGGCGGCGGATTCAACGTAGACAATGCCCGTCTTTATTTGAATGGGCAGTTTCACCAGTATTTGAAGTTCGAAGTGAACACCGAGTGTTATTTCTGCGATAACACAGCTTCAAAGGATAATCCTAAAATGTCTTACAACATTTTAGATGCGATCGCTAAATTCGAGTTTAATCGTTATTTTAATGTTTGGGGAGGCCGAATGCTGGCCCCAACCGAACGGGGTGAGTTGAATGGGCCTTTTTTTCATGCAACCCATGACGGTTTTAAAACACCATTCTTCTCCCAGGATTTCAGTACAAAGTATGGATCGGGTGGAGCCGGTATGTATGGTCGTGATGATGGTGCGACTTTATGGGGAAGTGTTGAACCGGGAATCGTTCCAGGAACGTTTAGCTATGCGATGGGTATCTTCCGTGGACTCCGATCTTCGACAGGAGAGGGGCCCAATCCAGGTGGTAATGTTTTAACGGCAGCACGGTTTACTTATAACTTTCTAAATCCAGAGAAAAATCCCGGTTATTACACGGCCGGTACTTACTATGGTAAAGCGGGCGATATTTTGGCGCTTGCTTTCGGTATGACCTATCAAAAAGATGGCGCAGGTTCTCTCGCGCATCGTAGTGATTTCTTAGGTTTTGTGGGTGATATGTTGTTCGAGAAAGTATTGCCTCAGAATATGGGGGTGCTAACGGCTAACGCAGAATACAAGCAATTTTACGCAAACTATTCATCAGCCGCATTTAACGACAAAGATTGTTTTTGTATGTTTGATGGTAAATCGTGGACTGTAACCGGTCTTTATTTGATTCCGACCAAAATTGGTATTGGACAGTTCCAACCCTACGGTAGATATACCAGCGTGCAGCCTAACCGCAGCAGTAATCGTGATGAAATCGAAGCAGGGCTGAATTACATCATCGATGGGTTTAACGCCCGTATCTCAGCGTATTATCAACATGGTGATCTCTTCACGAGAGGGCTGAATTATGCACCTACGGGTATATCAGGACGAGCAGTCGATGTGTTCAAGATTTCATTCCAGCTACAGATTTGAGGTTTTCTCGTTATTTCTTAGTCAATTTACAAGAAATTTAAATAATGCAATTTTCAACACAAACAGGGGTACCGTTGACTCATCAGCGTAGTTCAAATGTGTTAGCTTATCCCAGTGGCAAGCAGAGCGCTGAGCACCAGCCTAAGTCCGTAATGGAACCTGTCCATAATCCATTACAAGCCAGATTGTCGATGCGTTTTGGTCATTTTGATGGTGTCACACGATTAGTCGAGCGTGAACATTATGGCCCCCTGCTTATCCAGAAGCCACTCTATCCTGAAGGACGTAGCATTTGCCACGCGGTTATTATTCATCCACCCGGTGGGGTAGTGGGGGGGGATGAGTTAGCAATTGCTGCTCGTGTCGATGCCTTTGCAAAAGCCCAAATTACGACACCTGGCGCCGCAAAATGGTATAAGGCCAATGGTTTTACTTCTCATCAGGAGATTAGCATCAATGTTGCTAAAGGTGGCGCTTTAGAGTGGGTTCCCCAGGAGACGATTTTTTATAACCATTCCAATGTGAAGATAGATCATCAGGTGGCACTGGAGGATGACGCGGTTTATGTTGGTTGCGAGATCTTATGTTTTGGCCGAACCGCCTATGGAGAAACCTTTGACGAGGGTCAGATTAAGCAACGAACCCGTATAACCCGGAATGGGAAAATGATTTGGCTAGAGCAGATCTGTTTAAAAGGCGAGAACGCAACGATGAAGGGGGCTTTGGCGCTTTCAGGCTATACCGTTTGCGCTACGTTATTACTGACTGGTAAAACCATTGCGCAGCCTTTAATCGATCTGGCACGATTGGAAGCGGAAAGATTAACCAATAAAACTGGGCAGGTCGGTATTTCCCAGCTTAAATCCGTGATTGTAGTCCGTTACCTTGGTCATTCAAGTGAAGTGGCCCGTCAGGTCATGTTAAGCGTATGGGGGTTATTTCGACCAGAAGTACTGGGTTATCCAGCAATTGTGCCGCGGATGTGGACGACATGAGCTCGGTTTTACGTAGGGAAGTTGTTGATTGTTTAATGTTAAGTAGTGCCGATCATCTGAAAATATTTTTTACTCAGGAGAAATGAGATGGATCTAACACCAAGAGAGAAAGACAAATTGCAAATATTTACGGCAGGGTTACTTGCTGAAAGAAGAAAAGCGCGAGGCTTAAGGCTCAATTATCCGGAAGCAGTGGCATTAATAACCTGCGCAGTACTTGAAGGCGCTAGAGATGGGCGTACCGTTGCTGAATTGATGACGGCGGGGCAAAAAGTATTGTCCCGGGATGAAGTGATGGAAGGGGTTCCAGAAATGATTCCTGATATTCAAGTAGAAGCAACGTTTCCAGATGGAACCAAGTTGGTTACGGTCCATAATCCAATTGTGTAATTGATCAAGATAGGAGATCGTTATGAGATTACCTTTAATACCAGGTGAAGTATTTACCGAAGCTGGGGAAATTGAATTGAATGTTGGCAGAAAAACCAAAACACTTACGGTTTCAAATGGAGGAGACCGCCCCATTCAGATTGGATCACATTTTCATTTTTATGAAGTTAACTCTGCGATGAAATTTGATCGAGAAGCTGCTTATGGCATGCGCCTCAATATTATGGCTGGCACAGCCGTCCGTTTTGAGCCAGGACAAGAGAGAACCGTTGAACTCGTGGAGTTGGCAGGAGATCGAGTTGTCTATGGATTCAATCAAAAAGTGATGGGCAAACTTAAGTAGTCGTACCGGATTATTTTTAGAGGAGCAAAAAAATGAGCGTAAAAATTTCCCGTCAAACCTATGCAGAAATGATGGGCCCGACAACAGGCGACCGTGTACGGCTTGCTGACACAGAGCTTTTTATTGAGATTGAAAAAGATTTTACGACCTATGGTGAGGAAGTAAAGTTTGGGGGCGGTAAAGTAATACGGGATGGAATGGGGCAATCGCAGCGTAACCATGCGGATGTGATGGATACCGTGATTACCAATGCGGTCATTGTTGATCATTGGGGAATTGTCAAAGCGGATATTGGCCTTAAGAATGGCAAGATTGCCGCAATCGGTAAAGCAGGTAACCCAGATATTCAACCGAATGTCACGATGGCGATCGGTTCGGCAACTGAGATCATCGCTGGTGAAAATATGATCGTTACTGCAGGTGGTGTTGATACGCATATCCACTTCATTTCTCCGCAACAAGCTGAAGATGCCATGATGAATGGCATTACCACGATGCTAGGCGGTGGAACAGGTCCCGCTGTCGGTACTGCGGCAACCACTTGTACTCCTGGCCCTTGGCATATGCATTCGATGCTGAGAGCTTCTGATGGAATCGTGATGAATACGGGTTTCTTCGGTAAAGGAAATACCAGTTTGCCCACCCCGCTTGAAGAACAAATTTTAGCCGGTGGTTGTGGTCTCAAGCTGCATGAGGACTGGGGAACGACTTATGCTGCCATTGATAATTGCCTGGCAGTAGCAGATAAGTATGATGTTCAAGTTGCGATCCATACGGATACGATCAACGAAGGTGGCTATTTAGAGAATACCATTGCTGCAATGAAAGACCGTACCATTCATACCTTCCATACTGAAGGTGCGGGTGGGGGGCATGCACCGGATATTATCGCGGTTGTGGGGCTTGATAATGTTCTGCCTTCTTCAACGAATCCAACTCGTCCTTATACCGTGAATACCCTGGATGAGCATTTAGATATGTTGATGGTTTGCCATCATTTGCATGCCAATATTGCGGAAGATTTGGCTTTTGCTGAGTCTCGTATTCGTAAGGAAACCATTGCAGCAGAAGATATTTTGCATGACATGGGCGCTATTTCGATGATGTCATCGGATTCTCAAGCGATGGGACGGATTGGTGAAGTGGTATTGCGGACTTGGCAAACAGCGCACAAAATGAAAATACAACGCGGTACATTGCAAGAAGATAATTCGAGGAATGATAATTTCCGCGTGAAACGTTATGTTGCGAAATACACCATCAACCCTGCAATTACCCATGGGATTGGGCATGCGATCGGTTCAGTCGAAGTTGGTAAATATGCTGACTTAGTGCTCTGGCGACCTGGTTTCTTTGGCGTTAAACCATCTATGATCCTGAAAGGTGGCATGATTGCAGCTTCATTGATGGGCGATCCTAATGCATCGATCCCAACACCACAGCCCGTTCATTATCGTTATATGTTCGGTGGGTATGGTGGGGGAATCAAAACATCTTGCTTCACATTTGCGTCGCAAGCTGCATTGAGTGCAGGATTAGTCGATCAACTCAAGCTGGATAAAAATATTGTTGCGGTCAAAAATACGCGTAATTTGCGTAAGAAAGACATGATTCACAATAGCGCAACACCGAAGATGGAAGTTGATCCGGAAACCTATGAAGTTCGTGCTGACGGACAATTACTCACCTGTGGTGCAGAAGACGTATTACCGATGGCACAACGGTATTTCTTATTCTAGCGGTAGCGTTCAAGTCGCGCAGTTCATGCATTAGCTAACCTATTAGGTTTAGTCATAGCGTAATGGACTGCGCTATTTGGCAGTGACTATCACAGCCGTCGTTAATACCTAGATTGCTGTGATAGTAATCATCTATAACTTATCTATAAACCAGAATAAAACAGATGATTACATTAAATACTAAAATCGATCATGCTGAGACTATTTACGCTCAATTGGTTCTACCTTATGAGAAGCGTGAGAATAGTCGATTAAGAGCTACACTTGCTTCCGGAGAAGAAGTAGCGATTTTTACGGAACGTGGCACCGTTCTTCGACATAATGATTTACTCAAGAGTGCTGATGGGCAAGTGGTTCAGATTGTTGCTGCCCATGAGCCTACTTATAAAATAACCTGCCGCACGCCCCATGATTTATTACGTTGCGCATTCCATTTGGGGAATCGCCATACACAGACACAAGTCGGTGATGGTTTTCTACGTATTCTCCAAGATACGGTATTAAAGCAAATGCTCGAGGGGCTGGGTGCCTCGATTGCCGAAGAGAATGCACAATTTGAGCCTGAATCAGGTGCTTATGGGGGTGGCGGTCATCACCATCATGGTGACGGCCATTATCATGCACATGGTCCATTAGCCCCTATTCCTGCGCGACAAAAAATTCATCGACCATCTGATACCAAAGCATAGGAGCTATTTTGCAATCTCTAACACTATTGCGTCTGCTTCAGTTGGCGAGCCCATCGCTTCCCATCGGTGCCTATACCTATTCACAAGGACTGGAATCAGCGATTGAGAAAGGAACGGTGTCCAATGAGAGCTCTGCACGTCAATGGATTGCTGAATCGCTGAGTATTGTGGCTGATTTTGAAGCACCCATCGTGTGGCGTCTACTCAAGGCATTTACTGCCCGTGATGCGGAGCAAGTTGCCTACTGGACCGAAAGTTTTGTTGCAGCGAGAGATACGGCTGAATTTCGTGCAGAAACGATACAAATGGGTTATTCCCTCGGTAAGTTGATTACGGATCTTAATGTTGCTGATGAATCTTTAAAAGTCATACTGGCGAATCAATCAGAAGTACCTTTACCTACAGCGTTTGCTTGTGCTGCTGTTGCACTCGGTATTCCGCATGAAGCGGCGTTATTGGGTATGCTATTTTCTTTGGTTGAAAATCAAGTACTCGTTTGCGTCAAATCAGTACCGCTTGGACAGGTTTCTGGGCAGAGCCTTCTCCTGTCATTGCACCCAGAGATTGAACATGCTGCCCATCATGCACAACGACTTGAGGATGATGAGCTATCAAATTGGGCGCCTGGACTTTCATTGCTTTCCATGCAACACGAAACGCAATATAGCCGAGTTTATCGATCTTAATCTATATCACTATGAACAACGTACACAAACAATCAAACCCACTGCGAGTTGGAATAGGCGGCCCGGTTGGATCGGGTAAAACAGCGCTATGTGAAGCGTTAAGCAAACGCATGCGAGACCATTATGAAATGGCCGTCATCACCAATGATATCTATACCAAAGAGGATATGGAAATTTTGCTCCGCGCCAATGCCTTACCCCCAGAACGCTTAATGGGCGTAGAGACAGGTGGATGTCCGCATACGGCGATTCGAGAAGATGCTTCGATTAATTTAGAGGCAATCGCGCGCATGACGCATGATTTTCCAAACCTCGATCTAATCTTAGTTGAATCGGGTGGAGATAACCTGGCTTCAACGTTTAGTCCTGAGTTATCGGATTTAACCATCTACGTCATCGATGTTGCCGCCGGCGAAAAAATACCCCGCAAAGGGGGGCCTGGTATCACACGCTCTGCTTTACTGGTCATCAATAAAATCGATTTGGCGCCTTATGTTGGGGCTAGTCTAGAAATTATGGAACGTGATGCTAAGAAAATGCGAGGAGATCGTCCTTTTGTGTTTACCAATATGCATACAGGGGAGGGTGTTGATCAAGTTGTCGATTTCATTGTGAAGCAAGGTTTGCTGGATGAAGTGAAGCATTAATCTACTATGTAGAAATTCAATACAACTGAGTAAGCTGAGTTAAGGTTCTAGTCGAGTTATCGCAGTTTTATTTTACAAAATACTACTTGAGGAGTTAGTCACTATGGGATGGTCTATGGCTATTGACAATGCAATTCCAAAACCACTGAGAGTAATGCTCAGAGGGGTTGGGCAAGTCTTTTTTTGCTGCAATGCGGTTACCGGGCTTATTTTCTTGATCGCACTGTATGTAGGCGGAATTACTGCAGGCCTGGCGGCAACGGTTGGTGTGGTTAGTAGTACGATTGCAGCCTATTTATTAGGTTTTTCTGATGATGATATCGAAGCTGGGCTTTATGGTTTCAATGGAACGCTCGTTGGGCCCTGCTTGTTCTTATTCCTTGAGAACACACCTCAACTTTGGCTGTATGTCGTGCTTGCATCGATTCTGTCCACCGTAGTATTGGCAGCACTAATGCGTATTTTGCAGCCGTACAATATTCCTGCTTCAACATCTCCGTTTGTCCTGACATGCTGGATGTTCATGGTTGCGGTTTATTCTTTTGATGGCTTTTCTCGGGGTTCTTTACTACCAGCGCCTGGAATTCCAGCAGATATCGCAACTACCTCCGCAGCAACCATGGAGGCCTGGTATACCAACTTTAGTCAAGCAACCGTTGAAGCCTGGTATACAGCGATTACCAAGGGGATAGGGGAAGTGATGTTTGCTGACAGTGTCATTGTGGGTATTCTATTCCTGGTTGGTATCGCAATAACTTCGCTGCGTGGTGCAGTGATGGCATTATTAGGTGCCATTGTCGGTGTTGCAGTACCAGTCTTACTGGGTGCGGATAAAACCTTGATTGAACTGGGTTTATATGCATTTAATCCTGTTCTGACCATGATGGCTGTGGGTTGGGTTTTTCTCAAACCCTCTACTGGAACAGCGCTTCTGGCTTTGTTAGCTGGAATCTTGACGATTATTTGTCAAGCTGGATTAGCAAATTTTCTTGCACCGATTGGATTACCAACCCTTACCTTTCCTTTTGTTTTGGTAATGTGGATGTTTTTATTTGCTGCTAGTAAATCGAAATACTGGAAAAGTTGAATTCAGCTTCAATTGAAACCACTAAACCCGCCTTCTGGCGGGTTTTTTATTGGTTGAATATAATTAGGTCAATGGGCTACTGTGAGTGTGTGGAACTGAAGAATGTTCATGATGTTCCTGGGAGAGTTCTATCGGTACGATATGTAGCTTTCCATGCCGTACCCCATTGGTAGCGATGACTCGGTTTGCAAACCGTCTGACATCTTGGATCGTGCCCCTGAGAATCACGACTTCTAGACAATTATCATGGTCCATATGAACGTGCATACTTGATAAGGTAATGTCGTGATGGTGATGGTGTGCTGAGGTTACTTGACTGGCTAAATCCCGCTCATGATGATTAAAAATGTAACTCAATGTTG
>ERZ724526.474-NODE-474-length-23346-cov-13.250698_pt1 | contig 23346 bp, 13 predicted proteins | sample MGYA00376059_ERZ724526 | MGnify/ENA primary metagenome ERZ724526 (study PRJEB28724, sample SAMN07190883) | activated sludge metagenome | isolation source: activated sludge of sewage treatment plant in Hong Hong | place: Hong Kong | collected 2016-03-17 ...
GCTTGTCAACAGACTGTGCGAGTTGCCATACAACGGCACCTGGTTGGTCGCCAGCTACGTTTGCTGTTCACAATAATTATTACCCACTGACGGGGGCACACGCTAGTATTGCAGGGGATTGTGCTGCTTGTCATGCCAATGGAAATTACAGCAACACACCGAATACTTGTAATGGCTGCCATAATGCTAACTATACATCAGCGACCAATCCAAACCACGTAGCGTTAGGCTTGTCCACAGACTGTGCAAGTTGCCATACGACTGCCCCAGGCTGGTCACCAGCGACGTTTGCTGTCCACAACAATTATTATCCATTGACGGGAGCGCATGCGAGTATAGCTAGTGACTGTGCAGCGTGTCACTCAAATGGAAATTACAGCAATACACCGAATACATGTAATGGCTGCCACAATGCAAACTATACATCAGCGACCAATCCGAACCACGTAGCGTTAGGCTTGTCAACAGACTGTGCGAGTTGCCATACGACAGCCCCTGGCTGGTCGCCAGCGACATTTGCAGTTCACAATAATTATTATCCATTGACGGGAGCGCATGCTTTGATACAGGGAGACTGTGCAGCGTGTCACTCAAATGGAAATTACAGCAATACACCGAATACATGTAATGGCTGCCACAATGCAAACTATACATCAGCGACCAATCCGAACCACGTAGCGTTAGGCTTGTCAACAGACTGTGCGAGTTGCCATACGACAGCACCTGGCTGGTCGCCAGCGACATTTGCAGTTCACAATAACTATTATCCACTGACGGGAGCGCATGTTTTGATACAGGGAGACTGTGCTGCGTGTCACTCAAATGGAAATTACAGCAACACACCGAATACATGCAATGGTTGTCACAATGCTAACTATGTTGCTGCTACGAATCCGAACCACGTAGCTCTGGGCTTGTCAACCAATTGTGTAACATGTCATACGACAGCACCTGGCTGGTCACCAGCAACGTTTGCTGTTCATAACAATTACTATCCACTAACGGGGGCTCATGCAATCATTCAAGGAGACTGTGCTGCGTGTCATGCCAATGGCAATTACAGCAACACGCCGAATACATGCAATGGTTGTCACAATGCAAACTATACAGCTGCCACGAATCCGAACCACGTAGCGCTGGGCTTGTCAACCAATTGCGTAACATGTCATACGACAGCACCTGGTTGGTCACCAGCAACGTTTGCCGTTCATAACAATTACTATCCACTAACGGGGGCCCATGCAATCAATCAGGGAGACTGTGCAGCGTGTCATGCCAATGGCAATTACAGCAACACACCAAATACATGCAATGGTTGTCACAATGCTAACTATGTTGCTGCTATGAATCCGAACCACGTAGCGCTGGGTTTGTCAACCAATTGTGTTACGTGTCATACAACAGCACCAAATTGGTCGCCTGCCTTGTTCCCGGTCCACAACAACTATTATCCATTGGTCGGTGCGCATGCTGCGATAGCCTCTAATTGTACAGAATGCCATAACAATGGTAATTATAACAATACTCCAAACACATGTTATGGTTGCCATGCATCAGAATATAATTCTGCAAACAATCCGAACCACGTTTCAGCTGGATTTCCTACCACTTGCGCGTCCTGTCACAGTCAAAACGCTTGGGAACCTTCTACTTGGGATCATGATGACCTATACTTCCCAATTTATAGTGGTAAGCACAAAAACAAATGGGATCAATGTTCAGATTGTCATACCAATGCAACCAATTACAGCATATTTTCTTGCTTGGGATGCCATCCTCAGGGCCCTACAAATAATGATCACAATGGTGTAAACGGCTATCAATACAATAGCAATGCCTGTTATGCATGTCACCCAACTGGAGATGATTGAAATGAAGAGCTTATTATCAATAATCTTAGTCATTGGTTTTTTTAAACCAACTACTGCTCAGGATATACAATGGCAGAAGGGGAAAGTATCTTTTGTTAGTGCATCCAATGTTTATGTAAAATTTGATGAGACGGTTGATATCAAATCGGGGGATACACTATTTATATCCAATGAAAGTGTGTGGTCCCCAGCTTTGATTGTTAAAAAGAAATCGTCATTGTCAGTTGTCACCATATTGTTGCCAAATTATAAAACACCAGCAGTTGGTGATGAAATCAGGGCTAAGGGCCTGAATAAGGTAGAAGTGATCAATGGCATTGCAGATATACCAAACACTGTTCCGGTTGTGGTAACGACTGATACAGCTGAGGTGGTATTAAAGGCTGTTAAAAAGGATCGAAGGCCCCAGATTAATGGTAGGTTTTCTGTTTCAACAAATGCAAGTATAGCGGATGGAGACAACAACTATCAGCGTATCAGAATGGCCTATACACTCAATGCCAATCATCTTGGAGGTGGAAATTTTTCAACTCAGCAATACATAACCTATAGACACCGCTATGGCATTGATCAGCAGCAGGGCTTTTACAATGACTTTAAAATATATACCCTGGCATTGACTTATGACAAGGGTAATAACAATGCAACTTTGGGGAGGAGAATCAATAACAGAATCACCAATATGGGTGCAATAGATGGTATTCAATATGAAAGGAAAAGTGGTGATTGGGTAGGTGGAATGTTTGTAGGTAGCAGACCTGATCCACTTGATTATACTTTCAACATCTATCTTATGCAGGGAGGTGTATTTATTAGCCATGAGCATCAATCCGATGAAGGAATGATTCAAACTTCCTTTGCTTTCGTTGAGCAACGCAACCATGCTGAAACCGACAGGAGATTTACCTATTTTCAACATTCAAGTACCATAGGCAAGAACATAAATTTATTTGGTTCTGTGGAATTGGATCTTTATCAAAAAATTAATGAACAAATCAGTCATTCCATAAAGTTGACAGGAGCATATTTTTCATTGCGATATCGACCCTTCAAAGCATTAAACCTAACCGCTTCTTACGACAACCGGCGCAATGTAATTTTTTATGAAACGAATAGAACCTACATTGATCAATTACTCAATCAGGAAACCAGACAGGGATATAGATTTATGGCGTCGTATAATATTTGGAGAAATATCAACATCAATGGTTCTGCATTTTATCGTTATCAGGAAAATGTGGCCACTCCTACTAAAAATTATGTAGCGAATTTAACCATGAATAACATGTTTAAAGGGGTCAATATTGGGTTAAATGCCAACTTATTGGAATCTTATTACTTTAAGGGATCAATCATTGGAGGCAGAATTGATAAAAATTTATTTAATGGACAGGCAAACCTGGAAGTAAATTACAGAAAAGTAAATTATCTATTTTTCAGCGGGGAACAAACATTGAAACAAGACATAGTTGGTTTTAGCGTCAATGTCAACATGACCAGGCTAACTTCTTTGGTATTGAGTTATGAAGGAACATTTGATCCAATCAAAAATTACCACAGGTATTTTGTGACGGCAATACAAAGATTTAAAAATTGAAATAACGGCTGCGAATAGTTTTGTTATTTCTGACTCCTCATCACAAACCCAGTAGAACAAATTACTCTGATCATTGCCACAAAATAATTGGAAATGGCCCGACAGTTCATAAAAACTTTATATCCACTTAATAGGGTCAAGTAAAATTGGAATTAAAGATAAATAATCGGCTATACAAATTATTTACCACAAATCCACGATCAGTTAAATGTCTTAATTTATTACAGGAATAAACCATTTTCGAACTTGCTTCTATACCTAACAAAGGCAGCGACGCTTAGTACGGTCAATGTGATGGCGGTATAATAAACCTGTGATGGAATGGGCACAGGATCACCTGCAGCATAAGAGTGAAGACCCGACAAATAATAATTGACACCAAAGTAGGTCATGATGACGGTAGCAAAGCCAAAAAGTGAAGCAAAGTTGAACGCATACAAACTTTTTAAGCCAGGTATGAATCGCATGTGTAAAATAAACGAGTACACCAGAATTGTAACGAGGGCCCAGGTCTCTTTTGCATCCCAGCCCCAGTAACGTCCCCATGATTCGTTGGCCCAAACACCTCCCAGGTAAGTACCAATGCTGACCATAAACAGGCCACCCAGTAATGTAATCTCACTTATTATTGAAAGCTCCCTGATGGCCCTTGTGGTGTAAGCCATATTTTTGTCATTGGTAAAAGTGAGCAGGATAAGATTGAGCATGCCAATTACTGCACCTAACATCAGGAAGCCGTAGCTACCCGCTTCAAGTGAAACGTGGATAGTAAGCCAATAAGACTTCAGTACGGGAACCAAAGGTGTAATCTCCGGATCAAGCCAACTCATGCTGGCAACAAGCAGGATGGTAGCGGCCAAAGTCATGGTAGCAGCGAGGCCACCCAATGATTTTTTGGAGAAAAGTAAGCCCGCCAAAACGGTGGTCCAGCCGATGTAAATCATAGATTCATAACCATTGCTCCACGGTGCTCTGCCGGAAATGTACCAGCGCAGGCCAAGGCCAATGGTATGAAAAATGAAACCAAATAAAACTGCATAAAAAGCAACGGTAGACCATTTCGCTCTATTGGCAGACACCTTTAAAACAGTATAAAAGAATAAGCCAAGGATGCCAAGTGCCAGCAAACCATAATAATTGCGCAACCTGCCAAAAACGTTGAGTTGATTGAGCAACAGCTCTGCTTTGATTTTGGATGAAGAAGGAAAGATATGGGCTGCAGTACTTTGTTGGAAAGCCGTAATTTTATCGAGACTGGCATCTGCGGCACTGTAGTTGCCACTTTGCACACCCTGACTTAAGTTTTGCAAGTATTCCATAAACAGGGTTCTTTGAGCTTCCGTTCTGACATCAGCGCCCTGGTTTTGAAAAACATCAGCGGGAGAAAGCCAGGTATTGGTAGCATCATTGGGCATTGGAAATATCTTAAAAAGCCGACCTGAAAACACCATGCTGGTGATGTTGACTTTCTCATCCAACTTCAAAATTGTTTTTTCGAAGGTACCCTGGTCCTTTGGGTTCATGGCCTGCGCCTTTCTTACATAATCTCTCAGTAAGTACTGCCCATCATTCCCAAAAAAGGATGCATAAGCTACTTTTTTTTCATTGGTTCCCAGTATTTGGGCAATTTGTGGATGGTCTCCTACCTGCACAAAAGGCTTGCGTTCCCATTCCGCAGGTGCATTCATCATCGACAACATTACCTGCTCCGGATTCATGCCATCCAGATTTTCCTTTTTGCTTACTTTGCGCATGATTTCACTACACAAGGTATTCATGGGCTTAAACCTTCCATTGTGATCCTGAACCACCATGGTGCCAAATTTTTTGGCGTGGTCAACCGCCACCACGGCTTGCGAGTTTACCAAATAAGGAATCGCAATTATCATCAGCAAAATGAGGTAACTTTGGTTTTGCATTTCTCTCAATTTTTTAGATAGGAAAGTAAATCTGCTGGTTTTAGCAAAAAATGTCATCATCATACCAATGGTGAGAATGATGTATCCAATATACGAAATCCAGGTACCCCAGAAATCGTGGTTCACACTCAGGTAGGTTCCCAGCTCATCCTGGTCAAAAGAAGATTGAAAAAAACGATAGCCTCCATAATCAAGGATATGGTTCATGTAAATGCGCTGCTCTCGATTGACTCCATTGGCAGGATCTATTAAGGTTACTTCGCTTGCATAAGAAGAAGGATTGTCGGTACCCGGATAGCGCTCCATGATAAAATCACGGCACTGGATAGAAAAAGGTAATGTTTTTACTTTCGCGCCGTAGGCAACGGCAAGATTGAGATCAGCAAATTGCAACACTTCAGGCTTCCCTTCAACACCTTGTCTGCCCGTGATAAAGGTGTTTTGCGATTTGCCATTTACAGCGATGGATAGGTCAAGGCCGGTTGCACTTTCGTTTTTTACCTTTATACTTCCTGATGAAAGGGATACTTTGCCTTTGGGAATAAAGCTGCCAATTACAAAATTGGAGCCGCCAACTGTGTACAATGATCTGAGCATTAACATATGGATGCCTGGTTGCAGTGTGTCATTTTTTTGTGTGGCCATGACCATTTGGGTGACCGCCACATCTGTGCTGAACAACAGCGAATCTCCTTTCATGAAAACATTGAAAGTACCAGGTTCCTGAGTATCTGTAAAGTTGAAGCGCACACCATTAACCAAAACTTTGTCCCCATATTTTACATAGTGTTCTTCTCTTCCGCCCATACCACCAATGACCACTTTGATCATGGGCACTCCATTGGCATCTTCAACGGCGGTTTCCATAGGGTTGGGCATAAAGTTATTGAGTTTGACTTCAATCAAATCAGATCCGATCTGGTAAGCTTGTGAAAATTTATTATTGCCTTTGGCAGAAAAATAAACCGGCTCATCAAAAGAGTAAGATTTTCCACCTTTGATGACTTTGAATTGCAGGTATTGTTCTGTAGATAAAAATGCATTGGATGTCTCTCCTTCTCTGATGTGCATCATTCCTTCGTAACCAAAATAACGGGTCACTGCAGATCCCAATAAGATGATGATGATGGAGGCATGGAAGCTGAGGCTGGCCCATTTCCTCAATGGAATGAGCCTGTAGCGGTAGATGTTGTACATGATGGTAGCACCAAATAGGGCAAGCAAAATTTCGAACCACCTGCTTCGAAAAATAATGTGTTGCGCAGATGATGTACCAAAGTCGTTTTCAACAAAGGTAGCTACAGCTATGGCAATGGCAAACAACAGCATGTACGTGCCCGCTGCACGCTCAGAAAGAAGTGGTTTCACCCACCTGGTTAATTTTGAAAAATCCATCTAAAAGGTATATGATTTACGAGGTTAAAGATAGCCTTTTTAGGCCTTTTTATTGTTAATTAGGGACTCAAAAGGTAAATATTGATCTGACCTGGAAATCATCAGTCATTTATATTTTTTTGCTTTTGTATCTTTGCCCGAGACTCAGAGATAGATGTCAAAAAAAGAGCTTTTTTTTCAGGATATAAAACAATTGCTGGACGGAGGAATTCCCTTTAAGATGATCCTATCCAAGCCCCGACCCGGCATTGAAATGAGAAGTGCCATCATCACACTAATCGATGAAGAAGGACAACTCCGATTCAAACAGGTTGAAAAAACGGCTACCCAGCATTTCACCAAAATCATACCTTACGACGATCTGCTTACTCATTTAAAAGAAACACTTGAAAGTCGATTTTACCATTGTGAAATGATGACCGCAGGTGGCAACGCAGCATTGCTTCAAAACCTCAAGGGTACGGTGACCTATCTTCGTAAAAAAACGGGAACAACAATAACCGCAGAAGGTCACGACCGTGAAAAATCATACCTCATTCCCGAAGACGCAGCCTTCCTTCAAAAATTGGGCATTGCCAGCAGCCAGGGCAGGGTTTTCGAACAATCGACCCGCAAATTCAGGCAAATCAATAAATACGCAGAAATCATCGACGGACTTGTAGATGGGCATCGCAAACATTTATCCATCGCCGATATGGGCAGTGGCAAAGCCTATTTGACATTTGCATTGTACTACCACCTGACCCACAACCGTCAGATGGAAGTATCGTTGACCGGCTATGAACTCAGGCCTGAACTCGTAGCACTTTGCAATCAATATGCGCGGGAATTGGGTTATGATAAACTCCGATTTGAAGCGGCCAATATAGAAGAGATCACGCTGGAAAAAATCGACATGGTAGTTTCATTGCATGCCTGTGATATTGCCACCGATATGGCCATCCATGCAGGGCTGAAAGCTGATGCGCAGTACATTGTACTGGCTCCTTGCTGTCACAAACAAATTCGCAAACAAATTGAGTTGCGCAATGGTATATTAAAACACGGCATCTTGCTGGAGCGACAAGCTGAAATCGTTACCGATGCCATCAGGGCCCTTGTGTTGGAAGACAAAGGATACAAAACCCAGGTATTTGAATTTATCTCCGCTGAGCATACCTCCAAAAACACCATGATCATTGCAAAAAAATCAAAGTCCAACCCCCATGCCGCCCTGGAAATCAAAGACATAAAGGAAACGTATGGCATCAGGTACCATTACCTTGAAAAACTGCTGGAGAGCCGTTATTAAGATCCAACCCACTGATTTTTAGTCTTTTTCCATTAAAATAATAGATCAGGCAAGGTTTTTGCAACCAAAAGAACAAATACTGCCCAGGACAAAGGGCAAGTCAGCCATGAAAGGAATCATCTTAGCTGGGGGCCTTGGCACCCGTTTGTATCCGCTTACACTTGCCATGAGCAAACAAATGATGCCGGTGTATGACAAGCCAATGATTTATTATCCACTTTCGACCATGATGAGTGCCGGCATCAGAGAGATCCTGATCATCAGTACTCCGGCCGATTTACCCCACTTTAGAAATTTACTCAAAGATGGCAGCGAGATTGGCTGTTCATTTACCTATATTGAGCAGCATGTACCCAATGGCCTTGCCCAGGCTTTTGTATTGGGAAGAGATTTTGTTGGCAACGATGCCGTTTCCCTTATTTTGGGTGATAATATTTTTTATGGCAATGGTTTGAAAGAGCTATTGCAAGCTTCCACCCGGCCGGACGGTGGCATTGTCTTTGCTTATCAGGTAGCCGATCCCGAAAGATATGGCGTAGTGGAATTTGACAAAGATTTTAAGGCCCTCAGCATAGAAGAAAAACCAACGTTGCCCAAATCGAATTACGCCGTACCGGGCATCTATTTTTACGACAATACCGTACTGGACATTGCCCGGGACCTGAAGCCCTCTGCAAGGGGTGAATACGAAATCACAGATGTGAATCGCACCTATCTTGCGCTAGGCCGACTCAATGTAGGCGTATTGGGCAGGGGCATTGCCTGGTTGGATACCGGCACACACTTGTCTCTGCTTCAGGCGGGACAGTTTATCCAGGTTATTGAAGAAAGGCAGGGGCTCAAAATAGGATGCATTGAAGAAGTGGCACATGAAATGGGCTTCATCGATGACAATCAACTTGAGATATTGGGACACAAGTACATCAAAAGTGGTTATGGGGAATACCTGCTTAACCTGCTTAAAAACAAATAGCGTGAACCTTTAAAATAATTTTGGGTTTATTTCTCCAAATCAGCGCTTATGCCTCCAATTCGCGACAGAAGACAATTTTTGCACCATGGTGCCCTGGGACTGGCAGGATTGTATTTATCCGGAACTTTTTTGTCGTCTTGCAGCCCCAAAACCACATACAAATCATTGGCTGACATTCCCGCTGATGCGCCTTATCTAATGAAACATCTTCGCGGCAGGGTGGGGTACTTTACTGAAAAGGGAGGAACCATTGCCTGGATGATAGATGGCAAAAATGCGGCGGTTGTTGATACACAATTCCCCGAACAGATCGATCATTGGATGGTAGAAGCAAAAATAATGACCGACGATCAGTTTGACGCTGTGTTCAATACCCATCACCACGCTGATCATACCAGCGGCAACATACGATTCAAGAACAAGACCCGAAAAATAATTGCGCATACCAATTCTCAATTGAACCAGCAAAAGGCAGCTGAGCAGAAATCAAACCTGCCCGATGTATTACTGCCGGACACAACGTTTTCTGATCAATACCGTATCAAGATTGGAAGTGAAAACATCAGTTGCCACTACTTTGGTCCGGCACATACCAATGGCGATGCCATCGTACATTTTGAAGATAGCAATGTGGCCCATATTGGAGACCTTGTTTTCAATCGCAGATTTCCCTACATTGATAAAGGCGCCGGAGCCAGCATTCGCAGTTGGATCAGCGTACACGATGCTTTGTTGCATTACTTTGATAAGGATACCATCATCATCTGTGGACATGCCGGCCAGGGGTACGATGTCATCCTCAAGAAGGAAGATATCAAGGCATTCCAAAATTACTTGTCTCAATTGCTTGCCTTTGCTGAAAAGAACATAAGCAATGGAGTGACACTCGATGCATTAAAGAAAAATACTTATTTCATACCAGGCGCTGAACAATGGCTGGGAGATGGCATAGTACGCAGTCTCGAAGCCGCATACATCGAATTGAATGGACCCAAAGGATAAAATGGCGATAAATAACATTGTCTTTGATTTTGGAGGCGTGTTGCTGGACCTGGATGTTAATCGCACATACGAAGCCCTGAGGCAAGTGATGGGCTTTGAGGGAAATGGCCACCACATTTACGAACAGCATCGTGATATTTTTGATTCTTTTGAAATGGGTCACACCATCGTTGAAAATTTCCTTTGGAAGCTTCAAAACAAGAGTAAGCGGGTTCCACCTGTAGACAAACTCATTGCTGCCTGGAATGCTATGCTGTTGGGTTGGAACCCTGCTAAATTGGAGTTGTTGGGTGAGTTGAAGAGACAATACAAAACTTTCCTGCTTAGCAACACCAATGAATTGCACATAGAGTGGGTGCGGAGGGACCTAAAAAACAAACATCAAATCACCGACTTTGATACCCGGTTTTTTGAAAAGACATATTACTCTCACCTAATTGGTATGAGGAAGCCCAATGTCGATATTTTTGAATTTATAATCGCGGATGCAAACATAGATCCTGCAGAAACCTTATTTATTGATGACAATGTCCACAACATTGAAACGGCTGCTGATTTGGGTTTTCAGACAAGGCTGCACGAAACCAACGCCAACCTTGATTTTTTGATAGGGTAAGGGGAGGGGAGAGAAATGTTCTAAGTGTTCGAAATGTTCTAAGTATTCGAAGTAATCAGAATCTTGGGCATCCTGCTAAATTCTCTCAATTCCCTAAATGTTGTTAAAAAGTATAATTCCTTTGTGATGAGAAATATCTTCCAGGAGGGAATCCTATTTGATGGCCCACGCAAAGACAAAAAATCCTTCTGAAGAGATTTGGATATTTTTCGGATCATTAAGGGAAATAAGGGAATTAAGGTAGCATTCTGTACCCAAGGAGAAACCCTAAATTCTCTCAATTTCCTTAATGTTGATGAAAAGTAAAAACCCTTTGTGATGAGAAATACCATCCAGGAGTGAGCCCTATTTGAGGTTCCACACAAATACAAAAATCATTCTGAAAAGGTTTGGATATTTTTTGGATCATTGAGAGAAATAAGGGAATTAAGGAGGTATTTTATACTCAAAGAGAAGCCCTAAATTCTCTCAATTTCCTTAATGTTGATAAAAAGTAAAACCCTTTGTGATGAGAAATATCTTCCATGAGGGAGCCCTATTTGATGGTACACACAAATACAAAAATCCTTCTTAAGAGGTTTGGATATTTTTTGGATCATTGTGAGAAATAAGGGAATTAAGGTGGTATTCTGTAGCCAAGGAGAAGCTCTAAATTCTCTCAATTTCCTTAATGTTGATAAAAAGTAAAACCCTTTGTGATGAGAAATATCTTCCGGGAGTGGGCCCTATTTGATGGTACACACAAATACAAAAATCATTCTGAAGAGATTTGGATATTTTTTGGATCATTGAGAGAAATATGGGAATTAAGGTAGCATTCTGTACCCAAGGAGAAGCTCTAAATTCCCTCCATTCCCTTAATGTTTATAACTTGAAAAATCACTTTTTGAAGAGAGTTTTCTTTGTTATTCTGAATAAAGGGATGGTACCAAATAGAGACATATTTCCTAGCTGAGAGATTGGGATTTTTTTGAAACATTTAGAAAATTAAGTGGCATTAAGATTGGTAAGAAAAATGAAGTCCTTAATGTTACTAAATGTACTTAATGTTTAAATGTAGGTAGATCACTTAATAATGAGAAGGGTCCATAGATAGGCTAAAACTATTTTTTGGTACCATAAAGAGACAATAATCCTTCTGAATAAATTTGGATATTTTTTTAACAGATTTATTGGATTATCTGTTAACCCACTTGCGAAAATCAGGACATCGCATTCTGCTTACATCAATTTCCAAAGATTGATTTGGACTTTTTAGGTAAACATCGATTTTGGCGTTGTTGAGTGACTTAATACTGTGGATGGCTTCCATGTTGACGATGTATTGCCGGTTAACTCTGAAGAATTTTTTGGGATCAAGCGTTTTTTCAATCTCATCAAGCGTTACACTGTCAAGGTAGTATTTTTCTCCATTAAAGAGGTAAACACAATTGACAATATCTTTGCAAAAACAGGCTATATCTTTGACGTTGATGGGCAATTTTTGATTTTTGTGATCAGCCATAAATATTTCTTTATAACCAGCACCATCTTCACTTTTACCCAGGAATGATAGAATTTGTTTCAAGGCATCTGGGACACCATTTTTAGAAGCCATTTGATTTTTTAGTTTTATAATGGCACTTTCCAATTCAGAATCTTGCACCGGTTTCAGTAAATAATCAATACCATTTACTTTAAATGCCTTAAGCGCATATTCATCATAGGCAGTCGTGAAAATGACAGGACAGGTCAAAGGGTGTTCTTTAAAAATGTCAAAACTAACGCCATCACTGAGTTGGATATCCATAAACATAACATCGGGCTGGGCATTGACCCTTAACCATTCTAACGCTGCTTCCTTACTGGTAAGAATTTCCAGGATCTCAATTCCTCCATCTATTTTTTCAATTTTGTTTTTAAGGACTGTTGCTATTATTATTTCGTCTTCTATGATTACTGCTTTCATTGTTTTTATGTTTTATAGTAAAGGAATTTTAATCGTAAAATAGGCTGTGTCCTGGTCATCGATAATAACAGGCAGGTCTGTGAGATAGTGGTATAATGAAATGAATTGTTTTAATCCTTTTTGATTGGATGATTCAACAACTGATTTTTTTTGGAGATTGTTTTTGATAATAATGTACGTTTCACCTTCGGTGTAAATATCTATTGTCAGTGGTTTTCTTTTGTCAATGATGTTGTGTTTTATGGCGTTTTCAATCATATTCTGCAAGGTCACCGGAGCTATCTTTCGATCCATGAGGTGATCGGGTACCGTAATATTAACATTGAAGCCTTCACTAAATCTTGTTTTCTGTAGGTTGATGTACATGGTGACAAAGGCAATTTCATCCCTTAACGAAACGGTTTCGTTTTCCGCATTTTTAAGGATGTAGCGATATATAACCGATAGTTGGTTTAGAAAACCGGACGCCAGCTGTTTATCCATTTCAATCAGACCTGATAGGGAGGTAAGAGAGTTGAAAAGGAAATGAGGATTGAGTTGCTGTTTTAAATTTTCAAACATGGCGGTTGCTTTTTCCTTTTCCAGCAACTGTGCCTTATTTTTTAAATCGTACAGCTGCTTATGTTGCCTGCTTCTGTTGGTATAAATGTAATAAATTATGGCACTTATAATTAATAGAGTGAGAAGAACAAACCATGTGGTTTTGTAAAAGACAGTAGCCAGAGTGATGCTAACCTGCCTGGGTTTAATATTATCCCAGTTGGCATTTGTGTCGGATGATTTCATTAAAAACCGGTAGTTGCCACCTGGTACATTGGTGTAAGTTGCATGAGGCTCAGTGGTATAATGCCAATTTTTCTCAAAGCCTTCCAGCTTATAGGCAAAATAGGTTTTGTCGGGTTTTTTAAAATTGAGGGCAACAAAGTCAAAAGTGAAGGACGATTTTTCATGACTAAGCATGAGTTGTGGAGTTTGTCCTTCTTCGTTGAAGCTTACTATTTCGTTGTCAAGCACTCTGCATTGGGAAATGTAAAAAGGATAAAAATTGGTATCATCTTTAAAGTTTCCAGGATCAAAGAGCAAATAGCCTATATTGGATGGAAATATAATATGGCCGTCTGCTGTTTTTATCCCAGCATGTTCGGGAAAACCTGTGGAAGAAATACCGTCTGCTTCAGTATAAGTAGTAATTGATTTTCTGTTTTCTTCTATCAGGGTTAAACCACCATTGATGCCAACCCAAAGTTTGTTGGCATTATCTATAACCAATGGTCCAGCCATGTTGGATACCAAACCATTTTTTATACTGTAAGAAGTCACAATATTTTGATCCACGTTAATGGACGACAGCCCGTTAAGTGTGGCCAGCCAGATCACGCCATTTTTATCTTCTTTGATATCGATAACCTGGTTGCCTATGATCCCGTTTGTTGTAGAATCACTTGCTGAGTAGTGTTTTAATGCCTTCTTTTCAGGGTCGTACATCACCACTCCTTTTCTGCCATAGGAAATCCACCAACGAGCCTTTTTATCTTCAAGAAAATAGGAAGCTGGAGCATATCGGTTTAATGGTTTGAAGGCAGAGTTTTCAGTAATAGCGTTAAAGGATTTAGTTTGTTTGGAATAAGAATACAAAGCAGCACTGTCATTGGTACAGAACCAAACATTGCCGCTTCTATCCATATTGATTGAATTATAGAAACTGGTTGGGAGTTGATGAATAAATTCAATCTTTTTTGTTGTGCTGTTATATCTATTCACACCATTGTTGGTGCCAATCCAAATATTGTTTTCATCATCAGAAAGAAGGGACCTAATGTGATTGGAAACCAGCACTTCCTTTTGACCCGGTTCATTTCTAAAAATTTCATATTTTTTGGAGGCCAGATTTAATCTGGAAAGCCCGTCATGGTTGCCCAGCCAGAGATTGCCATTTTTGTCAACAGTTACGGCCCTGCCTACCCGGTTCAATTTTTTACCGCTTTGTTCAGGGAAGGGAAGAAGGGTATAAAATTGATTTTTATCAGGATTAAAATAATTGACCCCTTCCACATCGAAACCCAGCCAGATTAAGCCGCTGTTATCTTCAAAAATGCACCTGTAACTATCGCCAATGGGACTTGATGGTATGTTTTCCTGGTGTTTGATTTTTATGAATGAATTCGAAATGGAATCGTATAACATCAAACCCACTTGTACCGTAATCACCCAAAGTCTGTTTTTTTGATCAATGTGGCAGGCAGGTACGTGGAAGGGCTGGCTGTCATTACCAATTTCCAGGATATGATTATAATTTTCGAAATTGTGATCTTTCACATTCAACCTTGCAAGTTTTATGGCACCATAACTGCAAATCCATACATTTCCTGATGCATCAATGTCCAGAGATGGTATTGGCAGATTGAGTAACTGTGTATTATTTTCATAGGTTGCAGCATCGGTTTCTTCATTAAGGTATACCAAACCATTTTGTGTACCCAAGTATAAAATGCCTTGTTTGTATTTGATATCAAAGACCTTATTGTCTTTGAGTGGAAGATGTTTTTTGAGTGGTGAAGTGGCATAATTGATTGCTGTGTCATTTAGAACATCATATTTGAACAAGCCTTTATTTGTACCTATAAACAATACGTTTTCAGAAATGCTTATAATTTTATGGATGAATAAATTGTTGAAGTGTTTGTTTCTGATGAAATTTTTGTTTGCAAAGTTATATTGCATCAGTCCGGTTTCAAAACCTATCCAAAGCCTTCCAGAAAGATCACTGTGAATGCTTCTTGGCTGACTTCTGTACGGACTTAGTGTATCTCCGGTAGTATGAAGATATTTGGTAAAAGTTTTGCCATTGTATCGATTGAGACCTCCAATGGTAGCCACCCAAATGTATCCAAATTTATCCTGGCCAATGTCTCTTACAATTCCGTCATTCAACCCTTGCTCCAAGCCTAATTTATGAAAGTTGTAGGAGCTGGATTGGCCCTGCAGCGTAAGTACCAGATACAGTAGCATTGAAAAAGTGGCAATGGATTTTGAAAAATGGGCTTTCAAAGGATATTATTTGCAATAATTTTAACTCAAAATAGTCAGAAAATGCTCACATAAGGAGATACGAGTGAATTTTGTTCAAATTTGCGATTGAACTGTATATTTATTAATTTAAACTGTCAGCCAAAGCTCTCCAAACCTTAGTCGAAATTATTTTATTTGTCCAAAATTGACTAAACCTGAATAATTGTCGAATCCTGGAGCACCAACAACAAACTTTCGGCTGTTGGGATCCAGGCTTAGCGAAAATCCAAATCTACTTTGCGCCTCTGTGACAGGGCATGAAAAACTTTCGTGTTCTATCCAATTATTTTCATATCTCTTATAAATTGTTACGGACCCCGCATTTAAATTCCCATTCTCTGTTCGATAATCGGCACCAACCATCAGGTAATTGTCAGAAACTGATATAGAACCACCGAATCTGTCTCCCGCAGCTGAGGAAGGGCCATTCTTTATCTTTGAAAACTCCCATGTGTTTGTGTTTTGATTTTTAGTATACAGGGTAACCGAGCCGTTATAAAGGTTGTTTTGATATTCATAGAGCGTACCTATAGCAAGGTATTTTCCATTCAAAAACACAGATGTTCCAAATTGCTCATTACTGGTAGGTGTTTGACCTATTATTTTTCCCTGACTCTCCCAAGTATTATTATTGTTATTCCACTTAAAGATAGTAGCTGAACCACAATAAATCCCGTTTTCATTGTCGTTTGGTGCTCCCACAATTGCAAAATCGCCAAAGATGGAAACAGAGGATCCAAAAAAATCAGAATTTGCGGCTGCCGGATTAATAATTTTGCCTTGATTTTCCCAAATATTGGTGCTTGTATTTCTCTTAAATATTACTGCTGATCCAGTATTTACTATTGCATTCTCATCATCATAATTGGCACCAACAATAATATAATCACCTGATATAGAAACCGAATACCCAAAATTGTCATCTTGTGCAGGATTAAGATTAAACAATTTACCCTGACTTTCCCAGTTGTTGGAGACATTGTTTCTTTTAAATACCGTTGCAGATCCGCATCTGGTTATACCAAATTCTGTATCTTTTGCATTGCCTACCACAGCATAATCATCTGAAATTGAAACCGAATACCCAAAATGTTCCGAAACTCCCGGTGTGGCATCTAAAAATTTGGAAATGTGTTGCCAATTATTAGAGAGCTCATCATATTTATAAAAACTAGCAGATCCGGCATTTGCCATTCCATTTTCCATATCGAAAAAGGATCCAACAATGGCGTAATTCCCTGAAATTGCTACAGCGTTCCCAAAGTTATCTCCATTGGCTGATCCTGGGTTCACCACCGGCTGATAGGAATCAATATTTTGTATGCTACAATCTCCCCACCCTCCATTTCCACCACTCGTACTATTCACGGCCGCTGGTGTGGCCCACTGCATGGTGCCATTGCCATTGGAGGTAAGTACCTGTCCTGAAGTTCCTGATATGCCTTGCGGTTTGATCTCTCCATTCATTTTTAGATTTCCGGAAACTTCTAATCTTTCTGAAGGAACCATTGTTCCAATACCCACATTGCCTGAATTGTCTATGGTGAGTTTTGGATTGGATTGAATGGTTAAATGCAGCTTGCCAGGCAAATTGCTCGCAGTAGTACCCAAATCCACATCCTCTGCAGCACCTGCATAACTCCCAAAATAGGCTCGCGGAATATTGTTTTCAGACACAGTAATAAAACCCTGGTTGGTATTGGAATTAAATCTCGAAATGAATGTTGACGCTGCATTGACATCCAATTTGGCTGCTGGTGCAGCTGTACCAATTCCTACATTTTGGGCTGAAGAAGTTGAAGGTGTTAAAGGCAGTAAAAAAAATATAGTAAGTGTCACAAATATTTGTTTAGGATTTTTATTCTTTGGGTTCATTGCTTTATGGATAAATTGATTTTAGAGTATTTTTTTTAAATTAAACAGCAGCGTTCTATTTTCTGGATGTATTATTATTCCTCGTAGTTGATTAGAATTTTATACTGTTTTGACAATATCAGACTTGAATTGGCTGGTTTTGGTGAAAGAGCAATGTTATTTCCTGAAATCGTATAAGCGTATTCAACATTCGCGGTTGAAGTAATGGCATGGGGGACAAATGTTTTGGCCCCTCCACCGGTTTCCATCTCTACGAGAACAGTAACAGATAATATTTTATTAACATCTAGACCATGTGGTACCAGTAGCTGAATAGCAGTTGCCGGCATGGTACCTGTAAGTTTTTTTATTTTAATAGCAGGGGCATCACTTCCAAGTTTAGTATATCCATTTACTTCCAACTTGGTGGTGGGAGCCATGGTGCCAAGCCCTATATTTCCATTATTTACATTCATTGAAAATGACCATCCTGAACCTGATCCAAATAATCCAAGATGATTGTCATCATAGGTTCCAATGAAGGATCGCGTGGGCATTGTTACCCCATCGAAATAGATTCCGGCGGTACCCGTTGAATGTTTTAGCCTTAGCCTGCCAGCTACATCCAGCTTATATACAGGGGCAGTGGTACCTATACCTACATTGCCTTCGATCAGAGCGCCATTGGCCGGTGCCGCTGTAATGCCAGCATAGGATGCACCAACGGATATGCCTCCGTTTACATCCAATTTACTGGCAGGTGTTTGAGTACCAATGCCTACTTTTCCATCCCCCTGGATTCTCATGGTCTCAGTGAGATTGGATGAACTTCCATACCCAAAAACAACATTGTCCAGTGCTGTAGATCCATGAATCTGTAATTTGAAATCCTGCAGACCAATGCCATAATTGCTGGTAGGCGAGGTGTTCCAGAATGAAATTTTTTGACCTGTTGTATTAGCAAAATTTAAAGGGTAGAGGGGGGTAGATGTGCCCAAACCTAAATTTCCTTCAATAATGGCTCCATTTTCTGGTGCTGCTGCAGATCCGGCAAAGCTTGCACCTATGGAAATGCCACCCTCAATATCTAGTTTGCTGGCAGGTGTTGTTGTTCCTATTCCAATATTGCCATTTTGGGTATTCATTACAAAATTCCAACCGATACCACCATAACCATACATTCCAATGTAATCATCGTTCATTGTGCCAATAAAAGATCTGATGGCTTGTGTAGGACCATCAAGAACCAAGCCTGAAGATGCACCCGGTGAATGCTGGATTCTCAATCTACCCTTTAGATCTAATTTATACGCAGGAGCCGATTCTCCTATGCCCACATTTCCATTGTTTACATTCATAAGGAAATTCCATCCAACTACACTACCAAATAGCCCAACGTGATCATCATCCAGGGTACCGATAAAAGATCGGGTTGGCAAAGTAATACCGTCAAAATAAATTCCCGCTGTTCCTGATGCCTGACGCAGTCGAAGTCTGCCGGCTAAATCAAGCTTGTAGGTTGGATTTTTAGTACCTATTCCTACATTGCCATTGCCCTGGATGCGCATCAATTCTGTAAGGTTAGTAGAACTGCCATATCCAAATACCATTGTATCTGCTGAAGAAGCAGTGTGAATTTGTAATTTATAATCTTGCAAACCAATGCCATAGTTTGAATTGGGGCCACTGTTCCAGAACGATATCTTTCCTCCTGTTTTATTGGCAAAATTTAACGGGAATGTTGGAAAATTGTATCCTATACCTATGTTGCCATTTCCTTTGATTGTTAAAAGATTTCCGGTATTGTTGTTAAATATATTAAAAGTAGAGTTTGCATCTGTTTCATCTGAGAATGCAGCTGTTTCCCAAAAATTGGTAGTGCCATTATTGTAATAGCCCAATCTGGCATAATCTATGTCATTTTCTTCCAGTTTTAAATGTTGGGTCCCGGTTATACTGTTACCAAAAATGTGAAGTTTGGCACTAGGGTTGTTAGTACCTATGCCTACATTTTGCGCATTAAGTATAGACCATGATAACACAATATTCATCATTACTAAAAATGATTTGAGTTTTGATCCTTTGAATCCACTTGTTGGTTGTTGCGAGTAATTGCCCATCTGATTTTTCTATTTATGTTGTTTGTGGTTCAAAGATCATATCAAAATATTGGGCGAAAGAATAAACCTAAATCAACGGGCATTTTTTGAATCTAATGGAACAGAACATGGATTGAATGGAAATTGAAGCCTGGCTTATTATTCTAAACTTACAAGTCATAGTCAGTTTTACTGCTAAACGTTTAGGGATGAGAATACCAGGGTGCATCAAAACAAATACCTGACCCCCGGCTATGGTGCCGGAGAATCAGGGTTAAACAATAACAATTTACTGGCTTAAGCCAATATAAAAATCGGGGAATTAGTTGTAATGAATAGATTCAAGTTTTGAAGTTAGTGTAGGGCTAACAGGGTAAAGCAAAGGATATACAGGACAATCGGATTTAACGAAGCAGCTAGACAAACAGTCTAAAAAAAGCATGTTTTCTTCAGCTGTGCCTATGGATACCCTGATGGTATTTTGAAGCAGCGTAAAGTTTGTTGTATTCAAAACCCGGATGCCGCTGTGTTTTAATTCATCCAATAAAAGGGCATGATCTTTTTCATCGTGTAATCTCAGCAGTATAAAATTTCCTTCAGAATTGTATAATGTAAATTTTTGAAAGCATTCCATTGCTTTGATTGCTGCCTTCATTTTTTCCCTTTCACTGATGATCGACAATACCCTTTTTTTTGATTCCATCATGAAAGACGCAGTAAACAAGATTTCTCTGGCAAAACTAAGTGTGAGCGCATTGATTGAAAATGGAAGCATGAGTTTTTTTACAATGGCCGCCATTTTCTCATTGCTGCAAAGATAACCCAATCGCAATCCTGCCATCGGAAAAGCTTTTGAGAATGACCTGATCACCACCAGGTTGTTGTATGACGATATCAGGGATGTAAAATCTTCCTGGCCAAATTCAGTATACACGCCATCTAAAATAACCATTGTTTCAGGATGGCTTTTCAATATGGTTTCCAACTGAACCTTGGTAATGGCATTTCCTGTTGGATTGTTGGGAGAAGTTACTATCAGCACCGAGTTATGGTCGAGCTGTGGGAGTTTACTCAAATCAAATTCTAAATTCTGATTGAGCAGCCACGGTGTAAAAGGAATTTGATAGGTATTGCAGTGGTATTCAAACAGGGAATAACTGGGGTGGGTAATCACCAATTTTTTACCATTGATGGCCAGGTAGTTGAGCAGGGTAGTAATGATCGATGCTGATCCCGCACCCAACACAATGTTGTTAGCTTGAAGTCCACAGTATTGCGCTACCTTTTCTTCAATGTCGGTAAGGTCTGCGGAGGGATAACGATGCCAATCACTGTGCATTAAATTTTCGAGCACTTTTATTTTTTGTTGAATTTCTACATCGAGTGATTGTTCATTTTTATCCAACTTGTACTTCCCGCTGGCATTGGCTGTACTAATTCTGGCAGTGGCGTTTATCAAATTTTTGCTGAAAAAGTGATTCATTGCAATGCTATTTTGTTACAGGTGTATTTTGTTGAATGGCATGGATCAGGGCCAGTGCTGTTTCATCGTTGTAGGTAAAACCCACAAAGCCTTCACTTTGATTTTGGATGATTACGCCAGGCTCTGCCACAAAACTTGCTTTAAGGAGGTCACTACAGCTTGTGAATCCGCTATGTTGTAGTAGATCAATCCATTTTTGAGCAGGCATGTGTTTTTCAAATCTATCTTCTTCTTTTTTGCCAATGATATCTTCAATTTCCCTACCGAAAAAAAGTTTAAGCCCATTTTTTTGATCATTCGTTATTTCAAGTTGATCAATAACGCTAAACAAGCAGTAAAAATGATTCCAGCTGTTTACAAATCTTTTGTAAAAGTTACTCTCAAAATGATCGACATTGGGTTCAATCATAAACAGCGACACAGGTTGAAGGGCTTGAATATTTTTTAGAGTAGCCCTTCGCTCTTCCATGGTTTTGATGTGGTGAAGCGCAAGCGAAGCATTGACAATGATCGATCCTTTAAGGTTGTTGAGGGTTGTAAAATCAAAATTTTCGACATAGTCGGGCACTGGTATAAATGAGAGTTCAAAGGGGACATTTCCTTTCAACGCAAGGATGTTTTTTTCGGCAATGGCCAAGGCATCCGTAAAAGGTTCCACGCCTACAATGACCAATTTTTTTAATTTTGAATTGGCGGGAATACGGGAAATTACATTGACCATCTGGGTGCCAAGACCCACTCCGATATCAATGATGCTGGCACTTTCCTGTTCACGTAAAATGTCAGCAATAGCGCCGTTCACCAATTCCTGACTATATTTAACAAAGGGAAATTTGGCAATTAGGATATCAAAAAGTTCTATTTGTGAGACACCTGCAATTCGGTTGTAAATATTTTCTGTAATGACCTCTGAATGCAGTTTCTTGTTCAATGATTTCAAAAAAAGTGTGGCTAACAATTTTTCTGAATCCGTTGCTATGTCATCAGTGCACAATGTAAACAAAGCTTCTGATCTGCTAACCAAATCATATGTTAAGCCTTCAGCTCTCATTATTTGGCATAAGGCTGAATACACTGTGGATAAGGCAGCTGTTTTCCCGATTTTGCTATTTTGTCTTTCCTCAATTGTATCGATCGTATCTTCGAAATGAATCATTTTTTGAAATTTTGATGTTCCAAAGATGGTGTTTCCGTTTTACTGCTTCAAATCTGATTGCCTTAAAGGCAGTTTATATTGTTTGAGATGTATTAAAATCGTATCGAACTGTTTTACCTCTTTTAGTAACTTTGGTCTTTTAGTGAAGTTTAAAAGTGATTTTATCATGAAATATCTTGCCATGCTAAGGCTCATCTGTTTATACTGTATCCTTTTATTTTATTCCTGTAAGGATGCAGCTAAAAGTCACACCCACAACCCTACGAATAAAATCGTAGGTGGACCGTTTGAACACTTAGGCTGGATGTTTGACGACATACCCAAGGAGTTGAATGAGGTTGACACAAGTAGTGCATGGATTGCGGGGAAAGAAAAATTGATCGTCACCGGCAAGGTCATCAATATCGATGGAAGCAATGTGGCTGCAAATGTCATTGTGTACTATTACCATACCAATGAGCAGGGTTTGTACGTGCACGATGCTGCCTTACCCTACAGTATGAAGCCAAGGAATGGTCAGAGCCATGGTGCGCTTCGGGGCTGGGTAAAGACCAATGAAAAGGGAGAATACTCCATTTACACGATCCGACCTGCGCCTTATCCCGACAGGACAATTCCAGCGCATATCCATCTTACCGTCAAAGAGCCAAACGATCTAAGTGATTACTACATCGATGACATCGTTTTTGATGATGATGAATTGTTGGATTCAACCTATCCGGCACGGATGGAAAAGAGGGGCGGCAGCGGTGTTGTACATTTGCAAAAGAAAGATAATATCTGGTATGCGCAAAGAGACATAAACCTTGGGCTTAATATACCGGATTATCCTGCTGAAAGGAAGTAATCATGCAACTTTCCGTACATTAAGAAAGGCTCTAAATTACCTTAATATTGTCAGAAACACGGTATACTAGAATCATGTGTACAACTGCATAAGGAATTTTTGTTTTATCGTCAATAAAGGAGTTTCCATATATAGAATTATAAACTTGAAATGAGACGCGTTTTTTTTAATCATTTAGAAAATTAAGGGAATTAATGAGGCTATCATTTTAAGTGAAAAGTCTGAA
>ERZ724526.476-NODE-476-length-23267-cov-4.909745_pt1 | contig 23267 bp, 17 predicted proteins | sample MGYA00376059_ERZ724526 | MGnify/ENA primary metagenome ERZ724526 (study PRJEB28724, sample SAMN07190883) | activated sludge metagenome | isolation source: activated sludge of sewage treatment plant in Hong Hong | place: Hong Kong | collected 2016-03-17 ...
AGTCAAGAGACCAAAACCCGCACCCTCATATGCATCCACCACATCCGTTTGCTCTGAATACCCGCCGCCGCCCAGCAGCAAACCCAATTGCAAACGCCGGTAGGGAAGAAAATGAACCGCCGGCTCGCGATACGTCGGCGAATAATACTCGCGTTCGCCGCTCAGGAACTCGAGCTTTCGCAAGCTGTCCGTTCGCAACACCAACACCTCTTCCCTTCTACCCTTCCCTGCCCGTACGATCAGGCTGTCGTTGGTCTGCCGGATCAGTCGGCCGGTAACCGTCTCCTCGCTCCGCAGGTGAATGATCACTTTCCGGGTACGGGGTGTGTCGCTTGTGTAGGCATTGAAATAAATGCTCTCTCCTGAAGCAAAGCTTAACGAGGTAAGATCCTGCTTGGAGATCCTTCGCGAGACCCCGGTCTGAGGATCCGTACTGAAACGAATGAAACCAAATCCGGATTGCTGTACGGCCCCGCGTTCGATACCGCCGTCTTTGTACCGCACGATATCCTGGCTGTATACGTGGGCACTGAACAGCACCAACACAATCGATACCCACCAACGCCTGGTCAGCATGCGCGAGAAGAAGCTATCGTTCTGCAAGCCAGCAACCATGATCACATGTTGCGCCGGTACTGACCGCCGACGGCGAAAAGGGATTTGGTGATCTGTCCCAGGGAACAATACTTCACCGCTTCCATCAGCTCGGAGAACATGTTCTTGTTCTGAACGGCCGCCAGTTGCAATTGCTTCAATTGATCGACCGCTTTTTTCTCATTCCGAGCATGGAGGTCTTTCAACATGCTGATCTGGTACTCCTTCTCTTCCGTCGTTGCCCGGATCACTTCAGCCGGTATGACGGTCGGCGATCCTTTCGAGGACAGGAAGGTGTTCACGCCGATGATCGGGAATTCGCCGGTATGCTTCAGGGTTTCATAATAGAGACTCTCCTCCTGGATCTTGCCGCGCTGGTACATGGTTTCCATAGCGCCCAAGACGCCGCCACGTTCCGTGATGCGATCGAACTCGGCCATCACCGCCTCCTCGACGAGATCCGTCAACTCTTCGATGATGAACGAACCCTGCATCGGGTTCTCATTCTTGGCCAAGCCCAGTTCTTTATTGATGATCAGCTGGATCGCCATGGCCCGACGAACGCTTTCCTCCGTAGGCGTCGTGATGGCTTCGTCGTAGGCGTTGGTATGAAGGCTGTTGCAGTTGTCATAGATGGCATACAAGGCCTGCAGCGTGGTCCGGATGTCGTTGAAGTCGATCTCCTGCGCATGCAAAGAGCGGCCGGAAGTCTGAATGTGATACTTGAGCAACTGCGATCGCTCGTCGGATGCGTACTTCTGCTTCATCGCCTTCGCCCAGATCCTGCGTGCAACCCGACCGATCACCGCGTATTCCGGATCGATCCCGTTGCTGAAAAAGAAACTCAGGTTCGGCGCGAACGCGTTGATATCCATCCCGCGCGAACGGTAATACTCCACATAGGTGAATCCATTCGCGAGCGTGAAGGCCAGTTGGGTGATCGGATTGGCGCCCGCTTCGGCAATGTGGTAGCCGGATATGGAAACGGAATAAAAATTCCGCACTTTTTTCTCGATAAAATACTGTTGCACGTCGCCCATGAGGCGAAGCGAAAATTCTGTCGAGAAAATACAGGTATTCTGCGCCTGGTCTTCTTTGAGAATATCCGCCTGCACCGTACCGCGCACGACTTGCACGGTGTGGGCCTTGATCTTATCGTACACTTCCTTCGGCAAGACCTGGTCACCCGTCACGCCCAGCAGCATCAGGCCCAGACCGTCGTTACCTTCGGGCAACGGCCCCTGGTAAGCCGGTCGAGCCGTACCGGTTGCCGCGTAGATCGCCTGGATCTTCGCCTCCACTTCCTGCTCAAGTCCGTGCTGCCGGATGTACAGTTCGCACTGCTGATCGATCGCGGCGTTCATGAAAAAGCCGGTGAGGATCGCAGCAGGACCGTTAATGGTCATCGATACCGATGTCTTCGGATCGGCAAGATTAAATCCGCTGTACAGCTTCTTCGCATCATCCAGGCAACAGATGGACACGCCGCTGTTACCGATCTTACCGTAAATATCCGGGCGATAATCAGGATCGTGACCGTAAAGGGTTACCGAATCGAATGCTGTCGACAACCGCTTGGCAGGCATTCCCTTGCTCACATAATGGAAACGACGGTTGGTGCGCTCAGGTCCGCCTTCGCCGGCGAACATGCGCGTGGGATCTTCTTCCGTCCGCTTGAAGGGGTACACCCCCGCGGTAAAGGGAAACTCGCCCGGAAAATTCTCCTGCAGACTCCAACGCAACACTTCACCCCAGGCTTCAAATTTCGGCGTGGCGATCTTGGGAATGTGTGTCCTTGACAGGGATTCGGTAAAGGTCTTCACCTTGACTTCCTTGTCGCGGACTTTGTAGGTATAGACTTCATCCCGGAACTGCTGGACCTTCCGGGGCCATTCCTGCAGTGCTTTCTTGTTCTGTCCGTCGAGCTTCAACTCGGTCTGCTCGTACAGCTTGTCAAGCGCTAATTTAACGGGAGCCTTCTCCGCGAGATCCGAAGCATCCAGGGTTTCCAGTGATTTCCGGATGGCAAACAGCCGCTGCGCGATTTCCGCCTGGTCTTTCACCCATTGATTGTAGTTGCGGATCGATTCGCTGATCTCGCTCAGGTAACGGGTTCGTGCCGGAGGAATGATGTAAATCTTCTCCGACATCTCTCCGGTGATCTCGAACTTGCTCTCGAATCCCGCTTCCAGTTTTTCGTTCAACTTGTCGATCAGCTTGCGGTAAAGCCGGTTCATTCCCGGATCGTTGAACTGCGAAGCGATCGTCCCGAAAACCGGCATCGCTTCCGGATCCTGGTCCCACAACTGATGGTTCCGCTGATATTGCTTCTTGACGTCGCGCAACGCGTCGAGCGCGCCGCGCTTGTCGAACTTGTTCAACGCGATCACGTCGGCGAAGTCGAGCATATCGATCTTTTCCAACTGCGATGCGGCGCCATACTCCGGTGTCATCACATACAAGGAAACATCCGAATGATCCAGGATCTCGGTATCGCTTTGTCCGATACCGGATGTCTCCAGGATAATGAGATCGTATTGGGCCGCCTTCAGGATGTCGACTGCGTCCTTGACGTATTTCGACAAAGCCAGATTCGACTGGCGGGTGGCCAGTGAACGCATGTACACGCGCGGGTGATGAATGGAATTCATCCGGATACGATCGCCCAGCAGGGCGCCGCCGGTCTTGCGCTTGGAAGGGTCCACCGAAACGATGGCGATGTTTTTATCCGAAAAGTCGATGAGAAATCGTCGGACCAGTTCATCCACCAGCGACGATTTTCCTGCTCCGCCGGTTCCGGTAATGCCCAGTACCGGCACCTTCTTCGAGCCGACGAGTTTATCGAGATCCCGATGAACCTTGCTAAACTCGTCCGGATTATTCTCGGCACAAGAGATCAGTTTCGCCACCACGCGCGGCTCACGATCACCCAAATGCTTCACTTCTCCGTTCAGGTTAATGCCAGTGGGGAAATCACACTGCTTCAGCAGGTCGTTGATCATGCCCTGCAAGCCCATCGAGCGACCGTCGTCCGGTGAATAGATCCGGGTGATGCCGTATGCATGCAGTTCACTGATCTCTTCCGGAAGAATGACACCGCCGCCCCCACCGAAAATCTTGATGTGTCCGCAGCCCTTTTCCTTCAACAGGTCATACATGTACTTGAAGTACTCCATATGACCACCCTGATAACTCGTCATCGCGATCGCCTGCACGTCCTCCTGGATCGCGCAATCGACCACTTCCTGAACCGAACGATCGTGACCAAGGTGGATCACTTCCGCGCCACTGCTTTGAATGATCCGCCGCATGATGTTGATAGCGGCATCGTGCCCGTCAAAAAGCGAGGCAGCGGTAACAATCCGGATCTTATTGTGGGGAACGTAAACGGTCGGCTTTTTCATACTTCGGGGTAATCTCGCAAAGATAAAACTCCGGGGCTAACCTTTTGTTCTGTTTAGCCGAGCCAAGCCAGTTCTAGGGAGCTAATTACCAGTTGTTTACAGACCGACAGCCCTTGGTGCTATTTTCACGGACAAGGCTGATTCCTTCGAATGACTTTTCACCCTTCTTCATCGGATTCATTTCCCTAAATTCAAGCGGGAATCCTATGCAGTTTCGTTTTACCTGGCTAATACCCGTCCTACTGATCCTCTTGATGGGATTCAGTTGGCAACCTCCATCTTCCTCCCTGCCGGAGTTCGATACGCAAACCCTCGTATCGCTGCGCAACAGTGACGTCATGGCTTTGGAGAAATCCTTGGCCGAACTTCGTAAGACTGCCCTTCGATCTGACGACCCGATCCGGGATACCTTACTTCGGGAACAATGGATCAACGTTCGAGTCCATTTCAGGTTGCTGGAAGAATGGTTGTTGTTAACCGACCGGAAACTTTTCAAACGCTGGAACGGCCCCCCGCTCGAGCGTCCGGAAGAAGAGGAAGCGTTTGCACCCATCTTACCACCGGCAGGCTTACAAGCACTCGAACCTGCGCTTTTCGATTCCGCCGGACCGCAACGTCGAAAAGAGTTGCAGGCACAATTCGAGTCGATCAGGATCCTGGTGCAGCGCCTGAAACTGCATGCGACGAATGAATACTCCAGCGAACGAAGCTACCTGCGCCTTTGTCATCGCCAACTCTTGCGTCTGTTTCTCACCGGCCTCACCCAGATGGAAACGCCGGTCAGCCGGATCGCGTTCGAAGAAGCCGCACGAACGCTGAATGAACAGGCAAGACGACTTTCGCTTTTGACCCAACCGGAATTCGAAAGTTCCCGGCTTGCCCTGAAGAATTTCGTCGACCAACTCGCCACTGCAGCGCGGACACTTCGATCATCCGGCAAAGATTCGGAGCCCGACTACTATACACTCTATACGCAATGCTTCCTTCCAATGAGCGACGCGTTTTCCCGCTACCTCATCACCCGCTTTCCCGACTGGGATTCGACTGACCCGGTCAACCCGGCCGTTCGATCGGTGTTCGACCGCAACGCTTTCCTGCTGGACAAGTTCATGCCGGCAAAGCACGAAGGCGACCACGAACTGCTGACGGCAATCGGTCGTATGCTGTTTTTCGATCCGGCGCTTTCATCCAACAATGAACGCAGTTGCGCGAGTTGCCACCAGCCCGATAAAGCCTTTACGGATGGACAACTCACCAGTCACGGTGTTCAGCATGGCTCGGTTTTACGCCGCAACGCCCCCACCCTCATCAATGCAATGCTGCAGCAAAGCCTGTTCTTCGACCTGCGCGTAGTGAATCCCGAAAATCAGGCGGGAGAAGTCCTGAACAACTCCGAAGAAATGCATGGCGATGCTTCCGTGATCGCGGAAAAACTTCAGGGTTCACCAGGCTACCGTGAGTTATTTCGCAAAGCCTTTGCCGGTTCCGAAGACACCCTGATCACACCGGCATCCATCGTGCTGGCCATCGCGGAATACGAACGCCGGTTGATTGCCTTGAACTCGGAATTCGATCTTGCCATGCGCGGAGAAAGCCAGCTATCATCCGAAGCGATTTCCGGATTCAACCTCTTCGTTGGCAAAGGCCGTTGCGCCAGTTGTCACTTCGTTCCGCTTTTCAACGGAACTGTTCCACCCGACTACTGGGAATCGGAAGCCGAAGTGCTCAATGTTCCGACCACTTCCGACCCTGCGCACGCCCGCCCCGATCCCGATCCCGGGCGTGCCGGCTTTCTCGACCTGAAAGGTTTCAAAGGCGCTTTCAAGACACCAACCTTACGCAACATCGCCCTGACGGCTCCTTACATGCACCAGGGCGTCTATGAAACGCTGGAAGAAGTGATCGCATTCTACAATCGCGGCGGAGGCGCAGGCTTGGGTATGCTGGACCCTGAGTCGACACTCGACCCCGAACCGCTCAACCTGACGGAAGAAGAACAACAACACCTCATCGCGTTCCTGCAGACACTGACGGACACCAGCGGCACTACCGCATTACCGGACTCGCTGCCGTCTTTCCCGGATGATCCCCGCCTTCGCAACCGCAGGCCGGGAGGCGCATATTGATTAGAACCGTATGACTCAGGCAATACGACTGGTACCCGTCACTACGCAGCAGGAATTGAGGACGTATGTGCTGCTTCCCGAGATCATCAATACGCGCCCCAATTTTGTACCCCCGGTCTGGTCGGATGAGTTCAGCTTCCACGATCCGAAGAAAAATCCGGCGCTCCAGCAGTGCGACACGATCCGCTACCTGGCCTATGTGGGCAATCGGGCCGTTGGCAGGATCATGGGAATCATCCACCATGAGTACAACAGCCGCAAAAAGGAAAAGACCGGTCGATTTTACCAACTCGAGGCCATCAACGACCCGATGGTTGTCCATAGCCTGTTGCAAGCGATCCGAGACTGGTGCAAAGAGCGCGGCATGCAACGCCTGATCGGTCCGTTTGGGCTTTCCGACAAAGACCCGCAGGGCCTGCAGTTGGAAGGATTCGAACACCTGCCCGTGATCGCGACCGCGACGAATCCGGATTTCCTGCCACCAATGTTGGAAGCCGAAGGCATGACGAAGCTGATCGATTGCCTGGTGTACCAACTGGAGATTCCTCAGTCGGTTCCGGACCTCTACCGGCGTATCGCGGAACGAACGCTTCGCAACAGTCGCCTGCGCGTACTGTCTTTTTTCAAACGTGCTTCGCTCAAGCCGTTCATCGTACCCGTGCTTCGACTCGTAAACGAGACCTACAAGGATCTGCTCGGCTTCCAGCCCATGAGTGAAGCGGAGATGCGCAAGCTGGCCGCGCAATACCTACCACTCTTGAAACCCGAACTTGTCAAGATGATCGTCGACGATCATGCCGCGCCGGTAGCCTTCGTCATCGCGGTTCCAGATTTCAGCGAAGGCTTGCGCAAAGCAAGGGGTCGTCTGTTGCCATTCGGCTTTCTGCACCTCTTGCAGTCCATGAAAAGAACCCAACAATTGGATTTGCTGCTGGGTGCGGTCCGCTCCGATTTTCAAGGACGGGGACTGACGCCCGTCCTGGGCATCAACTTGTTCGAAAGTGCCCGTAAGCGCGGACTGACGTGCATCGACAGCCACCTGATCCTCGAATCGAACACCCGCATGCGCGCGGAAATGGAACGGCTTGGCGCCGTCGTATATAAACGGTACAGGGTTTACCAGCAGGAACTCCGATCAGAGTCCTAGCTTGCGCAGCCTACTTCGTAACCCGGGACTCGCCTTTTCCCGAAGCAAACCGGCGACGGCTTTGAATTCTCCTTCCAGTTCCGGGTAACGTTGCACCATGGCGTGTACAATGGTCAACGCGTAAGCATGTACCGCAATGGGTTGTGAACGATCTGCTAACCAGCCCAGACAGGCCTCCAGCACTTCGGATTCATGCGCCTCCGGTACACCCGAGCATTCAAGCACTTTCAATAGATTCCGCCTGATCGCATCATGACAGGGCCGGCGGGACCGCTGCAAGGCCTTCTTCCACCAGGGACGCATCAAGCCGGGATGACGACAAGCCACCTTGCTCATTACCCAGGCGGCACGTTGCGCGAGAACGGGATCTTCGCCGAGATAGCGGCGCATTAACGACCCAAACAACAGGGAACTTTCCCCGATCTCCCGCGCGATCCGTTCCGTTTGCTGCAACGAATGACGTTCAGCTAGTAATCGGTCAATAAGCCCTTCCCCCGATACTCCCTTGGATTTATTTATTGAAACGGAAGACTTCATTGTACAGCGTATCGTTTCTGTTGAAAATCCAGAAAGGCAGCAAAATCACTCCCGAATTGCGTCCGAAATACGCGATCCAGCGAATCTTTCATCGCATCATACCGGATATAATTTAAAAAGTAGGCATTGTTCGGACGAGAACCGGCAAACCGCCGTTTAGCCCGGAGCGTATCATGAAAGGTCACGGTATCCAATGCACTCAGCACCGAATCGATCATGTCGCGTTTCAACAACTGCTTTTCCGCGATTCCCCATTTGTAAAATTCTCGGGTCTGATAAACTGAATCCAGCCATTCGGTACCACGCACCAGGTGACGGGCCAGTGCATTGTAATCATGCAGGAAATCAAGATACCGAATGGTCTCTGGCGCCTCCGCGCCGAAGTGGGCGTTTAGAAATCGCTTCGCCCCTTCTTCGCCAATGAAACTCGCCAGGTTCTCATTGAAATCGACCTCGCCCGGAACATACAGGGTGGCATGCGTCATTTCATGAATGATCAGCTCCGCCAATCTTCCTTGTCCGCGCCTCAGCATTCCGGAGAGGATCGGATCCCTGAACCACCCCAACGTGCTCCAGGCTCCCACTTCGCCGTAGTCGATGTCGAACCCGCTCTCCTCCAACAGCTGCGCTTCACGCTCGCCGACTTCCTTTCGAAAGAACCCTTTATAGGACACCGTACCCACTACCGGGAATTTCCATTGGTAAGGCCGGATACGAAAGACTTCACTGGCCGTCAGGACCCACAACAACGGCTGACCGCGCTGGTCGTAGTAGGTGGTATAGTTCCTGGTATCGCGCAATCCCAGCGAGTCAATGGCAAAGCGTCTGACTGCATGGATATAAGTCAACTGAGCTTTGACGCTGTCAGGTGTTGTCGGATCTACCAATACTTCATCAACGCTACGCGCATTCCACACGATGGACAACTGACCGCGCAACTGCATCCATCCGTAGCCCAACAGTTGGTGATACCAGATAGCCAGCAAAAAAAGTAAAACGACCATCAGCTCGATGATCCTGCCGATGGTCGTTCGAATATTCATCATCGATCAGTATTAACCCAAAGCGGCCAGTTGCTCCTCAATGGCGCGAATCTTGGCTTCCGCGTCACTTTGCTTCCGTCGCTCCACCTCGACCACTTCCGGCTTGGCATTCTCGACGAAGCGCTGATTGGCCAGTTTCGCCTGAACCGATTTCAGGAAGCCTTTGTTGTAATCCAATTCTTTCAGCAATCGCTGCTTTTCAGCTTCTACATCAATGCCACCGGAAACAGGCAGGAAACATTCGATCTTTCCAACCAGGAAGCTCAAGGCGCCGGCAACTTTATCGTCCGTCGACTCCAGTGATTCCAAGTTGGCCATCTTGATGATCACCGCATCAAAGCGGCTGTCGATGGTTTGCTCAGACCGGCGAAGCAAACGGAGTGGATCCTTGAACGGGATGTTCCGGGTCTTCCGAAGATTGCGGACCTGGGTAATGGTTTCCTGCGCGCTTGCGAATGCACCCAACAGGTCCGTATCAAACGTTCCTGATTTGGGCCATGCGCTCACAATGATGCAATCGCTACCCGAACGTTCTCCCAAATGATGATACAGTTCTTCGGTAATGAAAGGCATCCACGGGTGCAACACCTTGAGCAACTCCTCGAAGAATCCGACCGTCGCCTGGTGAGTCTGAACATCCATTCCGGTTCCCATGGCGGGTTTCACGATCTCCAGGTACCAGGCACAGAAGTCGTCCCAGATCAGTTTATAGGTACACATGAGCGCGTCACTCATGCGGTACTTCGCATAATGGTCGTTCAACAACTGCAATTGTTCCAGGAATCGCTCCTTGAACCAGGCAACAGCAACAGCGGACTCCGCTGGTTGCTTAAGGCTGCCATCTACCTGCCAGCCCTGCACCAACCGGAAAGCGTTCCAAACCTTGTTCGCAAAATTGCGCCCCTGCTCACACAAGAACTCGTCGAACAGTAGATCGTTACCGGCTGGCGAAGAAAGCAACATTCCGACACGAACTCCGTCGGCGCCGTAGTTGGCGATCAGATCGAGCGGGTCGGGAGAATTACCCAACGACTTCGACATTTTCCGTCCCAGCTTGTCACGCACAATGCCGGTCAGGTAAACATTCGTAAAAGGTTTCTCGCCCCGGTACTCATAACCGGCAATGATCATCCGCGCAACCCAGAAGAACAGGATCTCCGGGGCAGTCACCAGGTCGTTGGTGGGGTAATAGTATTGAATGTCTTTGTTGTCCGGATCTTTGAAGCCGTCGAATACACTGATCGGCCACAGCCAACTGGAGAACCAGGTGTCAAGGACATCTTCATCCTGCCTGAGTTGCCCCGTCCCGAATTTCTTCCCCTTCGTTTCAAACAACCTGATCGCTTCGGTTTCCGTCTTACAGACGACGAAATCGGTTCCATCAGGAGAGTACCAGGCCGGAATGCGTTGCCCCCACCACAACTGGCGCGAAATACACCAGTCGCGGACATTCTCCATCCAATGCCGGTAGGTATTGATGAACTTTTCCGGGATGAGCTGGATGTTGCCGTTAAGCACATTGTCCAGGGCCGGCTTCGAGACCTGCTCCATCCGGAGGAACCACTGCATCGATAATTTCGGCTCGATGACGGCGTCAGTCCGCTCGCTGTAGCCGACCTTATTCCTGTAATCTTCCGCCTTGACAAGATGACCGGATGCTTCGAGATCCTTGGCGATCTTTTTGCGAACCACAAACCGGTCTTCCCCGACATAAAAGCGAGCCGCAGCACTCATGGTACCGTCGTCGTTGATGGTATCGATCACTTCGAGCCCATACTTCACACCCAGGTTGTAGTCGTTGATATCGTGAGCAGGCGTCACCTTCAGCGCCCCCGTACCGAACTCCATGTCGATGTAATCATCGAAGATGAAAGGAACCGGGCGGTTCACCATCGGAATGACCGCGAACATACCACGCAAGTGGGTATAGCGCGGGTCATCGGGGTGGACGCATACGCCCGTATCGCCCAGGATCGTCTCCGGGCGGACGGTCGCGATGGTAATGAATCCATCGCCATTGTGCGTACGTCCATTGACCGTTACCTGCCAACCGTCGTCGGCAATGGTCCATGCTGAATTTGACGATTTGAGTTCCTCCGCGAGCGCCGCATCGATGACCGGATACCGGACATGATACAAACGCGAATTCACTTCTTTGTGAATGACCTCTTCGTCGCTGAGTGCGGTTTTTCCCTGCGGGTCCCAATTGACCATTCGGACACCGCGATAGATATGCCCTTTGTTGTAGAGGTCGATGAAAACGGAGATGACCGCGTCACTCAGGTCGTCCTCCATGGTAAAACGCGTGCGGTCCCAGTCGCAGGAAGCGCCCAGCTTCTTCAACTGTTCGAGGATGATGCCACCGTACTTCTCTTTCCATTCCCAGGCATGCTTCAGGAACTCATCACGGCTCAGGTCGCTCTTCTTGATTCCCTTTTCGCGCAACATCGCCACGACTTTCGCTTCCGTCGCAATCGAAGCATGGTCCGTTCCCGGCACCCAACATGCATTGAAGCCCAACATGCGGGCGCGCCGGATCAGCACGTCCTGGATCGTGTTGTTCAACATATGCCCCATGTGCAAAACGCCCGTTACGTTGGGCGGGGGGATCACGATCGTATAAGGTTCACGCTCATCCGGAATACTCCGGAAGAAGCCCTTATCCATCCAGTAACGGTACCACTTATCTTCTACCTGGGAAGGCGCGTATGTCTTTGAAATTTCCATTGAATGCGGGGAGAAAGGCCAAATTTACGCATTTTCAGTGTAAGGATTCAGCCCAATGTAAGACCGGAAAGGGAGAGCCCGTCCATTCAGGGGATTCGAAGATTCTACCTGCGTTTACAAACAACCCATTCGGTTTTAACAGCAGGTGAAATCGTTCAGAAACTCGCGCAATTACCAGATAAATGGCACGAGCTTCCACGAGGATCGTTGATACTCCTGATATGCAGCAAACCTGTTGCTCAGGATCCGCTCCTCCAACTTCATTTTCGTAACCAGCACCAGCAAGAGCAATACGTAAAGCATCCATCGGGAGAACGAAGGATGGTCTGACGCCCAGGAAATACCAACCAACAACAGCGCCGCATACATCGGATGACGGATCACTCGATAGGGCCCCCGACGAACAAGCTTCGCATCCGTCGCGGGCTCGGGATGAATGCGAAGGGATTGCGGAGGGATTACGATAACAGCCCAAAGACCGAGCAGTACACCCAACCCGAACACGTATCGCCAGACGCCCGACGGCAGGTAGGGTGCGTGAATAATCATGGCAAGAAGCAGCGCGAACTGCAAGACAACCAAGACCCAACCGGTCGTTCGCATGTGGCTATTCCCTGCTTTCATGTAACAGGACAAGATTTGAATCTGATGGCGCGAAATCGGTAGACTTGAAGAGAACGTCTGCCAACTTCCGGTCATGGCCATAAATATCTTCACGTTCCTGGAGAATGCCGTCTTCATCCACCCAGGATGTAAAATAAACAATGCTGACCGGCACCTTATTCAAGAGCGGTATGAAACGCTCCTTACCCAGATCCAATTCCCCGGCGAGTCGTTCCTCCGTCCACAAGGAATCTCCGCTAAGGACGAAACGGGCCAGTCGTTCGGGTTGTGCTACTCGTATGCAGCCATGACTGAAGGTACGCTCGGACCGCTCGAACAACTGACGGGATGGCGTATCGTGCAGGTAAATATCGTACGAGTTTGGAAAGAGGAACTTGTAACGACCGAGCGCATTCCAACTTCCCGAGCGCTGTCGGACGATATAAGGGAAGCTTCCAGGTCCGGCCTTTTTCCAGTCTATTTTCTTCGGATTCACGGGATGGCTCAAGTCTGCCGGGCGGAAAAGGTCCATTTTATTTCGGGTAAGGTAATCCGCATTCGCCCGTTGCGCCGGAATGATTTCTTCATACACGATCTTACGCGGGACTGTCCAGGTCGGATTCAGCACCAGGGTTCGGATCGAACCGGTAAAGATGGTCGTTGCCGTGCCGACTTTCCCCACGATCACCCGCGTGCTCCAGGCAAATCCCGAATCACTGAACGCATACAATCGAAACGCGGGGATATTGACGACCAGGTGCCGACCAATCGGGTCTTCCGGAACCCACCGGCATCGCTCAAGGTTCAGCAGGATGGTGCGAATACCGGAATCGACTGGTAAGTTGAGCAATCGTAAGGTCGCGCTATCCAATTTCGCTTCACCATTCAGGCCATGGCGTAATCGAAATCGTTTTATCGCCAAAGCGAGAGCGTCATCGTAAAGATCCGACGTACTGGTATCCTGCAAATCGTCTGATTGAAGCAGGCGCTTTCTCAATTGAGCAATGCTGCTGTCCGCATCCCCTACCCGCGCCATTAGCACAACCGGATCTACCAATTGCCATCCGCCGGATGCGCGTATGGACCGATAGGATGCCAGAACCCGGATCAACCGATCATACTGGTGAAACATCGGCCCCTGCCAGGGTACCGCTACCCCGGCGCTGCGAATCGACGAGTCGAGCATCTGCACCCAGTCAACCTTTTTGCGGGGGATAAACCATTCCAGACGTTGCAGGTCCTCTTCCGGCAACCCTTCGAATTCCCGATGGGTATAGGAGAAATACAAGGCAGTCATGCCGATATCCCGGCTCGCATTAATTGAATCAGGACTCCACGAAGACACTAAGCTGTCCGCGTACACCGTCATGGCCGACCATGAAGCGGTGTCTTCAGTAGTTGCGGACGCAGCCGCCTGTTGTATGGTATTCAAAAAGGCCCGTGCACGTTCCGAAGGGCCTTCGGGTGTGAACCAGGCAAATCGGTAATTGCGTTGGTAATAAAATTCCCGCGTGGCGATTCGTGCTAAGGAGTCAACCCGCTGAGCACCCAGCCATGATTCGACAAATGAACTATCGGTAAAGAGATCTGTCTTCTTTAAGACGGCGAGGCCGGTGGTATCGGGTACCGAACGCGCTTTTTCTTCCGTGTGCCGATGACAGGATGAAAGGAGCAGAACGACGACCAACAAGCTCAAACTCGAAATACCTATCGTCCGTTGATCGTGCCTGCCAATCATTATCCTGTGATATACCGGGTGAAAATAGCAAAGTCCGGAGTTGTTTTTCCGGACTTTGTAACGAATTATCCTGATGATCAGAAACGATAAGTAACCGATAATTGCCAGGTAGTGTTACGGGCGTTGGTGATGGTGAAATCCGTTCCCAACAGTTGCTTCACGTCTTCTACTTTCCCCAAGCCGTAGTTGTAACGAACCCCTACGCCAAAATGACCAAGGTCCATCCCGGCACCAGCGGCAAGACCATAGTCCAGGCGGGAGAATACATCATTCGGCAAGTCATAGCTGAAATTCAGGAACGGGATCGTACTGCCGTGTTTCAAATTGGCGTCCAGGAGCAGCGAAGCATACGGACCGGCTTCGATGTGCGCAAACCGACCGAGTTTGACTTGTCCCATGACAGGTAAATCAAGATAGCGCAGATCCAGGGCGACCTGACCATCGAGCCAGTCGGTGATACGATAGGGAACCCGGGTACCTTTCGTGGAATACAGCAACTCCGGTTGGATGGAAAAACGATCACTCAAAGGCAAGTTGACGAAAGCGCCGAGATGATATCCGGTCTTGGGTTTGTCCCATGCAGTAAATGAAAAATTCAGGGAGGAATAATTCAGTCCGCCTTTGATACCAATCGACGGACTGGAAGTATTCTGAGCGCTGACAGTCTTATAAGAGGTGCCCAGCAACAAAGCGATACTCGTAATGCAAGCAAGCAGGAAACTTTTCATGGCTGTGAGGTTTGGTTGCCGCCACTATGAAAATCGCATGCCATCCTGCTCCGAAGCGCATGAAGCCGAAGTGAAGCGCTGGTGCAATCCGTTGAGATTCCAATGAATGCCCGCTCAATGACGTATTCTCCAGCCCTTGGGGAAATGATTATTGGCGCGGCCATCGCTCACCACCTTCACCCAACCGAGTCCGTATCCGGAAGTCGTGACAAGACACCAGCCTGGCAATGCTCCGTTAAAACGCAATGCCTCACCCTTCAGGAAGCGGATCGCTTGAGCATCATCCAATTCGATCCGCCTGACAGTATCCGACAAGGCCGTACTGAAAGCTAGTTCAGGAGCGGGAATCAATTGATCACCCATGATTTCCCCGACACGGACTCCCGCATAACGAATCGTAAGCCCGGCAGCCAGTTCATGCAAGGCGCCGACAAACCGTTGCGCTATTACATGCAGATGGGGTCCGACCCGAAATGCCTGCCACTGATCGACAGGCTGCAGGTAAGCTGCACAACGAGGATCCTGAACTACTTGAATTCCTGACTTACCTGGCCGTGGCCGTTGCGTCACGGATCCCTCCGTTTTGCGCAGCGCGCAGAAGAAAAATCCTTCGCCGGCTATACGATGCGGATAAAAACGCAGACATCCGGAACGCTCGTCGACTCCCTGCGGTGCCTGCAACTGAAGGATTTCCGCGCCCAATTTCCGCAAGCGCTCCACCTGTTCTTCGTTCTCCGCGGGCTCATAGGTACAGGTCGAATAGAATAATACTCCTCCCGGCGCCAATGCTTCCCAGGCCGAAGCTAGAATGGTTGTTTGCCTGATCGCGCAAGCCTCCACCGCGTTTTCACTCCACTCGTCGATGGCGGCAGGATCCTTTCGAAACAAGCCTTCTCCGCTGCAGGGCGCATCGACAACCACCAGGTCAAAATAGTCCGGCAGGCGCCGGAATTGTTCCGGGTCCGATTGCGTGACAACAATTCCCGGATTCCCCCACTTCACGAGATTTTGAACAAGGACCTGATTGCGGGAAGCAATGAGTTCATTCGAAACCAGGAGACTTTCGGCTGGCAAGAGGCTGCGCAAATGAGTCGACTTCCCTCCCGGCGCTGCGCATAAATCAAGGACACGTTCGGGAGCACGTTCACCAAAAAGCTGCCGGTATGCGCTCCCAAGAAACATGGAACTGGCTTCCTGCACATAATAACAGCCGGCCTGGAACAAGGGGTCCTGCGTAAAGGATGGCCGCTGGAGGAGCAACCGCCCTTCAGCGCACCATGCAACCTCTTTTTCTTCACGAAACGACTCAACCGGCTTTGCCGGATTCAGACGCAAGCTGACCGGTGCCGGTGATTGCAAGGCGGAAAAGAAGGATGCCGCCTCCTCACCGAGTAAGGCCCGTATGCGACGTACAAAGGGTTCCGGAAAATCGACCACGTGCTGTTGTTCCTGCAGCGAGATTATTACTTTTCCGGCAAAGCGTCAAACAGTCATGAGCGGATACAGTATCAGCACCGATAAACGTCGACTACAACTTCCGGTAATTCACGATTTCCTGCGCGAATCGTACTGGGCGAAGGATATCCCGGAATCGGTGGTACGTCGGTCGGTCGATGGCTCTTTGTGTTTTGGCGTGTATCACGGCCGGGAGCAAGTCGGTTTTGCCCGGGTCATTACAGACGAAGCCACCTTCGCCTATCTCGCCGATGTCTTTATCCTGCCCGCGCACCGCGGGAAAGGCTTGTCCAGGCGCTTGATGGAAGAGATCATCGCCCACCCGGCCCTGCAGGGACTTCGTCGTATGCTGCTGGCGACACGCGATGCGCACGAGCTTTATGCTCGGTTCGGATTCAAAGGACTGGGAATTCCCGACCGTTGGATGGAGTTGCACCAGCCGGACATTTACCGCTGATCTTCGTACTTTACACTGCTCATTCTTTATGAAGTCATTCAAACCTACGCTGACCACCTGGATCATCCTGGGCCTCCTGCTCGGCCTGGCAACCGGTGCCTGGTATCGCGCCAACTGGCCTGACCCGGAGAACATCCGTCCGTTTGCGGATAACATGCACCTATTGAGTGACATCTTCCTGCGCCTGATCAAAATGATCATCGCACCGCTGGTGTTTTCCCTTTTACTGACGGGAATCGCGAAGGCCGGTGATTTCAAAACGGTCGGGCGCATCGGTCTGAAGACCATGATCTACTTCACCGGCGCAACACTGGTGGCCCTGCTGATGGGCCTGATCATCGTCAACATCTTCGAACCCGGTAAAGCCCTGCAACTGGGAGCAGCGGCCCAAACGACGGTTCAGGCAAAGTCCTTTGATGCAAAGGAGTTTGTCACGCACATCTTCCCCGAGAGCGTCATTGACGTGATGGCCCGCAACCAGATACTGCCGATCATCGTCTTCGTGCTTTTCTTCGGAGTGGCCACCGCCTCCCTGCATGAAAAGGGAAAGATCGTTGTGGAGTTCTTCGACTCCGTCGCGCACATCATGCTCAAAGTGACCGCCTACGTCATGAAACTGGCACCAGTCGCGGTCTTTGGCGCTACAGCCTCCGTTATCGCCTCGAAAGGATTCGGGGTCATCGGAGGTTACTTGCAGATCATCCTCTGTTTCTTCGGAGGCTTATTGGTTTTCCTCTTCGGGGTGTTGCTCCTGGTCTGTATCGTCACCCGGATTCCATTCTTTCGTCTGTTAGCGCACGTCCGGGAACCGATGCTGCTCGCCTTCAGCACTGCCAGCAGCGAGGCTGCCATGCCGAAGACGATCTTGGGGCTGGAACGCTTCGGCTGCCCTGACCGCATCGTCAGTTTCGTCTTACCGCTGGGTTATTCGTTCAACCTCGACGGATCGATCATGTACATGACTTTCGCCACCATGAGTATCGCCCAGGCATACGGGATCGAACTCAGTACCTCGCAACAGGTTACCATGATGCTCATGCTCATGATCACCAGTAAAGGAATGGCGGGCGTACCCCGCGCCTCGCTGGTCGTCATCGCCGGCATGCTCCACGCGTTCAACATCCCCCAGGAAGGATTGACTCTTTTGTTGGCGATCGACTGGCTACTCGACATGGGACGTTCCGCCACGAATGTGATGGGGAACGCGGTAGCGACTGCTGTGGTCAGTAAGTGGGAAGGCTATTCGGTAGGCCACGGTCATGCCGAAGAATGAACAGATTGAAAAAGTACCAACGCTCCAACTGATCACTCGGGACAGTTTCTAACGCCCACACACTGCGAATCGATCAGAACTTCCTGCCGCGCGTCATCCGGTACAACTCGAATTTCCGTTTGACGTGAATACAGAAATCGTACTGAGTAGCCGTTTTCATGTATTGCTCCGGAATGTTCGCGAAGTCGATAAAGTCGTCAAACTCCGAATTGTCGAGGTGGATGATATCAGCCGCGGCGTAATTCGCCAACAACTCACGCAACAGTTCGCGTCGGCGCTCGTTGTTGATCCGCTCCGCGTTTCGCCGCTTCAATTGCTCCAACCGGCTGAACTCCTGATACAGGAACGTGATCGGACTTTGGAGCGCATCCACGCCTCCGATCTGGAAATCACGCTTACGATATCCCAATTTTTCGATGTCGCGGTAAATGGCATCGAGCTGTCGGGGAGAAAAGATAGCAACCTCTTTGAGCTGTACGTTCAACCTGGTCAGCGGCACACGCAGGAAGTACTCAGCGCGACCTGCGGAATCCGCCAGACAAATCCTCCGGAACTCATAACCGGTACTGGCGATGATGAACGTATCGGCACGCTCGACCACCGATTGAAAACTGCCGTCCGCCAACCCGAACGTACCCTGATTGGTGCGCAGGTTGATGATCATCAGGTCGTCCAGACGCCGGTTGGGATCGGCTGCATCGAATGCCCGGCCGCGCACCAGAACACGGGTGCTATCGGTTTGTCCATTGGCGCAGAAAGAAACCTGAAGAATGGCCCAGAGGGCACAAAGGATGACTCGCACGTCGGGCGAAGGTAGTTGATTCGTCAGGCTCAAGTGGATCTGACGGTTGAGTTTGATGTGATAAAGTATGTTAACATGGCTGGGGCACAGCAGGCTCCGGCCCTGTCAATTACCATGCAATCAGCTGTTTCAAAACAGCTGATAAACGGAATCAATCCAGTGGTACCCAGGCAAAATACCATGAACTGTTACCAGGAAAGGAACGCTGACAGGTCCTAAAATGTTTGAAATCCTCACGGAATCCGGCATTTCTTTCAAAATCGGCCGGGATTCACTACCTTTGCAACCCTTGAAAATCAATAAAATCAGCCCATGGCAGATACATCCGATATCAAAGTAGGCAGCATCCTTCGTTACAACGGCGAACTCTGCCAGGTGACCGAATACATCCACCGCACCCCCGGCAACCTGCGCGCTTTTTACCAGGTAAAAATGCGCAACCTCAAATCCGGCAAAGTGGTCGAAAACCGCTTCCGTGCAGGCGAACAGGTTGAACTGGCCCGCGTGGAATTCAAGGAAATGCAGTACCTCTATCCGGAAGGCGAAAACATGGTCGTGATGGATCCGGAAACGTATGATCAGGTGTACATCTCCAAATCCATGTTCGGCGAAAACGCCGACCTCCTCAAGGAAGAGATGGTCGTCAAGGTTGCTTTCGAAGGCGACAACGCGATTACCGCAGAAGCCCCGACCTTTGTCGAACTGGCCATTACCTATACCGAACCGGGTGTTCGTGGCGATACCGCTACCAACACACTCAAGCCCGCCAAGGTGGAGACCGGCGCCACCATCATGGTTCCGCTGTTTGTAAACGATGGGGAAGTCATCAAGATCGACACCCGCGATCGCAGCTACGTCGGCAAGGTGAAATAACGAATTACGACTTCATGCAAGGCCATCCATCCGGATGGCCTTTCTTTTTATAGGAACCTCCCGACCGAAATTGCGTATCCTTTAACATGGCAAAGCGGAAGGCTAAACCGGAAAGTTTTATTCGTAAACCCGTTTTCCCGGGAGGGAACACGGCTTTTCAGGAATTCATCCGTACCAACCTCCGCTATCCGGAAGAAGCCGTGGCCAACCGGATAGAAGGAGCGGTCAAAGTCGCGTATGATGTCGATGTCTTCGGAAAGGTGATTGAAGCGAAGGTCACGCACGGTATCGGGTACGGCTGCGATGAAGAAGCGCTACGCCTCGTGCGGCTGATGCAATACCCCAAGAAGAAATACCAGGGTATGCACGTCGTCTTCCACATGGTCGTCACGATTCATTTCCGGCTGAACCCGGTCAGCAAGCCTGATACAGGTGCGTCGATCAAATTGAATTACATCGGTGATGGCAAAACCACAACGCCGGAAAAAAAGAACGGCGGCGCCACCTACACCTACTCCATTCGCATCGACCCGGATAAAAACTGAGTGCTGACGCATGTGTCTTCGTTGGAAAAGTTCGCTAACTTGACAACGCATGCGCCCCCTCCTCTATCTGCTCTGCATTACCGGTTGGCTGAATACCACCGCACAGACACTTCCGCCCGAACGCCTTTCAGACTGGACTTACCCGGGTTATCCAGGAAATTTTCCGGATTCCGTTACGATTTATAATGTATCCGATTTCGGCATCATCGGCGATGGGGTCACCGACCAACACACGGCACTGACCACCCTGTTCTCCGGCATCAACGGATCAAGGGCCGTGATCTATTTCCCTCCCGGCAACTACAAGATCGGACAGACACTGGACATTCCAGACAGCCTGATCCTTCGGGGAGCCGGCTCGGATAGCACTCAACTCTCCATGGATCTCGGTGGGACCGCCGGAGACGGGCTAATAATCAGCGGCAGTGCAAACGGAACCTGGTTCCCCATGACGGGCGGTACTGAAGCTGGCAGCACAGGTCTGGTCGTAAACGATGGCGGCGTGATCCAGGCCGGAGACTGGATTGAAACCCGACAACAAAACGGATCCTGGGATACACAACCGATCTCCTGGGCAGATTATTCCATCGGTCAGATCCTTCAGGTTACAAGCCGTAGTGGAGACACGCTGATCTGCGATCGTCCGTTGCGCATCGGCTACGATCCAGGGCTCAATCCGGAGGTTTCCGTCTTTACACCTGCCCGTGAGGTAGGACTCGAGTGTTTCTCCATCGTCCGCAGCGATAACGTAACAGCCGCTTTCTGTCCGCTGATCAACTTTCGACACGCGGTGAATTGCTACGTGAAAGGGATCGATGTCGGCACAAGCATCAGCGCGCACATCCTGCTTGATGCCGCTGCGCAGATCACCGTTACCGGCAGCTACTTCCACGACGCCTACGAATACGACGGAGCTTCCATGCACGGATATGGCATCGCGCTCTACTTTCACACCAGCGACTGCCTGATTGAAGACAATATCTTTCGAAATCTTCGGCACTCGCTCTCCTTCCAGTGCGGCGCCAACGGTAATGTAGTAGGTTACAATTACTCCCGCGATCCGAACCGTTCCGAATTCCCGGCCAACTACGGGGCGGACATCTCCATGCACGGTCATTATTCCTATGCCAATTTGTTCGAAGGCAACATCGTCCAAAACATCCAGCTCGACCAGACCTGGGGCCCATCCGGTCCACGCAACACGTTTTTCCGAAACCGTGCGGAGCTTTACGGGATCCTGATGACCTCCGCCACCATGCAATCCGACTCCCAGGCATTCGTAGGGAATGAAGTGCCGAATACCGGATTATTCCTCGGCAATTATACCCTGGCGGGTAGTGGTCATTTTGAACACGGCAATATGGTACAGGGAACCCTGACACCTGCCGGAACCGGTAATCTGCCGGATTCATCTTATTACCTCAGCGGACAACCGGATTGGTGGAGCGGGAGTTCGTGGCCCGGGATCGGTGTCCCATTTGTCACCGGCAGTGGAAGCAACCCGGCCTTTGACCGTTACGCCGCCGGTGGATCGCTGACGGTTTGTGAACGTTCTATAACAACCGGTCTCTCAACCCCCGGTCCTTCCGACTACTTACTTTATCCCAACCCGGCAAGTCGCGAACTTTTTCTCCGGAAAGAAAATCATGAAGCTTCAACTTCCGGACTTATTCAACTCTTCAATTCGCATGGTCAATTGGTTTTCGAAAATCCATTGACGACGGATCAAGTCATGCGAATTGCCCTTCCGTATTTACCGGCAGGAAGCTACGTAGTCAAAATTCTTGAAAAGGGCTCGGAGATTCGTCAGCGGTTAATGTTGCTGCCCGATTGATGTGCTTTCGCTTTTACGGCGGAAGGTGGTACGGAAAATGAGGTCCCAGAATTTTGAACTAACACCGAAACCATTGTGTGCATCCAGGTAGTGGTGCCGCATGTGGTGTTGCTTGAGGTCCAGCCAGAACTTGCTCTTGAAGTTGTAATGGTGGATGGCATAGTGGGTCATGTCATAAAACAAATACCCACACAAAAAGCCGACGAAGAAGGGAGCGACGTGAACAGGTCCGATCATCAGCCGGAACAGCCAGAAAAAGAGTGCAGCCAGCGGTATACTGACGGTCGGAACCATGACCAGTCGTTTGCTATCGCTCGGATAATCGTGGTGCACGCCATGGAAAATGAAGTGGATCCGTTCTCCCCATTTACCGGGCGGACACCAATGAAAGACAAAGCGGTGCAGAACGTATTCCGTCAGGGTCCAGATGAATAGGCCGAACACGAGGTACGCACCGAACGCGAGGATCGTTAACCCTAAAGTGAAAAACGACTGGTAAATGAAATAAAGAATGACCGGAACGAAGATGAACAGTGGCACGGAAAAATGGATCCGCGTCAGTTTATCCAGAAGGTCATTCTGAAACATCCGGACTGATTCGTCCTTGTTGCTGATGAAATTCCTGGCCACGACAATACGAAATTAAGCCTGGGGAAGGAATCCGGCAAGCTGTTTAACGGATGAGGGTAACCCGCCCGGCGACAACCTTTGGATCGAATTTATCGTCTTTCAGGTCAACCCGGTACACATATACCCCTTCGGGGATGAGACGGTCGGAATCTTTGTACGTGCCCGGCCAGGGATGCGCTTCGTCCCCTTCGAAAATGATCTGTCCCCACCGATCGTAGATCGCGTAGGTGAAGGTGCCGAGGCTTTGTCCGATCGGCAGCCAAAGGTCATTCTTGCCATCCTTATTCGGCGTGAAGCTGTTCGGATAATAAACAGCGATCTCTTCCCGGATGAAGATTCGGTAGGTCAGGGTATCCGTGCATCCGTTCCCGCTGACGGTAATCAAGGTGACATTGTAGGTACCGGGCTGTTCGAACGTATAGACCGGATTCCGGGTCATCACGGTATCCGAATCGGCAATGATCCAGGTCCAGGAGGTCGCATTCACTGATTGATCGATGAACGACACCGTATTGTCGAAGGAGAAAGGCTCGACCGGATCGTAGATGAACGACGAAACCGGAGCAGGTCGCAGCGTCACCAATACCGAATCACGCGCCGGGGTCGAACCACAGGCATCGCGGACGGAAACCGAAACGTACCCGTTGGCCGTCGGATAATGAACCAGGGTCGATGAATCGGAAACACTGTTCGTCCAGGTAAACGTATAGGGACCACCGTCGCCACCGGATGCATTCGCCGGTAACAGGAC
>ERZ724526.477-NODE-477-length-23257-cov-5.906861_pt1 | contig 23257 bp, 23 predicted proteins | sample MGYA00376059_ERZ724526 | MGnify/ENA primary metagenome ERZ724526 (study PRJEB28724, sample SAMN07190883) | activated sludge metagenome | isolation source: activated sludge of sewage treatment plant in Hong Hong | place: Hong Kong | collected 2016-03-17 ...
TGATTTTATGGCGCCCTGAACACGAATCGAACGTGCGACCTACCCCTTAGGAGGGGGTTGCTCTATCCACTGAGCTACCAGGGCGTAAAAGAACTCTCATTTTACGCTATTATGAGGAGATGGATAAACAACCGTCATCGATTAACCAAGATCGTGTTCACCGTATAAAATTGCCACAAGCCGTCATTGTGCTCGGGTTAGTGAGTTTCTTCAATGATGTGGCATCTGATATGGTGATTCCGCTCATTCCTATTTTATTAGCCTCGGTTCTAGCTTCAGGGCCTATCGCGTTAGGCTTGATCGAGGGTATTGCCGATGCATTGGCGAGTTTTCTCAAGCTTTGGTCGGGAAGGCATACTGATGCGATGGGTGGTCGGCGTAAGGCACTTGCCGTAGTTGGTTACTCCCTATCGAATTTCACCCGTCCTTTGCTGGGAATTGCTACTTCGTGGTTATCGGTTTTGATACTCCGCAGTATCGATCGGGTTGGAAAAGGATTGCGCAGTGCACCACGCGATGCTTTGATCGCTGATGCAGCACCTGCTGAGATTCGTGGCTACGCATTTGGTTTCCATCGCGCGCTCGATAATAGTGGAGCAGTTGCGGGCAGTCTCATTGCTGCAGCCATATTGGCCTGGTCGGGATTGAATCTGGCAGAGGTAATCTTATGGTCAGCGCTGCCAGGCGCGATTGCCGTAGTGTTATTTGTCGTAGGCGTCAAAGAAACCCAGCAGAATACTCAGCGTGGCAATACAAATTTAGTTCAGATCCCGACTACGAATTTGCCGCCGCTGCGTTGGTCATCATTATCATCATCAACGCAGCGTTATTTGATAGTTTTAGTACTATTTACATTTGCACGCGCCTCAGAAACCTTCATCATCTTGTTAGGATATCAACTGGGTATTGAGGTTGTCGAGTTGTTGATCATTTGGGCTGCGATTAATCTGTCCAAGGCATTGACATCAACGCTGGGAGGGCAATGGGCTGATCGATATGGACGCGGTAATGTGATGCTAATCAGTTGGATCGCGTTTGCAATTGCATTTTTACTGTTGAGCTTTGCTACTAATAATATCGAGTTATGGGCGATTAGCGTTTTTTATGGGTTATTTGCAGGTCTGGGGGAGGGCGCTGAGCGTGCTTTGATCGTTGATTATGCCCATCCAAAAGAACGTGGAACTGCATTTGGTTGGTATCATCTAATGACTGGATTGGCTGCTATTCCGGCTGGCTTGCTGTTCGGCTCCTTATGGCAAGGTTATAGTGCAGCGCTGGCTTTTGTTGTGGCAAGCGGTTTGGCAGTGATTGCATCGATTTTGCTGCGATTATGGGCCTGGCCTAACTATGGTAGGATAATAAGATAAGCAAGAAGGCAGGAATGCCGCCTTCCCTTTGTTCATTAAACCTAAAAAATCCCGTGATACGGGTAGGAGAAAGAGTTGCATGGCTGATTTTACCGAAGCACAATTAAGTCAATTAAAGAGCGCGATGCAAAAGCGTTATTTGGCTTTACAAGAAGAGATTCATAATGAACTTGAGCATGTGTCTGATTCACACTTTATAGATCTAACCAGTGGTTTCTCTGGAATACCCGATGATATTGATACGGCGCGCGTCGATCGGCAAGTCAATGAGATGCGTCAGCTTGAGGAAGCCTTGAAGCAGCTCAACGACCTCAATTTTGGAGATTGCATTGATTGTACCAGTGAAATTGGTTTTGAACGTTTACTAGCCTATCCTGCAGCACAGCGTTGCATTAAGTGCCAGAAGCATCACGACCGCATGTATCGGCACGAGGCTAGTCCCACGTTTTAGTAGTAGCATTGGGTTGATCGGATCGCTGCGATTTAAGCAAAACAATGACGGCCCCACTACCGCCCAAAGTAGGGGGAGCCTGGCAGAATGCGAGAACATCCTCACACTGTGCCAGCCAATTACCAACTCGGGACTTCAGTATGGGCTCATTATTTTTTGAACTGAGCCCTCTACCGTGAATGATACACACACATCGAATATTAAACTGCTTACATTCGAGCAAAAATGTAGCCAAGGCCTGTCTTGCTTGATCTTTTGTCATACCATGCATATCAAGTTCAGCGCTGACTTTCCATTGCCCACGGCGTAATTTACGTAAAATTTGACGTGATAAGCCGGGACGCAGATAAGACCATTCCTCACCTGCAGCGAGGCTTAGCGCAATATGATCTGACCACTCTGCTTTGGTTGAAGGTAACTCATTAGCAGGGCTGCGGACAAATTCAGGTTGCTGAGGTTGGGGTAGCACGCAATTCGGCGCTGCAAGCGGAGTGACGTCTCGCATCGCCTCCTGAAATGCAAGCATTTCATCGTCACTGATTGAATTATCAGGAGGGTGGGGTGTCTTGTCTTTAGGCACCGAGGTGATCGAGATACTTTTCTGCATCCAATGCAGCCATACAGCCACTACCCGCACTCGTTACTGCCTGGCGGTAGATTTGATCTTGCACATCGCCTGCTGCGAATATACCCGTAATGCTGGTTGCAGTGGCGTTACCTTCATTGCCGCTTTTGGTGACTAAATAGCCATTTCTCATTTCTAATTGCCCTTGAAAGAGATCGGTATTGGGTTGATGGCCGATGGCAATGAATACGCCTTTGACTTCTAAATGCTGAGTCGTTCCGTCCTGAACTTGTTTGATGCGAATGCCCGTAACACCGGAAGCATCACCGATGACTTCATCTAACACATGATTGAACGCCAAGCTCACATTACCATTGGTGGCCTTATTCATGAGTTTGTCGATCAGTATTTTTTCGGATCGGAATTTATCACGCCGGTGAACAACTGTAACACGTCGCGCAATATTGGAAAGATATAGTGCCTCTTCGACAGCAGTATTACCGCCACCAATTACTGCTACATCTTGTCCTTTGTAAAAGAAACCATCACAGGTTGCGCAAGCAGAAACGCCGCGGCCCATATAAGCTTCTTCCGAAGGCATGCCTAGATATTTTGCGGAAGCACCTGTAGCAATGATCAAAGCATCACAAGTATAGGTACCTTGATCACCGATCAGCGTAAACGGTTTCTCGGTCAATTTAGCGGTATGGATATGATCGAAAATGATTTCTGTCTGGAAGCGCTCTGCATGCTTTTGAAAACGCTCCATGAGTTCAGGGCCTTGTATACCCATCACATCGGCAGGCCAGTTATCGACATCGGTAGTCGTCATCAGTTGACCGCCTTGGGCCAGGCCCGTAATGATCACAGGGTTGAGATTGGCGCGTGCAGCGTAGATCGCAGCGGTGTATCCGGCAGGACCAGAACCGAGAATAAGTAGTCGGGAATGTTTAGTCGTCATGATTTAAATGAGTCGATTTAATAATTAAAAAATTAGATTGTAGTTCTTAATACAATCGGGAACTCAAAAACTTCGATTGCGTTAAGCAGTGCGCCTCTTTTGGCAATCATCAATGAGCGTTCAGAAGGTTTTTTGTGTTGCAACAGTAAATCAGCTTCATTAAGCGCTTCATCAGGAAAATACATTTGTGTGATCAATGCCTGATAATGTTCCTTCGAAATTTTGAAGTGAATATGAGGCGGTCGGATCCATTGCGCTGATGCCGGGTATGCACCCGGTTTGATGGTTTTGAATCGAAAATGGCCTTGTGCATCAGTCGTGACGATAGCCCAGCCTTGAAAATGGTTATCGATTGGTGCTGGATTAGGATCGCGAGGATGACGGTAACGGCCTTTTGCATTCGCTTGCCAGATCTCAACGCTCGCATTCGCAAGCGGTTGCCCCTGGTGATTCATGACCTGCCCAGTTACATAAATCGGTTCACCCTGTGCTGAGGTGTGATGGCCTTTTATCCGAGTGAGGTCTTCATCTTTGTCTTCTTGAGGTGTAACCGGATAAAAGGGACCCTCGGCTTCTACCGGTGTAAAAGGTAATAATGAGCTAACAGCCTTATTTCCAGCAAGCGTTATACTTGCTGCGCTACCAGCTAACCCGAGTCTTAGGAATTTTCGCCTCGATAGAATGTTCATGCGCTTATTTCCTATCGTTTACATTTGTTCACAATGCTAGTGACTACAATTTCTGTTCAACCCAGCGTATTACACTGCTTAGTGCTTCTGGGAGTTTTTCTGGTAATGTACCGCCTGCTTGCGCCATATCGGCTCTCCCGCCGCCTTTCCCCCCGACTTGTTGGGCAACAAAATTGATCAATTCACCGGCTTTGACTTTTGCAGTGAGATCATCGGTAACACCCGCAATTAAGGTAACTTTATTAGCCTCGGTCGTAGCCAGGACAACGATACAGGATTTCAATTGCTGCTTAAATCGATCCAAGGTCTCACGCAGAATTTTGACATTTGCACCTTCAAGCGCAAATGCGAGTACCTTTGTTCCTTTTACTTCACGAATTTGTGCTTCACCCAATTCGGTGCTTTGTAGCAAGGCCAATTTAGTTTTGAGTGCCGTCAGTTCTCGTTCAGTTTGTTTAACGTGATCGAGAATCTGCGATAATTTTTGCGTTACTTCCGAAGGTGAAGCTTTTAATGTTGCTGCAACTTCAATTAATTGCGCTTCATTTTGTTGTACATATGCCATAGCGCCTTGGCCTGTAACGGCCTCGATACGACGGATGCCTGCAGCAACCCCAGATTCACTAACAATTTTGAAAAAACCGATATTCCCACTTTGGGATACATGGGTACCCCCACATAATTCAGTCGAAAACTCACCCATTGCGACGACACGAACTTCGTCACCATACTTCTCTCCGAACAAGGCCATCGCACCTTTTTTGATAGCATCATCGTACTTCAATTGTTGCGTTTCAACTGCATGATTACGCCGAATTTGTTCGTTGACCAAATTTTCGATAGTGCATAATTCATTAGACTGTACAGCGGTATGATGAGAAAAATCGAAACGGAGTCGATTTGCATCAACCAGTGATCCTTTCTGGGTTACATGTTTACCCAGAACTTGGCGCAGTGCAGCATGTAATAAATGGGTTGCAGAATGATTGTTAGCGGTATTGGCACGTGTAACGGGATTGACCTGGGCCAGTACCGTATCTCCGACCACGAGCCGTCCACTGCTCAATACCCCTTTATGCCCAAACACATTCGCCTGAATTTTTTGGGTATCGGCTACAACAAACGTACCATTTCCAGCGAGTATCTGGCCCCGATCACCCACTTGCCCACCTGATTCGGCATAAAAAGGGGTCCGATCTAACACAATGATCGCTTCTTCATCCGGCTGAATGAATTCGACGGGTGTTCCTTGCTGATAAACTGCAAGAACGCGAGCTTCCTGCTGTAAGTACTGATAGCCATGAAATTCTGTCGTACTGCCATGGTATTGGATCCCTTCTTGCATCGTGAATTTTCCGGCTGCGCGCGCACGTTCGCGTTGATCTTCCATGGCTTTCTCAAATCCAGCCTGGTCAATACCAATGCCTCGCTCACGGGCAATATCTGCGGTAAGATCGATAGGGAATCCAAACGTATCGTACAAGCGGAAAACTGTTTCGCCTGCTAACATTTTTGTTTGGGTTTGTAATGCGGCTTCAAGGACTTGCATGCCATTCTCGAGTGTTTCCGCGAAGCGTTCTTCTTCTTGCTTGAGTACTGCGGAAACTTGGTCTTTCGCGGCAACGAGCTCTGGATAGGCATTACCCATTACCGTTGCGAGATCCTCGACCAGTAAATGAAAAAAAGGTTGTTTTTGCTCCAGTCGATAACCATGTCGGATAGCGCGCCGAATGATTCGGCGCAGAACATAACCCCGCCCTTCATTCCCAGGAATGACGCCATCTGTAACGAGAAATGCACAAGCACGGATATGGTCTGCGATAACTTTGAGTGAGTTATTCGTTAAATCGGTTGTTTGTGTTACCCGTGCTGCTGCTTTGATCAAAGCTTGAAACAAATCTATTTCGTAATTGCTATGAACGTGCTGCATGACTGCAGCAATTCGTTCCAGCCCCATTCCCGTATCTACCGAGGGTTTTGGCAAAGGGTGCAGTGTACCACTCGCATCCCGATTGTATTGCATGAAGACTAGATTCCAGATTTCAATATACCGATCTCCATCTGCATCAGTCGATCCAGGGGGACCCCCAGCAACTTCTGGGCCATGATCATAAAAGATTTCAGAACAAGGACCGCAGGGCCCGGTATCACCCATTTGCCAGAAATTATCTGAGGTCGCAATGCGTACAAATTGTTTGGGGTCTACGCCGATTTCATTGAGCCAGATGTCGGCTGCTTCATCGTCTTCAGCATAGACAGTTACCCAAAGTTTATGGGGTGGAATCTGTAATATGCGCGTCAAGAATTCCCAAGCATACTGAATGGCGTTGCGCTTGAAATAATCTCCAAAGCTAAAATTACCCAGCATTTCAAAAAAAGTATGATGCCGTGCCGTGTATCCTACATTTTCGAGGTCATTGTGTTTACCGCCTGCACGGACACAACGTTGTGACGTTGCTGCGCGTACATAAGGGCGCTTGTCCTGACCGAGGAAGACATCTTTAAACTGAACCATCCCCGCATTCGTGAAAAGCAAGGTTGGATCGTTACCGGGCACGAGTGGACTCGATGCGACAACGGTATGGCCTTGTGATTCAAAAAAATCTAGAAATTGTTGTCTAATTTCACTACTTTTCATGTCAATTTCGCTTTTCAAGCAATAATAGTAATAGGGAGAATCGTATTAAATTTCTTCAGAAAGACTCGCAAAAACTTGATTGATAATTTCAGGTGAAAACCCACGACCTGCTAGAAAACGAGCTTGTTTACCGCGCGTTTTCCAATCTTCAGGAAAGACACCAAATTTCTTTTGCCATACCTGGCGCGCAGCGTCTAATTCGGTCTGTTTTAGATCGGTCAGCGCACTATCGATCAGTTCTTCTGTAATGCCTTTCGTTTTTAATTCAGTGTGGATGCGTAGCGATCCATATTTAGCTCTGCGCACATGCTTAATATGTTCTACAACTCGATTTTCAGACAAAAAGCCTTGCTGCTCAAGTGAATCCAGTGTGCTGGCTAGCGCTTCAGTGCTTTGCGCGTATTTTGATAGTTTCTTTTCAAGCTCTAGCCGTGAATGCTCTCTCCTTGCTAAGTGTTGTAAGGCAAGTGTTTTGAGATTTGATTGCGCCATAAGCACACACGTCGTGTTTATTATTCAGTTGATTCACTCGCTGCACCAGGAGGTATTAAACCAACGGCCGTACGAATTTTTTGCTCGAGTTCTTTGGCTAAATCATGATGTGATTTCAAGAAATCTCGCACATTGTCTTTCCCTTGGCCAATTTTTTCTCCTTTATAGGAATACCATGAGCCTGATTTTTCGATGAGTTTATGTAACACGCCCAGCTCGATGATTTCGCTTTCACGTGAGATTCCCTCACCATACAAGATATCGAAGTCAGCTTGTTTAAAGGGGGGGGCTACCTTATTTTTAACTACTTTAACGCGTGTTTCGTTACCAATGACTTCTTCCCCATTTTTGATCGAACCAGTGCGACGGATATCCAGGCGAACGGATGCGTAGAATTTGAGCGCATTTCCTCCGGTTGTCGTTTCTGGATTACCAAATACCACACCAATTTTCATACGGATTTGGTTGATAAATATCACCATGGTATTCGTGCGTTTGATATTGGCAGTCAGTTTTCGCAGCGCTTGGGACATGAGCCTAGCTTGTAGTCCCATTTGTGGATCTCCCATTTCACCTTCGATTTCAGCACGCGGGGTAAGGGCAGCAACCGAATCGATCACAACAACATCGACAGACCCTGAGCGAACCAACATGTCAGCGATTTCTAATGCTTGTTCGCCATTATCCGGTTGCGAAATCAGCAATTCCTGAATATTAACCCCAATTTTTTTAGCATATTGAGGATCAAGTGCATGTTCTGCATCGATAAAGGCTGCTGTTCCGCCAGCGCGTTGCATTTCAGCAATGACTTGTAACGTCAGTGTGGTTTTGCCCGAAGATTCAGGCCCATAAATTTCTATAATACGCCCCCGCGGTAAACCGCCAACTCCTAGGGCAATATCCAAACCGAGCGATCCAGTCGATACGACTTGAATATCATTGGCTACATCATTGGTGCCCAGTCGCATGATCGAACCTTTCCCAAATTGTTTTTCGATTTGAGAGAGGGCCGCTTCTAACGCCTTGTTTCTATTGTCGTCCATCTTTTTTCCTAATGTTTGTTCTCTGGATTATCTCATATTCATTCCAGGAAGAAAGATATCTACTTTATTTCAATACCATAAATGCAAAAATTAGCAAATACTTCAAGAGGATGGTCTGCTTGAGATATAATTAAACTTCAAATTAAAAAATAACAATTATTTTTGCAAACACCGGTAAAAAAGAGTAGAAAAAAGGGAGAAGATCATTCGTATCATTTTATTAGGTGCCCCAGGTGCGGGTAAGGGCACGCAAGCAAACTTTATCAAAGAATATTTTGGTATACCGCAAATTTCTACGGGAGACATGCTGCGTAATGCAGTTAAGGCAGGCACCCCATTGGGGGTCATGGCCAAGAAGATCATGGATTCAGGCGGTCTCGTGTCCGATGAAATTATTATCAATCTTGTCAAAGAACGGATTGCTGAACCCGATTGCACGAAAGGGTTTTTATTTGACGGTTTTCCGCGCACGATCCCTCAAGCAGATGCGTTGAAGGTAGCGCAGGTTGCTATTGATTATGTTGTCGAAATCGATGTAACCGATTCTGAAATTATTAAGCGAATGTCCGGACGGCGAGTTCATCCTGCTTCTGGTCGTACTTATCACATCGTATTCAATCCACCCAAAGTGGAAGGACAGGATGACATCAGTGGTGAACCCCTGATTCAGCGTGATGATGATAGAGAAGAAACGGTTATGAAGCGCCTAGAAGTTTACCACGCACAAACAAAACCACTCATTCAGTATTATTCAGACTGGTCAGTTCGTGGGGATTCGGGCGCGCCCCGCTATATCAAGATAGCTGGGACTGGAGATGTTGAGATAATTCGACAAAATATCATTTCACAGCTTAGCTAAGAGTAAAAGCTAAATAGATTCATGAATTAAAGAATAAATAACAAAACGAAGAGAGGTCTTGCTATGGCAATAAAAAATGCATTTTATGCACAATCAGGAGGTGTGACCGCAGTAATTAATGCCTCAGCCGCAGGTGTTTTAGAGACAGCGCGCGCGCATCCAGATAAAATTGGTAAAGTATTTGCAGGAAGGAATGGAATTATTGGGGCATTAACAGAAGATTTAATTGATACGAGTGCAGAATCTGCTGAAGCGATCAGAGCACTACGACATACACCATCGGGCGCATTTGGCTCTTGTCGCTACAAATTGAAAAGCCTGGAGCAAAATCGACGCGAGTATGAGCGGCTCATCGAAGTCTTCAAGGCGCATGATATCGGTTATTTCTTCTACAATGGTGGAGGAGATTCTGCGGATACGTGTCTTAAAGTTTCACAATTGTCGGGTACACTCGGTTATCCCCTTCAAGCGATCCATGTGCCCAAGACCGTTGACAATGATTTACCGATAACGGATTGCTGCCCTGGGTTTGGTTCGGTTGCGAAATATATTGCCGTATCGACCCGAGAAGCGAGCTTTGATGTGGCAAGTATGTCGAAAACTTCTACTAAAGTGTTTGTGCTGGAAGTAATGGGCCGACATGCAGGTTGGATTGCTGCTGCTGGAGGACTAGCATCCAGTCCAGACTGTGAGATTCCAATCGTAATTTTATTCCCCGAAATTGCTTTTGATAAAGCAAAGTTTCTCGCAAAAGTCGATAGCTGTGTTAAGCAATATGGTTATTGCTCAGTTGTCGTATCTGAAGGGGTCAAAGGAGAAGATGGTAAATTCTTGTCAGATCAAGGGCTTCGTGATGCTTTCGGGCATGCACAATTAGGTGGCGTTGCACCTGTGGTAGCTAACATTATCAAAGATGGGCTTGGATTGAAATATCACTGGGGGGTGGCTGACTATCTGCAACGTGCGGCACGCCATGTTGCATCCAAATCCGATGTTGAACAAGCCTATGCGATGGGGAAAGCAGCCGTAGAATATGCAATTGCTGGACATAATTCAGTGATGCCGACCATTGAGCGCCTTTCTGATAAACCTTATAACTGGAAAGTAGGAATGGCTGAATTATCGAAAGTAGCCAATGTTGAAAAAATGATGCCAGCAGATTTTATTACCGATGACGGCTTTGGCATCACGGAAAAATGTAGAACTTATCTTTCTCCATTGATCGAAGGAGAGGATTACCCTCCGTATAAAAACGGACTACCAAACTACGTGCGGCTTGAGAATAAAGCAGTTGATAAAAAACTGGAAGAATTCAAGCTTTAATTTTTTCCTTATTTAAGGAATGTAATAAAATAGCTTTTTGTTGTTTGATTTTAGAGAGTTGATGCGAAATTACCAGACCGAATTTCGCATGTTTTTCAGGTGGTCTGGCTTTATTTGGAGTTTTATATGGCAAATGGTTTAACGATCGCAATATTCAGCGCGATTTTGGCCCTGGCATTCAGTGGTATCTGGATTCGGCGTATTTTCAGCCAATCTCCTGGAAATGAACGTATGCAAGAAATTGCTGCCGCAGTGCAAGAAGGTGCATCGGCCTATCTGAAACGTCAATATATGACGATAGGCTTGGTCGGAGTTATCTTATTTGTAGCGATTAGCCTGGCGCTTTCCTGGGATACCGCAGTTGGATTTGCATTGGGTGCTCTTTTGTCAGGGATTGCTGGCTTTATGGGAATGACTGTCTCTGTTCGATCAAACGTGAGAACAGCCGAAGCAGCAAGAACTGGTCTGAATGAGGCACTTGAGATAGCTTTCCGAGGTGGTGCTGTAACAGGAATGCTTGTCGTAGGTCTGGGATTGCTGGGAGTTGCTGGCTATTGTGCAATGCTTTATAGCGGGGCTGAGGGTGATCAAGCTGTAAGCGATGTTATTCAACCACTCGTTGGTTTTGCCTTTGGTGGTTCATTGATATCGATCTTTGCACGGTTAGGGGGAGGGATTTTTACTAAAGGTGCAGACGTTGGGGCAGACTTAGTCGGTAAAGTGGAAGCCGGTATTCCTGAAGATGATCCACGTAACCCTGCGGTTATTGCAGATAACGTTGGTGACAATGTGGGTGACTGCGCAGGGATGGCCGCTGATTTGTTTGAAACTTACGCAGTGACGATTATTGCGACGATGTTGCTGGGCGCATTGCTATTTTCTACCAATGCAGCAAATGCGGTGGTATATCCCCTGATGCTTGGCGCAGTATCGATTGTTGCATCAATCATTGGTTGCTATTACGTCAAAATGCGTGACGATGGCAAAATCATGAATGCACTCTATCGTGGCTTAGCGGTTGCGGGAGGCATCGCGTTTTTTGCATATTTACCTGTAACCGTTTGGTTCATGGGCAGTATGTCTTTGCCGCTGGGTGATGCTGTGGTTGGTGGTGGAGAGTTAGTGATGCGCCTATTTATTTGTGCAGCAGTCGGCCTGGTCTTAACTGGCCTGATGGTTATCATAACCGAGTACTACACTTCAACTGAATATTCTCCAGTAAAACATATTGCAAGCGCTTCAACGACAGGACATGGAACTAACATCATCGCGGGTTTAGGTGTGTCAATGCGCGCAACGGCTGCTCCTGTATTAGCAGTATGTTTTAGTATTTTAGTAACTTACTGGCTTGCAGGGTTATATGGAATTGCGATTGCCGCAACATCAATGCTGTCGATGACCGGTATTATTGTAGCGCTTGATGCTTATGGTCCAATTACCGATAACGCAGGCGGTATCGCAGAGATGTCCGGTATGCCAGAATCAGTTCGTGCCATTACCGATCCGCTGGATGCAGTCGGTAATACAACTAAGGCTGTTACCAAGGGTTATGCAATTGGCTCAGCGGGTTTGGCTGCGTTGGTGCTATTTGCAGACTATACGCATGGGCTGGAGCATGCTGGAAAAATACTGACTTTTGATTTATCCAATCATATGGTCATTATCGGTCTCTTCATCGGCGGGATGGTGCCTTATTTGTTTGGTGCGATGTCTATGGAAGCGGTTGGTCGTGCAGCAGGATCGGTCGTAGTCGAGGTACGTCGTCAATTTAAAGAAATTCCAGGTATCATGGAAGGAACTGCCAAGCCAGATTATTCACGTGCTGTGGATATGCTGACTAAAGCAGCGATCAAAGAAATGATTGTACCTTCGCTGTTACCAGTACTCGTTCCGGTGCTCGTTGGTGTAATTTTAGGTCCTCAAGCGCTCGGTGGTGTATTGATGGGGTCTATTATTACAGGTTTATTCGTAGCAATTTCTATGACCACGGGCGGTGGCGCATGGGATAATGCTAAAAAATATATCGAAGATGATAATTTTGGCGGCAAAGGAAGTGAAGCGCATAAAGCAGCTGTAACTGGTGATACGGTTGGTGATCCTTATAAAGATACAGCAGGACCAGCGATTAACCCGTTGATCAAAATTATCAATATCGTTGCTTTACTGATTATTCCATTGTTGTAGTATCTGTTGTATTTTAGCAATTTAAAAAGCCCATTAACGTGTCTTGATGGGCTTTTTACTTTATTTTCGTTGCATTGCTGCAACGCAATGCGTACGATAAGAAATGAGTGTAGGATTAATAGAAAGCATTATTCCTTCGTTTCTTGATTTACGCGTTAATTAAATAGGAGAATTAAAGATGAATTCAAAATTACGTAACCTTGCAGTTGCTATCGTATTTTCATCATTTGCGTCCATGAGTTTTGCAGTTAATCATGGTACGAGTGCTGAAGTGAAGCTGTATCAGCTTTCAGAAGAAGTGCAACATGGCATCATCACAAATTTACAAGGTGGGGAAGCAGAAAAGATTGAGAAAAGTGGGTCTGACTCATCTCCCATTTATGAAGTGCAAGTCAAGAAATCAGACAAATCAGGTACTGAGATTGACCGGTTTACGATTAAAGTTGATAGCAGCGGCAATTTAATCTCAAATTAATCGTTAGTAATCAATCAATTCGTTGTTCCCAGGCCTGATTGTTTGATCAGACCTGGAGAATCAATCAATTCCAGTTGAAAGGAATTGCTATGCATAGTGCTTTCTTCCGATCTACGTTGCAGTCTTTGTTTTTATTTCTCTTTGTTTTTTTAAGTGGGATAGGTTGGATAAGTTCCAGTCAATTATTGGCAAAAGAAATCGACACTTCCCAGCAAAACGATCCAAAACCAGCATATCAATTAGATACTGACGAAAAGGGGGCTGTGCGAATTCAAAACCTGGGCTCACATCATTTTCCAGTGAGTACGCATAATGCACGAGCTCAGTTATTGATCGATCAAGGGCTTAATTTAGCCTATGCATTTAATCATGCCGAAGCTTATCGGGCTTTCCAGGAAGCGGCTCGATTAGAACCAGCGCTTGCTATAGCTTACTGGGGACAAGCACTCGTGTTAGGTCCCAACATCAATGCAGTCATGGAACTAAAGGATGAGCCCCGGGCTTTAGCATTAACTCAAAAAGCGGTGTCATTACTTGATTCAGTTTCAGCAAAGGAACGCGCACTGATACTTGCGTTAAGTAAACGTTACACCGGTGTTGCAAATGAGCGAGTTGTAAATAATCATGCTTACGCAGCAGTGATGGGCCTCGCTTATGCGCAATTTCCTGAGGATCACGATATTGCAATGCTATACGTTGAATCGATGATGAATCTTCGCCCCTGGAATTATTGGATGCCTGATGGCCAACCCTATGAGGGTACAGCCGAGATTGTATCTATTACAGAGGATGTATTAAGAAAAAATCCCATGCATCCCGGTGCTCTGCACTTATATATTCATTTGATAGAACCGACGAATGCGCCTGAGCGAGCAGAAGCAGCAGCTGACAGGTTATTGACATTGATGCCGGATGCAGGTCATATGGTTCACATGTCCTCTCATATTTATCAGCGGGTCGGTCGCTACGCAGATTCGATGAAGAGTAATCAGTTAGCGATTGCAGCAGATGAGAATTATATGGCGCAATGCCACGCGCAGGGAATATATCCGATGGGATACTACCCGCATAATATTCATTTTTTGTGGTTCGCTGCAACCCTGGATGGGCAAAGTAAACCAGCGATTGACGCGGCACGTAAAGCAGCTAGCAAGATTAGTGATGAAACTTTGGCCGCACTTCCTGCGATGGCGATATTTCGTGTATTACCCTATTGGGCGTTAACTCGTTTTGGACACTGGCAATTGATGCTAGAAGAGTCACCGCCACCCAAGGCGAGCATTTTTCTGACCGGAAGCTGGCATTATGCGCGTGGTTTGGCTTTTATTGCAACCAAGCAACTCCAGCAAGCTGAGCTAGCATTGGAGTCATTACGTAGCACATTAGCAGTGCAAGATCCAAATTGGGATAGTCCTCTATTTTCACCCAATACCGCGCGTTCAGTTCTTGCGATTGGTCCTGAAGTGCTCGCTGGGGAAATCGCTGCTGCCAAAGGAAAATTAGATGAAGCGATTGGACATTTCGAACGTGCGGTGCGATTGGAAGATGGGTTAATTTATACTGAACCGGCTGAATGGCACTTTCCGCCTCGATTGGCATTGGGTGCTATTCTGCTAGAAGCGGGCCGACCTGCCGAAGCAGAAACAGTGTATTGGGAGGATTTACGCCGCAATCGAAACAATGGTTGGGCGCTGTATGGATTAAGTCAAGCACTACGCGCACAGTCAAAGCACGGGCTCGCTAGAATGATTGAAGACCGATTCAAATTAGCCTGGGAGCGTTCGGATTTGACGCTTCACGCCTCACGTCTGATCCGCTAGTCTAGGTCTTAGTTTGAATTGAAAATTAACTTATGTATCGGAATATAGCAATCGATTGGATGCGCGGGATCGTAATGGTTCTGATGGCGATTGATCACGCATCGGCTTTTTTTAATCAGGGGCGAATTGCAAACGATACCATCGTGACGCATAGTGTTGGTTCTATTTTTGTGGTAGAGCAATTCTTTACACGTTGGATAACGCATTTAAGTGCACCTACTTTTGTTTTTTTAACAGGTACTGCGATGGCGCTGAGTATTTCACAACGACGCGCAAGGGAGATATCGATCCAAGCAATCGATCGCGATTTGTTGTTAAGAGGGTTATTTATTGTATTGCTCGATTTGATCGTACTGTCTTGGTTTTCTGGATCACTTTATTTACAAGTGTTATACGCGATTGGGGTCAGCATTATTGCGATGCGCTATCTCCGTTACTTAAGTAGTGCAACATTGCTAGCTTGCGCATTGGTTTTATTCATCGGTGGCGAAGCGTTCACAAATCTTTTTTGGGAGCCTCACGATGATGTGCCGCTTTGGTTTGCACTAACATTTGCACCTTGGTTCACTCCAACATTCACGGTGCTATATCCCGCGATACCGTGGCTTTCAATCATGATGCTTGGTTGGGTTTTTGGTGATTGGTTAACGCAATCACCGGATATAAGAAAGGTATCTCCAGCTAGGATGCTATTTTTGTCTGGGATTGCAGCGATCATCTGCTTCTTGATCGTGCGCTGGCTGAATGGTTATGGAAACATGCTACTGTATCGTGAAGATTTTTCACTGATTCAGTGGCTTCACGTCAGTAAATATCCACCAAGCCTAAGCTATATTTCACTGGAGCTTGGGTTGATGGCAATTATATTAGCTGCTTTAATGTGGATAAAACCGAAAATTACAGTCAATCAGAATGGACCTATTCTTGTATTTGGGCAAACCGCGCTATTCTTCTATTTAGCGCACTTTATAGTGCTTGGTCTACTAACGATTTTCTTGGAGAAAGCTGGATTGCAACAAGCCTATCTTGCCGCACTAATTACATTATTAATTCTTTATCCAGTTTGTAGGTTCTATCGTATGCTGAAGTGGCGTTATCCAGATAGTTTGTTGCGTTTTGTTTAAATAAAATTGGTTATGCGTTATCTTTTTTCTGAGAACTTAACCATGCGCACGGACAACCATGCAATCAATGCCTTGCCGAGAAAGATTCTGACAAGCTGACCGCGCTTGATTTTCTTGTAAACCGACCAGTTGAGCGCGGTATAATTTTCGGTTACTGATCTTGACCATCGTAACAGCTACTTCACCAGGTGCCCATCGAGTAGCTGCTTTTGCGTGGGCATGTGCACGATCGTGAGCGGAATAAGAACCCAATTGAATACCCCAGATTTTATTGGGTCTTGGTGTTGGAGAATAAGTGACGCGTTGTGGTTTACTAAGCTGTTTTACTGCTGATTCATTGGTTTGATTGTTTAGCGCTGCGGATTTTTGTGCCGGAATCGTGGTTTTAATGCGGTGATGTTCTGTTATCGGTAGAACCTTAGCGCTGCTGATCGCTGGTGTAGCGCCTGGGTTAGCTAGTCGATCGAAATTTCGATTGAGCAATTCAGCGACTCTTTGATCCCGAGCGGATGCTGTTTCTCCGCCCATAACGACAGCAACAAGTCGATGGTTATCGCGTTTTGCCGAAGTCGCTAAATGAAACCCAGAAGCACGAATAAAGCCAGTTTTTAATCCATCTGCCCCATCAAACTGACGCAGTAGGCGGTTATGACTATTGTAGGTAATGCCTCTGTGACGAAATGATTGGGTCGAGAAAAAATGATAGTGCTGAGGGAAGTCTTTCATGAGGCGCGTTGATAGTATGCTCATATCTCTGGCCGAAGTAACTTGCTCTTTATTAGGGAGTCCTGAAGCGTTCCGGAATGTCGTAGCATACATACCAAGCTGGCGCGCTTTGTTGGTCATCAATTGGCTAAATCGAGCTTCGCTACCAGCGAGTGCTTCTGCAACAACGACTGCAACATCATTAGCAGAGCGAACAATCAGCGCTTTGATGGCGTCGCGTACACTCAAGGTATTGCCAGCTTGTAGTCGTATATTGGTAGGTGGCATGGAAGCAGCAAAGGCTGATACGCGCATATCAGTATCAAGATTCATTCGCTTTTGCTCAATCGATTCGAAGAGCAGATAGAGCGTCATCATTTTAGTCAACGAAGCAATATAGCGTGCTTCATCGGCATTTTCTTCATGGAGCACTGTGCCGGTCGTTGCATCAATGACGATAGCTGCATAACGAGGATTTGCTTGTACTTCGGTAAATAGCATGAATAGCGAAGCTAACGTAATAACCAGTAATCCTTTTTTCCCTGAATGTTTCAAAGAAAACATAAAAAATATTCTCCGTATCCTAAATGCTTCGTAAATTCTAGTAATGACGCGAAGCAAGCGTTAAGTTAACTGCGTCCGATCCTACCTTATCACGCTTGTAACCATTTTTATGCTAGAAAAAGGGCATAAAACAGCCTTATAACAATGATTTAAACTTTCAAATCCTTTCTGCTAGCAAGTTTAATTAACTTCGTTCTGCGTTATCGCCGTATTTTGCGATATTTTATTTTAATTTGCTACTAGCTGCGCCCATTTTTAGGATGCTGTAGCTACAAAATTTTTACCAACGATTGTTACGGGGACGCTTGAAGCATTATTCAACTTCCATTTTGGGTTCCCGCTCGAGAATTTTTCGTACCGCTTCCTTCGCTGACACACCTTCATATAAGACACTGAACACCGCTTGTGTGATTGGCATCTCAATTTTATGTAATTTTCCTTTTGTGAGCACGGCCTGAACAGTGTGAACGCCTTCAGCGACATGCCCAATATCTTGGAGAATATCCGCTAATTGCATCCCTGCCGCTAACCTTAACCCAACCTGGCGATTGCGTGATAAGTTACCTGTGCAGGTTAGGATTAAATCACCTAATCCAGCGAGCCCCATGAATGTTTCCTTGTGTCCACCTAAAGAAACACCTAGCCGGGTTATTTCGGCGAGTCCGCGGGTAATTAGCGCAGCACGGGCATTGCTTCCTAATTCCAATCCGTCCGATATACCCGCAGCGATGGCGATTACATTTTTAGTCGCTCCTCCTGTTTCTACGCCGATGATATCGGTGCTAGCATAAATCCGTAAATAAGGCGTACGAATTTGACTGCTAATTATTTTTAAAAAAGTATGATCTTTAGAGGCTAATGTAAGTGCAGTAGGGCGTTGTTGGGCAACTTCCTTAGCAAAACTTGGTCCTGACAAAATCGCATATGAACCTTCACCCGCATAAACTTCCTGCACAATTTCATGGGGTAATCGCGTGGATAGCGATTCAAAACCTTTGCAGCACAGAATGATTGGCAGTGACTTGTTGAGCTTATAAAGCTGTTCGAGTAATTGGCGTAATCCAGCAATCGGAATAGTAACTAAGGCTAAATCAACCGCTTCGATAGCGGCATTAAGTTCACATGTTAATTTTAGGGTGTCAGGTAGCGCTACTCCTGGGAGGTAACGTTGATTGACCCGCTGACGTTCGATCTCGGCTTTCTGATCTGTGTTTCGTGTCCATAGCGTAACTGGGTGGCTAGCAGAAAAGTTGATGGCTAATGCGGTACCCCAGGCGCCAGCACCCAGAATCGCAAGTTTCATGAGCCCCAGATTTGATTTGATCGAATATAACCCATCTGGCCATTCTGGAGGCGTATCTGCACCCAGTCTGTAGTGCTGGAATCCAGTAACTCGATCACGACATCTTTCTGAACTTGAAACAGAATGGGTGAGTGAATATCAGCAGACTGGTGAATATTGGCAAGAGGGGCAGTTACGATGACATAGCGTCGCTCAGTGAGAAACTTATTTTCAATCCAAGCAATAGCGTCACTACTATCTTTGACTTTTGTCCATCCTTCGACTTTGACCAAAACTTGTACAGGAAAATAGGCATTAACGATAAATAATTTTTCAGCCTTCAAAGAAGGTGCATCATACATGATCGCTGAATTGCTCGAGATAGATAAAAATTCGTTCTCATCTGCAGCAATGCTTATGGATGCATGTAAGCTGAAAAGTACTATCCAAAAAAAACGTAAAATCAATGTTAGATTACGATGGTTATTACACACCCGGATCGTTCCTTTTAGTGTATTTGTTCTGTTCCAGGGGATTGCTGTGCTACTGTTGCTGCCGCATTTGCTTGCTGCTTCTGAAGATAGATCGCTTCAAAATTGACCGGATTAAGGATAACCGGCGGGAAACCTGCTCGCGTTACGGTATCAGAGACACTTTCTCTTAAATAAGGGAAAAGTATATTGGGACAGACAACGCCTAGAACTGAACCCATATCCTTTTCAGGAATATTTTTTATGCGAAAAATACCGGCCTGATGAATTTCAACTAAAAACATGGTGTTTTCTTTGAGGCGTGCTGTAACCGTGATCGTTAACTGAACTTCATAAAAATCTCCGTCAAAATGGGTATCTTGATTATTGAGTTGTATATTAATTTCTGGTGCTTCCCGATCCAGAAAGACACGCGGTGCGTTAGGGATTTCTAAAGATAAATCTTTGACATAAATTTTTTCAATCGCAAAAATCGGTTGCTGATCGGTCATATTGAATTTCCTATGTTTGAGGACAATGTTTACTAATAAATTTAGTGCGGCGTGAGGAGTCTAAATAACTAAGCGGATAGTAATTTGACAACCCCCCCTTGTTGATCAAGCTTAACCAAGTCGTCATAACCCCCTACATGGGTATCTCCAATATAGATTTGAGGTACTGTTCTGCGACCAGTTTTATTCATCATTTCAATACGCTGATCAGGTTGTAAGTCAACTCGAATTTTATCGATAACCTCAACACCCTTGGAACGTAATAATTTCTCAGCCATGACACAGTAGGGGCAAGACCCCGTTACGTACATTACTACCTTAGCCATTTTATGATTAATTGCCGCTACTCGTTACTTTTTGACGATCGGCATATTGTCCCGTTTCCAGAAATCAATTCCACCGTTTAGATTGTAAACCTTGTCGAAGCCATTTTTTCTTAATACTGAAGCGGCATGACCTGCGCGAAGTCCAGGACGAAAAACGATCACGATTGGGTTATTTTTGTATTTTTCAAGTTCTTGCAAGCGATCATTAATTCGCTCAACCGGGATATGTTTCGCATTGGGAAGATGCCCCTCCGCAAATTCTCCATCGTCGCGAACATCTAATACCAAGGCATTTTCATAATTGATGAGTTTTACAGCTTGCTGTACATTGATTTCTTTAGCAGCACTACGAGAAATCATAGGAAAAAGTAACATACCGCCGCTGATAACAGCAGCGATAATAAAAAACATATTATCCTGAAGAAACGTTGATTCCATATAAGTTTATTCCGAGTTCAGTTTTGATCTAATTGCTGGTTTTGTTTGATCGACTATTTTAGCAAAGTATTAGTAAATCACGATGCTTAAATACGAAGATAAATCCGTTTTAGTGCAATACGCCATTAGGAACTACTACTGTTCGACAACCGCTATCAATCAACCAACCGCATTTTTGACTAGATGCAAATTGTTTGCTACTTTTCCGTCGCAACTATCAAACTTTTTTATTTTACGCTGCAAGTCACTGAGAAAGAATAAATGCACGAAGAAACATCAATGCATGATTTAAAGCCCAAAGGATTGAAAAAAGGGGCGGTTTCGAAATGGGGCGCCATAACGATTGGGTTGGCCGCTACTGCACCAGCTTATTCGCTGACCGGTGCATTGGGGCATGGTGCTGCAGAAAGTGGTTATCAGCTGCCGATCGTGTTCATTTTGTCGGTGATTCCGATGTACTTCGTGGCGTTATCTTATAAACACCTCACGACCGCAGCACCGGATGCTGGAACCATTTTTACCTGGGGCACTAAAGCGATCGGCCCACGATTTGGCTGGCTCGGCGGATGGGCGTTGTTATTGGCGAGTATTCTCGCAGGGGTTGCTGCAACTCAAATCACGGTCAACGCCATCATCGCTTTGATGGGTTTAAAAGATAGCCCCACTTGGTTAAATCTGGTTATCGCCATTTTGTTTATTCTCAGCACCACTTACTTGACAGCGCTGGGTGCGAAAGAATCATCGAGAACGACGATGTTGCTGACTGCGATGCAATATGGCGTGTTAGTGGTGCTCGCGGCAATATTGATGCTACGTGTTTTGCAAGGTGACGCCGTCGCTACCGCAAATCCCTTTTCGCTGGAATGGTTGAATCCGTTTGCTATTGCCTCATTCGAGGCGTTTCTGGGCGGATTTCTGATCGCACTTTTCATTTTCTGGGGATTTGACGCTTCGCTGGCCATGTCAGAAGAAACTGCAGGAACTTCAGAGCAAATCGGTCGCAGCGGCACTACCGCAATGATGATTACCGTCATTACCTATGTGGTATTTTCCATTACCGCTTTGGCGTATGCTGGCGTTGATGCTCAGGACCCATCTAGTTTAACGTTTGAGGGGAATATCGATTCGATTGTTACCGCGCTGGCAACGGATACCATCGGTGAAATGGGTGCCATGATTGCAGCATTGGTTATCGCGATTTCTGCATTCTCAGCAACGATCTCGACGATCATGCCTGCAGCGCGGGTCGCGCTTGCGATGGCAACTTACCGGGCGATTCCTGCAAAATTTGCTTACGTCAGTGGTGTCACAAAAACGCCTTTAGTGACGACCTGGACGATAGGCATCATGTCGTTAGCGATCTATATCACGTTAAGTTCAATTAGCGAATCGATTGTCAAAGATTCTATCCATAGCGTTAGCATTGCTATCTGCACTTATTACACGGTTGCGGCGCTATCTTGTGTATTTTATTTTCACCGTACGGCCTTTAATCATTGGTACCACGCTTTGTCACAAGTCATTTTACCTTTAATCGCAGCGGTTATTCTGATTGCGGTGGGAATTTACCAAGCTTGGAGTATGATGGATCCCAATTATGGTTCCAGTGGTTCGATTGCTGGGGTGGGCGCTGTATTCTTGATCGGCGGTGCTGCATTAATGTTAGGTGTTCCGCTGATGATTCTTTGGAATCTGCGTGAACCGCGATTTTTCCAGGGCAAGACATTACCCCTTGAAAGAGCGCATATGGTTCTCGATAGCGAAGATACGAAGAAAAATAATAGTGTGTTGAAGGTGGAAAAATGAGTGAATACGAAGCGCTGATTACATCATTAGCCCTAACAATGGGCGCATCATGGGCGAGCGGCATTAATCTGTATGCAGTATTGTTAGTGCTCGGTATCGGTAGCGCAACCAATAATATACAGTTGCCAACCGAGCTTTCGGTATTGGCGAACCCTTTCGTGATCGGCGCTGCAGGTATTATGTATACGATTGAGTTCTTCATGGACAAAATACCTGGATTGGATAGCATTTGGGATTCCGTTCATACCTTTATCCGTATTCCAGCCGGCGCATTACTGGCCGTCGGTACAGTCGGCGATGTAACGCCAGCGCTGGAGATTGCAGCAGGTATTTTGGGCGGCAGTGTTGCTGCCACCAGTCATGCAACTAAAGCAGGAACGCGGCTCATGCTCAATACTTCTCCCGAGCCCGTATCAAATTGGACTGCATCAATCAGTGGGGATTTTTTGGTATTGGGTGGTTTATGGACCGCACTCAATCACCCCATCTTTTTTCTGATTCTGTTTATTGGTTTTATTGGTTTCTCGATTTGGTTTTTACCTAAATTGTGGCGATTCATTAAAATCTTGTTGCAGAAGATAGGAACCTTCTTTGGTTTAAGGGGCAGTCAGAATTGAAGTCTTGATTTCTTTTACGGTAAAGCTTACGAGTTGATAGTGGGTAACATCCATGAAATTTGAACGATTGATCACCGCGATTACAAATCTTGCTGTGGTATTGGGCTTAGTGCTTGTTGTATTTGAGTTGCAGCAAAACCGTGAAGCAATTCAGATTACCCATCAGTTATCGCTAGCGGGGCTAATGAGCCAAATTCACTTGTCGGTTGCATCGGATCACGAACTTGCAGAGTTGATCACGCGAGCAAAGCATGACGATACAAAGAATTTCAGTGCTGCAGAGATTGAACGCGTAAACCACTGGGTTTTGGCAATCCTTGAGCCACGCATCAGCTCATATCATCTCAGAAGTAACGAATTTGTTGTCTTGGAAGACTGGTGTAATCTTATGCGCGATTTTACAGATCTTTACCGGCATCCCTATTTTGGCCATATAGTAAAGTCAGAACTCAGTTACGCAGATGCCATCGTGGCAGATATTGAAAATCGGTGTGCTAAGTATCGATGACGCCTATCTTTATCGGTGAAATCATGGGGTAATAACGG
>ERZ724526.478-NODE-478-length-23187-cov-8.054773_pt1 | contig 23187 bp, 27 predicted proteins | sample MGYA00376059_ERZ724526 | MGnify/ENA primary metagenome ERZ724526 (study PRJEB28724, sample SAMN07190883) | activated sludge metagenome | isolation source: activated sludge of sewage treatment plant in Hong Hong | place: Hong Kong | collected 2016-03-17 ...
CTAGGTGTTATAATAAGTCTTATTGCTGCTTATTTATAACACCTAGGTCCCTATGTGGAGAATATGGGGTTTGAACCCATCTGATATCCGCATTGCAAGTGCGGCGCCCACCCCCAGCAGGCCCATTCCCCTTTTAAAATTCTGGCGGAGAGAGAGGGAGTCGAACCCCCAAGGCCCTTTCAGGCACGCACGGTTTTCAAGACCGGCCCCCTCACCAATGGGGTTTGTCTCTCCTTAAACTTTCTTTTTAACACTAAATTTCAGTGTTGACAAATCATAACCACGCGATTCTAATTCTTTCAAAAAAGTATCGTCAAATCCTCTGTGATAACCATACCACGAATTTAGCCAACTACCGTCATACTTCTGTACCCCTTCGCCCCAAGAAAAAAGTAAATCATTTTCCTTTTTGCTCCAATAGCATTTTAATTCGCCGGGTTTAGATCGCATGTATCACCCATTAGATTTTACTAATGCCAGCAACATAACTGGCCAAATTGCAACCATAGTTAAATACCACAAAACAAAACCTAGGAAATTCTTCCAACTATGAAATTCTGTTCCTTTAATTCCATTTGCTATCGTGCATAGAACCATTGTAGCAAATACAAACCCCAAAGTCAAGTATATAGTCAACATTATCGAAAACATCATTCACCTTTAAAATCAAGAATATGCAGTTTGTTGCCGTCAAGGAATAGTCGAGCTCGAATGTCAAAAATCTTTTGATCATTGACTTTAATAGCACCACTTTTAATCATCGTCCTCGCTTCGTTCTTTGATTTGACAAGACCAGAAGCAAGCACAAAATCAACAATACCCATGCCAATGTCTTCTACCTTCATAATATATCTTTCTATTTGGAGCGCACATCAGGAATCGAACCTGATAACAATTACTCACAACGACTAATTTCTGATTAAGACTACTATCTAGAATTCATCTATTTTACAAAATTAGATTTACGTTTCATTTTCATGTTCATTCCGACCCGGCAAGGCGGGTGGAAGGTTCCAACATTACGCATTTAATTGGCTCCTGCCGCAGGATTCGAACCTGGAGTATTTAGTTAACCTGAGTGTTATGCTCTGGAGGTAGGGGTCGAACCTACAAGGGCAATGCCCGTTTGATTAACAGTCAAATGCGTTTTCCAGTTCCGCCACACCAGAGCATAACACTCAGGAATAATTCAGTGTTTTATTTATATACTTTCCAGGGACATTCTCAAAATAATACGTCTATTATTTCGGTCCGGAACTAAGAATGTCCCTGGAAAATTTACTTGTGCGAATGGCCCCCATCCCGCCTTCGCCATGACTTCTCCAATTGACCACCCCACACTTACTTATAAACACGGGGCACCTAAAAGAAAGTCTTACCTTGGATTATTAAGCAGTCTCCGTTTTTTTAAAGTGGACGCAGACCCAACCCGACTGCGCAAATTGTCCGCCTCGTCGGCACCGCTATACCACTCTTATGTAGAGACATTGCACAATTCTATTTCTACACGTATTAAACAAACTTTTGGAATGAGCCCCCAAACTCCCCGACCCACACCGAGTGTCACACGCAAAACTGTGACTTACCATCTTTAAGACTTAGCGCATCAAAGCGCGTTTAACAAACTCAATTGAAACGTTGTGACGTTTTGCCAATTGAGCAACTGTTACCGACCATTCAGTATCGAATTCATCACGGATAATCTGTTCCAATAATTCAGAAGACATATTATTTTCCTCGTATTTCGCAATTTAGTCTGTTACATTAACACGGTCAGGAACGTATGTCAAGCGGGAATCCATGTTATTTCCGAATATCTGCCATGTCTTCCATGCATACCTATTGTTATGTTATAACATATCATCTTTTCAAAATTACCAGCAATAAATATGGATCGCCATATTCTTGTTTAGATTGATCTGTCAATTCAAATACAAAATGACTATCATGCTTAATAAAACGGGCATATGCCGGCATAAATTTATATTTCCTATATGCAATAGGATTATTTTGGCACTTAAATACTAAGGTTTTATTAATACCTTCTATTGCAATTCGCGCTTGGTCTGCTGGTATACCATATAATGATGTTTTAGCAAGACTAATATCTGTCAAACAGAGAGATTTGCATTCCTTAAAGTAAACCAAAAGTGGATTGGTATAATGCACATACGTTCGCGGTGGATATTCTGGATCCATGATTTTTCTCTAATATTAAATTGGTGCGGAACCGGAGAATCGAACTCCGACCTTATGTGTGGCGCACACCTATACAGCCCACTATACTAGTTCCGCAAAATGGCGGATGACCCAGGTAACGCTCCTGACTCCTTAAAGGAGCGATCCGCTTAGCAGGCGGTCCTAGAGACTTCTCTAGTTGTATCATCCATGGTAGCCGGTGTCGGACTCGAACCGACAAGCCTTTGATTTTGAGTCAAAGAGGTTTACCAATTTCCTTCAACCGGCCATTATACGTTTTTAGCACCAATATACCAATCCATTGGTGTAACTAAACGCAACTGTTCCAACGAATAGATGTGGAGTGCCCCAGCAACCTCGGGGACAGTACATTCCACAACTACTCTAACTTTTCCTTCAATCGTTTCAAAAACTGCTACAACAACACCTGGCCATTTATAACCAGAAACTTTTTCAACTGTATCACCGACTTTGAACATTATTTATATCCTAAATGGAGCTTTTGCCCAGAATCGAACTGGATTTTCTTTCTTACCAAGAAAGTGTTTTAACCAAGTAAACTACAAAAGCACTAGAACCCTACTCGCTTCCTCTTCTGCTGAGTATTTTTCCCGTTGAAGATTTCAGACAATGTATATTCCTGATCACGTTCAAATACACGTTCAATTCCTGCACGATCACAAGCAGCAACTGCTTCAGTATAAGACAACTGGCGGAAATGCACAGTATCAAAGCAGCGACCAGGACGCATAATAGCAGGATCAATCTTATGCATATTGTCCAAGTTAGTAGAAAAAATCATTTTCTTTTTTAACAACGGAACAAGACCATCTGACACATTGAGCAACTTACTCATAATCTTATTTGCATCACTTTCACGCGATGCAAGCAACACGTCTGCGTCTTCCACGACCATCAACTGATTTGAAGTTCCAGTTAGATAATCAAGAAAATATGAATCTGAATTCATAACCTTTTCATCAAAGGTGACACAAGTAGGTAATCCTCGCGTATAGATAAAATGCCTAATAAAGGAAGTCTTTCCTGTTCCCGGAGGACCCAACAAAATCAAAATTGATGCACTACTTTCCATATAGCGATTAAGGAAGTGTTCAACACCACCATTGACAAATGGACAATATTCATCATGCATAGGTGCAGCACCAGTCAACTCTATTGATTTGGCATTAATACCGTGTTGATTTGTGTAATACCACGTCAGATAAACATGTTCATCTTTTTTCACTTTCTTGAATTTATCAAACGCAAAAACAAATTCCTTGGATCCATATAAATGGATCGCTGTTTGGCCATCATCATGAGCACAATTATCCATATCTTGTGAACAGATAACCATTATATTACCATCTTCAAAAAAGAAAATGTCCATGCTATGGTGCAGTGAATAAACAGTATATTTTTCTGACCAATTTTCTTGAACAAACTTTTCATGGTCTCTAATACCACATTTATCGTCTACAGCTACCGCTTTCATATGAGTATTGATACCAGACTCAAGCCTGGACTTCATAACCGAATGAATCAATGTACGAGCAAAATGAGTGCTATCATCCGGATCGGCAGACATATTCAGGTCACTAATTTTCAGTTGTTTTGCCATTTTCACTTTTCCATGTTATATGAATTATGGTGCAAGGTCCAGGAATCGAACCCGGTTCTTCCGCTCTTCAGGCGGCCGCTGAATCACCAGACTAGCTCACCTTGCATTCTTATTTTCGTTTGAGACTTTCTTTAAATTTTTTCATTAAAATTTCTGCGTCGTCTCTTTTAGTCCAATGATTTTTCTTCATATTCTCTATATGAGAGTCACTAAATTTTCTACCTGTAAGTGATTTTTTCACTTTTTCCACATGCTCTTTAGATTGTAACCTACCTTTCAGTGACTTGCTTATTTTCTGTTTAGTTTTTTCATCATGACCTTGATTGAAAAATTTTTCAGACGCATTATGCTTATTGTAAAAGTTTTCATTTAGGGCAGCATTAACTGCTTCAAGAATTTTAGTTTCAAGACAACGAATATCGGCATATGTACCATGCGCTATGATTTGTCGTGTAAAATCTTTGGGACGGCTATTATATTGATCAAGCATTATTTTTGATGAACAAATATACCCATCTGTCAGATCACCTTTATGCGACCCAATATAAAGTTTATTCGTTGCATGATCTGTCCAACAATACACGAATGCTTCTGGTATCATATAGTTTCCTTATGTTGTTAAATTGGTGCCCCGTGAAGGAATCGAACCATTTCGCTACCACCCATCTTTATTATAAGCAAACGTTTTACAGACGCCCGACGGGAACACGAGGCATTATCTTATAAACAATTGTAATTCTATTTTATGGAGCCTAAGTTTTTCTTTTTCTTCTAGATCATAAACACGATAAAAAAAAGAATCAGCCTGGGGTAAATAACCACCATATTTAAAAACAACGGACCTAAGATTACCGGCAATAATAATATATTCCGGAGGTCCAGTATTTGGAGTATTAAGAGATACCATTTTTTTATCCAAAAAGATTCTGTGCATATCCTTTTTATACACACAATCTTTGAATGAGAATGAAAAACCAAATGACATAATTTCACCTAAAACAATCTTCGGTTATTATCACAGAATTATCATGGAATCGAACCATGCCCTGCCCCCACTCGGGGCTGTGCAACCACTACACTAACGAATTCTTCTTAGAGCCTGCAGCTCTCACAGTGATAATAACCGAAGATTGTCTAAATTTGGTCCGGCTGACGGGAGTCAAACCCGCGAAGTCCGAGAGTGAAAGTCTCGTACCCTTATCACCAGGCGACAGCCGGAAAATTAAATAGAAAAGGCTGAGATTACACCTCTTTGCATTCGGACTTTGAGCATTATAGCATCCCTTGCGAGGAGCCTTCTCTCGTTGTCCACTATCTGCCTTTCGGTCAAATAGTATCCGAACAATATCGCAGTTTAAAGTCATGCATTAGACTTGACATTGTGTGATATTCTGCACTCTCTATCCCGTCAGTCTTGCGGACTGTTAAGCCTTGCGGGCCACGAAACTTTAAATACAAACAGATTTCACCTTGCGAGTTACGTCTGACTTGATTACCTTACGGCTCAAGTATTAGATATTTTTCACACACAACCGAGGCAGTCTTTACGTTTTTGTACCTAAAAGGTTGGAATTGAACCAACAACCGTCTGCGTAACATGCAGATGCTCTACCATTGAGCAACTTCTAACCTACTGCGATGTGCTGCCTCTGTTGCTGAATAATCTTTTGGATTACCCAATACAACACACCACGTACCTTTGGACTTGCGGTCTACTCAGTCATATTTCACGAGAAATGTCCTATTGTCCATTCCCCATTAATATTGCACTAAAGCCCTTGGATGCAACTCCTCGGACAATAATACTACCCTTTTTTGTACCAATTGACAAGTTGGTTTCATAGTGAAGTCAGCACCACCTGTTACTTTCCATCGACTTGCGTTTCCCTTTCGGGCGCTTAAATCAACGTTCTTTCCACTACACTTGCGTTATTGTTAGAACCACCCGTTTTATGAATGATCCCTACCTCACGGTAGCAAGCAGGCTTGTATAGACGAACTATTGCTAGTGGTGGTATGTAGGCATTCCACCTTTGGGCACCTCACGATGCTTATTCTAACCCATGCACCCGAAGGCACATGAGTAAAGGACACTATACTGCCCTTGTTTAGTATGTATGTAACTTAACACAACTCCTTTAAGAAGTCAACTAATTTTTTTTTCATGTCTGGTATGTCTTTTTGCATACCCCAGCAAGAAAGTCTTCCTTCTTGCGTAAATAATCCTTCCTCTCCTCTTCGGACAGGTCCGAGAGTTTCCTAATCTTGAAATGATTAGGGTAACGAATAGAAGCTTGTTTTACTTTAAACCAAAAATCTTCTATTGACATTTTAATCCTATCTTACCAGTAATATTTTATTGGTTTTTTGCCGTCACGGAATACCGTATCGTCTGGATCAAGTTCGCCCTTCTTAATCTTGTGAAGAAGTTCGCGGTCGCTTGCTCGTCTAGGAACGGTAGAATAATCGTGGTTCCAATGAGAAGGCGACTTACTATAATCCAACCAGAAATAATCGTTAATATCCTTTTTACGGTGAGGATTATTTTTGACCCATTCTGCCTTTTCTTTGCAGTAGAGTTTCATACGGTATCCATATCTGCAAACGTAATCTGGATTTAGATCGTCTTCCCAAATCTTAGGAAGCCAATCAATTTTTTGGCCCTTATTAGTGCGTCGATATGTTCTAGACAATGTTGTGTCTCCCTATATTAGGTTTTTACAACATGACTACCTCCTTTTTAAATATTATTCAAATCTTCATCAATATGGAATTCTGTTTCAATATATTTTTCGTGGGAGAGGCCCGTTTCAAACCCTATTCGGAGACATTCAGAATAATCCAGATCAACGTTACCAAATTACCCTAAGTCATGGCTTATCTGTAAAAGGTTTAATCAAAAGGCGTTGTTCTCTTGAAGACTACTTTTACTTGCTACCTCTGTGTAAGAGGAATTACAAACATCTCCCCCGAAAAATATATTGATTTAATGGATCCGGGACTAGGGGTCGAACCTAGATAGTAAGTACCAAAGACTTACGTCCTGCCATTAGACGATCCCGGAATATTTCAAAAATTGGCGCACCTAGGAGGATTCGAACCCCCACCCCAGGGTTTAGAAGACCCGGACACTCTCCGTTATGCTATAGGTGCAAATTCTATTTCTTGTCTTTAGGATACCATTCTTTCCATGATAACCCCTTATTCCAAGGTATTCTTCCTTTCGCACTTTCACTCATTTGTTTTTTAGTTTCACTAGAATGTTTTTTGTTCTTAAATCCTCTAGGATTTTTTTCACCTAATTTAGATTTTGAAATACTTTCAGAATATTTTTTCCTAAATTCTTCGTCATTTTTAAGTAATTCAGTTTTCCTTGTATTACCTAATTTGGAATATTCTGTCATATCTGCAATTGACGAACAATGTGTTAGTCCATTTCCATTAATATATCCAAACCCACCTTTACCACCAGGACAAAGATTATAACTCATTTCATGCAAAGTTACAAGCTCTTTTTCCTTAGCATTCATTTCCTGTTCTGTTTGGAACACATGTAGTATTTCTTTGCTAAATTTGTCTATACCATGTTTTTCTATAGCACGTTTTAAGATTTTACCAGACCCCATATAACCATCATTTAGGTCTTTAGTCTGGTGTTTTCCAATATAGAATTTTCCATCTAGTTTATTGGTAATTTTATAAATTGTATAAAACATCTAAGATACCCCGGAATTATAACAAGTCTTATTTCTGCTTATTTATAATTCCGGAGTTCTCTATGTACGGGAGTAAGGAGTCGAACCCTATTCTTCGGTTTTGGAGACCGAGGCACAGCCGTTATACCACACCCGTGTAAAAAATTCATTCAGGTAATTTATACAGGTACCCGTATAAATTCATTTTATACAGGTACCCGTATAAAAAATTCATTCAGGTAATTTATTTAGTTCATATTCCATAACTTCTGCTTTATCAGAAGCATATTTTTCATTCAATGCATTTGCACGAGCATTTGCCGCTTCTTCAGTATCCCAAACAGAATCAGGAGAATCATAACCTTCATAATCGTAAAATACGATAACAACCCATACTTTCATAACAACCTCCTATTGGTACCAGTGATCGGGATCGAACCGATCTAACTTGCCTTATGAGAGCAATGCCTACCCAGTCAGCCTCACTGGTATTGGTCCCAGGTGATGGGATCGAACCATCTTCTCAGGATCCACAATCCTGGGTCTTAACCCGTTAAACGAACCTGGATTATTCTGATTCTAGCAAACCACTTTCATATAATTCATACCCAAACCATATCCATAGGAGATTATTTAGGGCATTTGTAATGAAAATTGGGATATAATATACAGTTTCCAAATAAATTCCCGCCGCATACATTGCGATTGAAACAAATTGGACGAAAATATATAGTATCGCAATCAAAGAAGTGTAGTATAACACCTTCCAAAACATTTGTCAAGCCTCTTTTTTAAACTGTTTCCGAGCATTGCTTCCGAGCGAATATGCGTTTCCAAATTTTTTGGATCTGTCCAAAACACATAATCTTCATCCGAAATTGACATGATTATTCACCAGAGCACATAATTTCCCAAGAGGAAGGTTCTTCCTCATACCAATCTTCCTCGTCCTCGAAAGGACAAACCGATTCCCAGCATTGAGTTTCCTCATTCCAGAAGTAGTGCGACACCCACCAGGAAACAAGTTCCGGGACCGTATGTCGCAGCAAATGACGACCCTTGAAACCATATTGGTCCTCGTGGGCCGCACAACACATTTCCGCAAGTTCCTCCTGCGGAATATGCATCAAACGATCAACCATAGAATCAGAAGTAATCATTGCCAATAGTCCTTCAGAAAGTTTGACATATAACCGTCGATATTTGCAGCACCAACAGGATTCATAGAATGAACAGTGTATTGCATTCCGTTATAAGGAATGTCATTGTCCATTACGAAAGCACAAAACCACTTAGCGAAGTCCATTCCAGTTATTCTAGAAGGACCCAAATCGTGGTCGAAAGAAATGACTTCCGGAATCCCGCAATTCTCAATATACCATCTAGCATCTGAAAAATTGCGAGCGATAATCCAAGTATTATCTGCCGGGAATCTTTCGTCGTCTAGAAAGAGTTTGTAAGTCATTCTTTTGATCCAAATTCTTTGCCATAATTCGCATCAGTTTTGCAAGAGCAGCTGCTCCTTCCGGATTATAAACTGCGTTTTGCTTCAACATAGATGCCACATCTAGAGTTCTAACAATTCCTGAAATAGTTTCAGTCCAAGTTTTTGGCATTTTATCCTCTACATTCATTTAATTACTTCGACTGATACAGTTAAACGTCAGAGGTCTAACTGTATCAATGGAAATAATCGATTCAAAGTCAATTATTTACCGGCGAGTTTCAATTGCGGGGGAGTCGAACCACCCATATCTCGTTTCCATACGAGAATATCCGCCGCGGCTGTCCAATTTAAAACTCTTACGAGTTAAGAATTCAACTTACCTCCAAGTCGGTAATCAACACATACTCACCGAAGCATTTTATCGGGTAATATACATTTGACGCTTGGTATGTTTTTTAAAGGCCTCGTCATTTTCAAATTTTAACACATATTCTATCATATAATTGAGCACAATAAAAGGTAACTGCGATTTCTCTTACTCAAGGAGAAGTCCGAATTATCTGCAATTTAGCAGAATTGCAGATAACCCGTCAATTACCGTTTCGGAATATATCTGCTACTAATTCCGAATTCCATATATATATCGTTTATTCCTATTTACATTTATTCCTATTTACATAGCACGACCCTTTCCCGGTTCGCGGTTTCTACAAATAAGACTGACACATTAACATGAGGGGGGTGCCCATGTCAAGCGGGAATCCATGTTATTTCCGAATAGCTGCTATGCGTGAAAGACATACCTATTGTTATGTTATAACATTACAGTTTTAAATGTGATCTGTGGAAAGACATTCTGTTTACTAAATATTTATCCAATAAATATTCAAAAATAATTTCAGGAAAGGAAAGAAGTTTTTAAAATGACAGAATGGTTATATAATGGGGTAATATTTACACCCCCCGATCCAAATCCCTATGAAGGATTTATATATTTAATTGAGAATAATCTAACTAGAAAAAAATATATAGGCAAAAAACATTTTTGGACAAGGAGAAAGAACAAATCTCACGGAAAAAAAATAACTAAAGAATCTGATTGGAAAGAATACTATTCTTCATCGGAAGAATTAATGGAAGAAGTTATAAAGCAAGGAAAAGAAAACTTTACTCGGACAATTTTGCACTTATGCATCTATAAAAAACAAATGACCTTTCTGGAACAGAAAGAACAATGGGATAGGAATGTATTACTATCCGATGATTATTATAACACAAATATAGGTGGTAAATTTTTTGTTAGAGAAAGAAAAATTTATGAGGCTAAAGAAAAAGAAATAACTAGAAAAAATGATAAATGGAGAAAAATTAAAAGTGAAAAAATGAAAGGTGAAAATAATATTGCTAAACGGGAAGATGTTAGAGCAAAAATAAGTGAAAAGAAAAAAGGTAAAAATCATCACCAATTTGGAAAATCTATTTCCAAAGATCATAAAAATGCATTACGCAATTCCGTGTGCAAAAAAGTGACTGATGGAACTAAAATTTGGAATAGTCAAACAGAATACAGAATAGAGCATAGCACCAAAACAAACCGTGGTAAAAACGGGAAAAATCGCATTGAAATAGATAAAAAAATTTACAATTCACTAAAGGAAGCTTCCAATATATTATCATGTTCATCTTCAAACATTGTAAAAATGCTGAAAAGGGGAGAAGCTAAATATTTAGATTTTGAGGAAAGAATAGTGCCAATGTCATCATATGAATATAATAAAAGACTAACAAAAGGCAAAATACGAGAGATATAGTTATATCATTCTTCTTCGTCAGTATATTTGTTCACGTCATAAATTTCACATGAACAAAATGGACAAAACTTGGGGTACCCAGAGGTGAGGTCCAAGTCATAAAGTAACTTATAAGTGGATTCACACTCTGGGCATGTCTTCTTTTCTACTTCTTTAGACATAGTTTTCCTTTGTGTTAAAAGCTAACATGTCTATATAGTATCCTTCTGATTTACAATTTCCGAAAATGACACATTCGTATTGACAGCAATGAAATTCAGATTTATGAACTCAATTACCTTTGTTGGTTTGAAGGATAAATCTGCATATAATTTTTCTTCATCATGGTCCCAAATTATCTTAAGATCGGAAATTTCTCCTCTTTTCTTTGCCTCCATCAGTTGTTGGATATATTCCATAACTTCATAAAAACTATTCATCGTACCTCACATGCACCAGCATAACATGCCTGAGCACCCATTGTATCAATATCTGTTTCTTTCATTTCATGCAAATGTTCTGATAGGTTAATATCCACAAAGTTGGTTTGAATCTTCATCCACTTGTGTAGAATATAAACGTCCTTCAGGCAATATTCTGTCTTCTTCAGGTCCGAACCAAAGTAATTCAAAGCAAACTTCTTGAAGCGTCTAATCCACTCAGCACGAATGTCCTTTAGTTCCTGACTTGAGTCATCATCATTAGACTGAGCAATTGCTGTTGCTTCCCAAAGATTTTTGAATCCCTTTGTTGACTCAACGATCAAACCAGATGCAAAGAAGGCAGCAGGACCCCATTTCTTAGAGATTTCATCTGCACTTAGGACTTCAATATTTGGTGCCTGATAATAATCCTTGTCACCTGTTTCACTGATCATTGACACACCAGTAAAACTGTTCCTGTTGTCAAATAGGTACTTTGATACTGCATCCCATTCGTTTTCTTTAACTGTAACCGTATTAGATACGTTATGTCTAACTGTTTTGTCAACACACAATTCTTCGTTTGTTCCATGTTCAATCCAATTTTCCTGAACCAACTTTACTCTTTCAAGGAAGTCAACACCAGTCAATTGTTCCTTGACAATTGACTCCTTTGGTGGAATGATGGGGAATGAAATGATATAGTCTGCATTACCTTCCGACCAAATCGATTCTTCCACCATGTATGGGTTCATGGTTCTAATGATAGATGCAACTTCCTGTTGCTTATTGACCTGGATGTTTCTGATATATTTTCTGGCATGTTCGGGATGAATACCACTGGCAGTACCAAGTAATACACTGGCATTACCAGCAGGTTTAACACAGGTGGTTCTTGCAGCAGGATTAATACCCAGGAGTTTAGCAACCTTCTCATTTGTTTCTCTGACAATCATTGCACCTTTCTTAAGGACTTCTTTGTCGAATAGAATATCAGGACTATTCATCCATCCTGTGAGTGATACACCAATCAATGCTTCTCTGTCAAAGATTTCTTTTGTTTCTGGTCCAACAAACTTAAAATCTGTATATGCTGCTTGTAGTGTTGCAAGAGCGGAAGCACACATGCAGGCATGATAGAATGCCTCTGGATTTGGACAGAGTGAACCATTCATTTCAACAAGATTGCACTGCTTTGTTAGGACATTATTAAATACTCCACAATGTTCTTCCTTTTCTTCAAAACAATAAGAAGTTTCTTTACCAGAAAGAGGTATGATAGATTTTATCGTCTGATATTTACCCTTTTTAGTGAGAACACCAGAAACAATTTCCTTTTTATAAGAATACAAATCTTTAGTTTCTGTAATTTGCAAATACCAAACGTCTCTGTTTCTAACACCAAAATTTGTTTTTATACCTCTTTTTGATTGTAGATTAACAGAGCTATTAATGCCCATCATAGATAATAATAATTGTGCAGACCTAATATGACCTTCGGTGCCATAAATTCTACATCCTGTTTTACCTACACTTCCATCTGTATCAATCCATCCTGCAAAAAAGTTTAGTAGTGATTTTCTACTCCATTGAGAAAACATTTCAGAAGGTAATTCAGAACCGTACTTTAAATCATAAGCAAATTCCAGGTCCAGATCACCTTTGTTCCAGTAATATGTTTTGACCTTATTACCCTTATATTTGCATACTCTCTCAGATTGTAATTTACCTGTTACCGGAAAATTCCTATTGAAATAGTGCTCATATACTATTGCTGTAGCAGAGCTCTTGTTCTGACGTACTGTACCATCACCAAGAATAAATCCATAATCATAATCATGATCAACATCTTTTCTGTTTTCATCAGACATAATGATATTTGATCTAGGAACATGCATTGTATATTTACCAACATCATGCAACAAATCGAGAGTAGTCATTTCTTTATACTCTTTATCGAATCTATTTTTCACTAAGAATTTATGATTTTCAGTACAATCAAGATAAGAACCATCACCGAAGTTTACTCTATAAAAGTTTCTGTCATACCCAGTAATAAATGGTTTTACTTTTGACCACTTTTTACCATTCCATATTTCAACTTCCTTATCAATAACATCTCCGATATTTACTATGCCTGTTTTTGTTAAAAGTTTTGTATCTCCTTTAACACATCCTTGCCATCCAGATACACCCTTCTTTGTCTTAGGAAGCATACCAATTTCTACACAATTATGCACAATCATTCCATTTGCAGAAAAACAATGGATATTTTCTACTGTGCAGTCATATACAGTTTCGACACCAATAGATTTAATATTGATTATTTCAGAGATAAACTTATCGCGATAAGCTACCCTTCTACGTGAATTTAACATTTCATTCATTTTTTTATGTTTATTAGGATCACAAAACCCCACAATTTCGGCAAATCTATCCATACAATTTCGCGAAATGTGTAATTCATGGATAGGTTTACTGTCATAATTTTCCCACGATTTGTTTGGATGTCGATCTTTATAAATCGAAGATGCAATACCAATTTTAGATAATAGGATTTGAATCATTTCCAATCTATTTAAATTATTTTGTGTTAATCTAATTGATCGACTGTTAGATGATTTGGACCAATTAATTGTACCATCAGAATCAAACAAACCTGAAATAAACCCGGCAATAAATGAATTGGACATTGTGCCAATCATTTCCGTTTTGATATTTTTTGTACCTGGTTCTAAATATAATGAGCAAAAATCTGTAAATGGTTTGTTTGATATTGTATATGTGTCATTCAATTTATTGAACACTGGTTTTGCATTTCTGCTAGAATATAATGACGGGAATTTCTCTGCAAATATACCCTCAGCTTTTTTAGACAAAGTTTTTGCTGTATTCCCCCAAAATCTAACCAATGAATTATATTTCTCAGGATTGTGACAACCATCACCCACAACTTCACCCAATAACCATCCAAGGTCTTTTTCGTCTCTATTAATTTCAATATCCAGATTCAAATTTTCGTTTATGACCATCTTATCACCAATTTTTAGGTCTTTAACTTCTAACCAAACTCTTTCTTTATTTCTTTCAATGAGAATTTTATGATTATCAGTAGCTTTCACTTTATAACCACGGAAAGTTTCAATTTCAAAAACTTCTTTTTTACCAGTTTTCCAAAAACCTTTCTTAGATTCATACTCCTGACCATCAACGATAGCATAGAAAGGAACACCAATCAATTCTTTTACTTGCTTCAACCCCAAATTAGTATCAATCCAACTATCTTCTGTAATACATGGATTGAAGCAATGCTCGTATGAACTAACAAAGACAAACCCAGGTTCACCAAATTCTCTTACAACTGCAACAAGTTTCTGGAATTCTTCATAGGTGATTTCATCGCGCTTAATAACTGCACTGTTATTTGATCTTGCTCTTTGTGGATTGATCATATTCCAATTGCCAGTCTTGGCCTTGATCATTTCTTCATCGTCTTTGGAGAATAGACAAATTGTTGCAGCACGACGGACACCACCAGAAAGGACAGCATCCGCAGTATGGCAACAAATATCATAAGCATCAATGGGTCGAAGAATACCATCCTCGGCAATGCTATTCAATAGAGTTTCAATTCTATCCAATGCACGCTTAAGTGGTTCAGCACCTGGTGCCTTGAACCCACCAGATATTGCAGAACCTTTTGGTCTGATCTTATGGAATTCAAAGTGAACACGTCTACCTTCATACTCAGGATGAACACCACCTCCAATAAAATAAGAAGACAATAGAACGTTAAGTGCTGTTGCCCATCCTTCAATAGTATCATCGATTGTATGAATCTTTGCCTGCTTGGTGCGAGGACGAATCATAGGTAGTTTTGCAATGTGGTGTTTTTGAACTGAATACCCCGCACCAGCACCACAAAGGAGAATATAGAAATACTCTCCAAAGAAAGCAGGACGATCAAGATGTGAAGAAGTACAATTCCCCGTAACAATTCCACTTTCCAAAATGAATGATTTATCATCTTCAACTTCTAGACACCAAACATCTTCAAATCTATCAGTTTCTTCTTTAGACAAGAGTTTCCAACCAGTATTATATTTTGATCCAGAATGATCACAAATAGTAAATCTAGATGTTTCCGGTCTTATACCAAAATTAGTTATATGTCCAGTATAATCCTTTTCACTTATTACATGAACACCAGCAATAGGAAAACAGTTTCTAATAAAATTCATAGATTCTGGAGATGATGTTTGTATAGTTGTAAACTGTTTCCCCCCCGGATTATTATTTTTGCATCCGTCAGCATCTAAATAACCTCTAACAAACGCGCGAATTAATTCCGGAGAATCTATAGTAGGATCAGGTAATGTTTTTGAATATTTTCCAGTATAAACAATAATATCACCTTTCAAAGAAAGACTAGAAGAAGTTCCAAATCCCATCTTAGTGAATCTTTCTTCAAATCTCGAATCTTTACCACAAAGTCTTACCATAGAATGTTTATTGTTTACAGTACCATCACCATAAACAAATCCATAACACCAATACAATTGTTCCTCGGGCGTTGAAGCTTCCCAAACAAAATCCTTAAAAATAGATGGTTCCTTATAAATCAAATTATTAACAGATAGGTTTGTAGTATCTGTACCATCTGCTAACAACCACCTATGATTTTCTGTAGAATAAACTACCTTGTCTGTATTGCTTTTTCGGAACACTAATTTGTTTAATTTTTGTTTTCCATAATTTCTAACAATAGATTTTTTCCACTGTCCTGTATGTGTCAAAACTTCAACGACAGAACCATCTTCAAAATCTTCAAAACTTTTAATACCTTCTTTTGTCAGGAACCTGGTTTCAATGGAAAAGCAGTTGTAAATTCTCATATGGTGCTGGAGTAATTGGTCACCACCAAATTGCAATGATCTTTGTGCACCTAAAATTCTTTTGTTCTTGTATGCATCCTCAATATACTGGAAATATTGATTCAGTTCAGGAACCTTTTCCAACTTGTCCTTGAAAAAGGTCTTGTGCATATCCATTACTCTTGCTACTGATTCATCCCACACTTCATATTTGCTGTTGTCTTTATTGTATCTGCTATAACTCTCAAAGAACTTTGTATTGGATAATAGTGTTCTTGTATCTTGTTCCTCAAGATAGTAATTTTGTGTGGTCGCCATTTACTTCTCCTACCTATTTTTTTCTTGTTCTTTCTCATACCAATCCCTCAAAGCACGAGCATCTGATATTGCATTATGTGGAATCTTGGGGTATAATTTACCCGAATTGATAAGTTGCAATTTCGGAAATACCTTAAAACAAAATCCATTTGGTCCAACCAAACATTGCAACAAATGCGAAAGGTCTTCGGCCCAATCTGCAACAATTACCTCGTCTGCATGTTTCATCAAATACTGGACTAGTTTATGCTGAAAATCTCCATATGAAATATAATCAACAAGTATAAGTGGCATAACATGCTCTTTTACCCATGGATGAATTTCCTTTGGTGGGTAAATGGCAGCATAAAATTCATGGTCATGCTGGTCTGAACATATGCCCATAGAAAGCAATTGTCCACCAAACCCATTAAATTCCGTATCAACAAATAACATTATTTCTTCCTTATCATACTCAAGAATTTGTCAACCAGATTATACCGTCTAGTAAATGTATCAGTTACCGGTGTAATCTCTGTTTGTCTTGCTTCGATTTCCAATTCGGTTGCGATATGACTTGCAAGCAATTCACTTAGAGTTACTTTTTCAATGCTTGCCAAGAATGGGAATTCCACTACAAGTATTTCCCAAATTTCCTTTGCAACCTCGATATGTTCTTTCTGTGTACCGTTTGCAGTTCTTAATTGACAATAGTGGATCCATGATCTGAGTGTTCCAGACATATACAATCTGCTATTGGTACATCCTTCTGGAAGAACGGAACGTGCCTGTTCCTTTGCAACACCATTTTCAAGGGCCCATTTATATGCAAGTTTGCATTCATGGATAATTTGCTCTTGCTTTGCATTCCATGTTTTCTTTAATTCTTCATCGGATGTTTCGATAGAATTCTGTCTGTTTTTTGTGTCTTGCAATCGTGCTTCTCTCACAGTGAAACCTAATTGACTTGGGTCTGCGTATCTCTGAGAGAATTCTTGGAAACTAAAACTTCTATGTCTTAGAATTTGACGTGCAATGTCTCTTGTGGTATTAATCTCAAATGTGACGGAGACCATTTCAAACGGACTCCAGTGTTTGTTCCTAATGCAATATGTCAGTAGTTTCTCTGCCGTATCATAGTTTTCTTGATTAGCAGGATTACTCACTCTTGCGCAGTAAGCAATTAGGTCTTGTGGTGATTCTCCTGATACAGGATGTGATACTGCAATTATTTTTACACTCATAACAACTTTCCTTTCAAATTACAAACAAAACGCAAATCAATGCCAATCCCTGAATAAACCCGTATAGTATTTCCCCGTATCCCCAAAAATTCACACTGTCAACATTATATGTGATATAGTAACACAGTGGGAATGTCAGTGACAGAAGACAAGCAACAACTGTGCCAATTATTGTTGCATGTCCAAATGCCGCGATTGCAATATATATGGGCGCCCACCACCATAGTCCTCTTAATGCCAGTGCAATTTGTGCATATCTGCTAAAATTCTTTGTCTGTGAACAAAGTTTATTAGCAAGCCAGTGTATACCATTGTTTTTGCCGTCTGTTCTAACAAGTAGAATTTGTGATGGTGTCCAATTGGGATCACCCCAATGCGGTACGCTAATGATCCACTTACCCCAACCCCAGGACTCACCAGCAATGTATAGACCAACTGTCAATGCTGCAAGGATATAATTCTGTGTGAAGAATGCAATAACAAGACCTGTAACGATGCCACCAACGACACCACCAAATCCCAATGATCCTCTTACTCTATTTGTTATTGCGTAAATGAGAGGAAGGATGAAAAGTAAGTAGTTCATTTTATGTTTTACTCCATTGTTGAAATTTTAACTCTGCTGCTAGTCCTTCAACTGTATTTTCCTCGATGATATTAGTGATCTGCTTTTCTGTTAGACCAGACTTGATCATATCATTAATATCCTTTTCCTTTACACTCTCAGGCCAAATGCAAACTTTATTACCTGCTTTGACGATCTTCTTAATTTCCCTAATGATTTCTGGATTGCGAGGTTCATTGTCGGGAACAAACAAGTAATCTCTTTCTCCCAATGACTTTTTTACACCAATGAGAGAGGAATCCATAGTTGCTATACAATTAGGTAGAAATAAACTATCGATGGGACCTTCTACAACAAGAATTTGTTTTGTCAAGTCCATTCGATCAAGTCCGAAAAGTTTGCTTGCATCATCACAAACCTTCATTGTTATATATCTAACCTTGGACTCCACCAAGACACGACCCTGGATACCTTGCAAAATTCCCTCTTGATTATAAAAGGGAATTACGAGTCGTGGTTCATCGAGAATTTTTTTATCGTGACCCACAAAAAATTTATCCGCAAAATCTCTGAAATTTTCTGCATAATAAAGATCGTGCCAGAATTTCTTTGGGATTTTCCTGGACATAACATATTGTCTCGCGATATTATCATCGTCGAGCTCAGAGATTGATTCCAGTGGAAGACTTTTTACCACTGGTGTCTTAATGGTTGGTTTTGGAATCATGGGAGGGTCTGGTCTAGGAACATTTGCGTGATTTTGTTCCTTGTACGTGTCCATTCTATATTGTTTGTATAATGAATTATCCATGTGTTTCAGGAAATTACCCAAAGACATAGATGCAGAGCAATTGTGACACATGTAATATATTCCGAATTTCTTTCTCAGAAAATATCCACGTGCCTTGCTCTTATTTTTTCTTGAGTCTCCGCAGATTGGACACCTAAAGTTCCAAACATATTGTTCCCGGTGTGTAAACCTTTCCAATCGCGGAGACACAAGATTAACGTATTTAATATCCACAAAAAGTGCCATGACAATATATCCAGTTTCATCAATCAGTCATAATACATCAAAATCATCTAGAGGTCAAGTCTTATTTGTTTCCCATATTCTCTTTAGGTGTAGTATAAAAACCTGAATGATTTTGTTGTTCATATGTTCCTAAAAGACCTTGTTGCTTTAGGAAGTTATAATCAGGGCAGACGAATCCCGGATTCTTCTTTTGTATCTCATAGCACCAAATTAACTGATCTTTCTTTGTACAGAAATTTTCCAATAGTCTTTCATTCTGATCCTTAATCATCTTAAGGTCAGAGTCAAATTTCTGAGTAGTTTCTTTTAACTCTTTTCTGAAATCATCAGTAATCTTATCTTTTGCATCAAAAGCACCTATAATCAACCAGCAGAAAAAAGTTATCACAGAAATGTTAGTTAATAGTGGAACACTGATATTTCTAATGTCGATGCCACCATAACTCTGGTTTGATTGGTCATTACCAACGTTTCTGTTTGGCATGTTATTTACCTATGTTACCATGATATATCACAATAACATTGTATCGTCAATCAGTTTTAAATGATGTGGAGGGTATTTATTTCTTCCCGTACCTACAGAAGACCATTGTCCCAGTTCTTTCGTCTTCTAGGATAATAGCTTCGTCAGGATGTGAATTTGCGAATTCTCTTATAGCGACACCTATTGCATCTTCCCCAAGGTATTTAGTCCAATGCTTATGTTTAATCTTGTGGTATTTACAATTTTCTACCACATGGGAAGGAACAATAAAGGTTTTCATTCCAGCAAAAGTTCCCTCTCTTAAAGGAAGACTTTCAATCTTGCGTCTTAGGATACCTTGGCCTTTTGCATTGGCAGCTTTCCATGATGCTCTTGCCTTTGGTGGTACAACTGAACCATCTGTTAGACTAGGAACTCCACCACCTGCAACACTATTGGTTGGTGCTTCTTCCTCAAGAGTTGATTTTGCTACAAATCTGCGACTAGCTTTAGCATATTCTTTCTTACGTATTTTACTTTTTTCATTCCAATCAGTTATATTTTTATCTATTTCTCTTTCTTTGGCATCACTAGTATAATGTTTTTGATCAAATTTTTCAATACTGTCTTTTGGGTTAACTTTTCTACCATCAGTAGTTGTCATACCAACATGAGGTTTTTGTGATAGTCTATGCCACACTTTCTTTGCACCTGGAGATTGAATATCATCTGACACCAATTTTTTTACGTGACCAGCAAGTAATAGGTGATGGTAGAAGTCATGGGCCTTGAGTGTGTTATTTGGATGACCAGCTAGATATGAAACAGTTAATTTCTTTTCCTTAGTATCATACTTTCCAGAAACATAAACATGAGGTTCACCAGTCTCTTTATGCATTGCCAAAAAACTAGCTGAGTGTGTACCACGATTATGTTTTATTATTTTCCTATAAATCTTATGGGTGGGAGTTGATCCAATTTCCTTGAACTCACCAAAATTTTTACTTTCAAGTCTCTTAGAAGTCTTACCTTTTCGGTAATCTTCCTTGCTACTATGAAGTGAGTTTTCGTCCTTATTATAATAAGCCATTTCAAATGGGGTTTCTTTAAGTACAAACTTTTTTCTCATTTTCTTCTCTTTTCGCTTGACAAAGGGCTTGACAAGTGTTATATAAGCTATGTCCCAGTAAATAATGATACCTTAGCTGGAAGCTTTAGATAGCTCTAAGACGCTTAGCTACAAAGAAATCCATTGTAAGAGAAGAATTCAAGTAATCCTTACCTCGTATTCCTCTAATCAGCTTAGGCATTAAGTTAAGATAGGTTAGGAATGATTTGAGTAATGGATAGTCTTCCTCATCTATCTTATAAAAAAGTATCCTAGATACTGCTTCTGGACCAAAAACATTACCTAGGACTATGATGTGATTCAGTATTAATCTTTCCTTCAAGTCTCCAGTATCTTTATATTTCCTGAATAATCTCTTGATATACTTTATCCTATTGAAGTCTTCATTGAACTCTGAGATTATGCAATTTGGAGTTGAGTAGCATTTCAGGGCATATATCATAAAGTTATCATCTGTCAAATCATCAAACATTCATTCCCTATTCCTTATGCATTGAGTAATAAGCTCCTAATGCTCTCTTGATCTTTTTCTTCTTACTGTCACCTTTGAATGTCTTGTTCTTGGAATGAACAAAATCATGGATGATAGTTTCTTTTGAGGTATTAGGAGTAATTTCTTCTCTAAAGAGCTTCTTAATCTTTCCTAAAAAGCTTGGATTGGATTGTCTAATTGTTCCCAAAACATGCATTCTATCATTAAGTTTCTTCTGAGCTTCTTCTGGATATTCTGGATAATTGGAAGCATAGTGAGCCTGAGCTGCTCGCTCTGCAGCTGCTAGGTAGGCCTTCTTACCAGTCTTATTATAGGAATCAATATGTTTATCAAATTCACTCTTAACATCTGGTTCAGGCATATATCTTTTGGTGGGTGTTGGTTTGACTAGTTTGTATTCATGCTTTCCAAGATCAATAGGTCTTGGTGCAACTGTCATCACGGGTCTGTGATTGATAGTGGTTTCTTTCTTTGCTTCTTTTGGAAGTCTTCTGATATTGCTTGCCATATTGAAATGAGTTTTCTTTGCATCCTGTAATACCTTTTCTGCGTCTTTCTTACTCATTGGTTTTGGTCTTGGCATTTTCACTTTGCGACCCTGCATGGATGCTTCCATACGTCTTGCATCTAGGATTGTTCTGCGTTCAGCTGGTGTTAGACGTGCTTCAACCAAATCTGGTTTCTTTGCTCGTGCTCTTTGTATAATCTTTCTCAATGCATATGCTCCTGCTATTCCTGCACCAACTATTGGATGAGCTGGCCATACTGCTGCTCCTGCACCAGCGGTTGCTGCGATAGTTGCAGCGGATGCAATAGCTCCACCCCACTTGGTCTTTGCACCAGTAGCATGTTTCAAACCAGATAATATACCTTCACTCAATTCTTCTGGTGATACAATTCTGCACTTTGCAATACACCAACCAGAAACTGTATTCCAGGTAAATACGATTGTATAAGGACTAGGATCCTTTGTTACAACCTCACCTTGATCATTCATTCCAGATATTTCACCAAACTGTTTCAATACCCAAGAACGTTCACCACTGCTACCTTCCATGAAAGGTGTGGCACCAACGTTGATATGATAGTTTGCCAAGACTTTTCTTGCCTTAGTTAATGCGTTGTATGGTGTCAATGATGCACTTAATTCATTGGCAAGAGTTTGGTTGATATGATCCCTAACTGCTGGATTATCAATATCAACCAAAAATCTCTTTACTGTAGCTGCCAATACAACTTCTTCATCTAGAAAAGTCTTGAACGATTTAACCATTATTATGTTCCTGGAAAGAATACGTTGTCATTATCGTCGTCACCAACCATTGAACCCATTGCTACCAATGTTTCATAGTTTGTGCGATCACCTCTACCACCAAGAACGATGGTAAATGTTGCGTTTGAAATAGCTGCAGGGCCTGCAACTGCGATCAAAGTAGAGTTGGAATACAATGAACCACCATCGTTTACTGTGATGCTGTTGATTACATTCCATTGTGCATTAGTTGAATAAGACTGCATAACGTTTAGTGTGTTAGCAATGGTGAATGAAGCATTTGCTCCAGTTCCATCACCCAATACACTTCCATCTGTGAATCTCAAGTAACCTGCTGCGTTATACCCTGTACCACCAGACCAACCAATTGACTTGATAGGTCCTGTTCCAATCTTCTGGCTTACCCAACCAGCATGGACAACTTTCTTTCCATGTCCAGTATTGTTTGCTGCTTCTGTAGCAGAAACACCATATACCTGACCGTAGTAGGTATTTGTATTAGCAGCTTCGCCATGAATTGTTGAACTCGATGTGACATTTGTGGTATTAGCAAATACAGGCTTCTGGTTACCAGAAGCAGTATCTATATTTCCCCAAAGCATATTTGATTCTCCTTTAAGATTTTGTTTGAATATTTAT
>ERZ724526.479-NODE-479-length-23138-cov-4.762293_pt1 | contig 23138 bp, 44 predicted proteins | sample MGYA00376059_ERZ724526 | MGnify/ENA primary metagenome ERZ724526 (study PRJEB28724, sample SAMN07190883) | activated sludge metagenome | isolation source: activated sludge of sewage treatment plant in Hong Hong | place: Hong Kong | collected 2016-03-17 ...
TTGATGAATTGAAAAACCACTATTACGGAACTCTAAAAGAAACTTATAGGCTTTTGCAGGACGATGGGATATTGGTTTTGAAATGTCAAGACGTTGTTTCAAGTGGCAAGAACCATTTTAGCCATTGCCTTGTAATGAATATGGCTTTGCAGGTTGGATTTTATCCAAAAGATTTATTTATACTTATGGCTAAAAACAGGATAAATAGCTTTAATGGTGAGAAATGGAAAAACCAATATCACGCCCGAAAGCACCACAGTTACTTTTGGGTTTTTCAGAAATCAAAATGTAAAGTGAGCTATGAATTTTAAAATGTGCGGTGGGCATTTTTTCTTTTTTTCTTCCACAAATGTCGAAACGAAGAACGTCTGCCCTATTGCCTATAACGGTTGGGCTTTACGCTGTTGCCTTTTGTGCTGTTGGATTGTGCGTTGGCAAGGCAATAGAGTAAAACCATTGTTGTAGGAAGTGCGGTTTTAATGTAAAATGTAAATTATAGTAATATGAGTAATAAAAAAATAATATATGATAGATTCAGAAGCCTTGCAGGGTTTCTATGCGGTTATCTTTCAGTAGATAAAGAAAAAAGAGAAAGCGAAGATTGGAAGCAAGATTTAGCTGGAATACTTCGTAGGCACGCTGATATAAACAACCCAATAATTCTTACGGATTGTAAAAAATGTAAAACTACAGTAGAACTAAACTGGCTTGAATACGAAGAAGACGATAATTCAGGCGGATATTATTATTGTCCAAAATGTTCAGCTAATTACTTTGACAATAAAGGGAATGACGCTTATACAGAAGTGGACGAACACGAAGAAATGCAAGAAGAAGAACGAATTGAAAAACAATTAGAAAGTCAATTAGAAAGGGCTGCAAGTTGCACTTGTGGGGCATATCAAATTATAGGTATGGTAGAGCCTATTCAAGTCGCTGACTGTTGCTGTGGTGCTGGGTAGCATTTCCTACAACGGAAAAGGGCTTGGCGAAGGTGGGCTTGTAGGATGCTCAATTTTAGCAGAATGTTTCTGCCCACTTTTGCCAAACCCGTGTTATGTGTAGTTGCGGTTATTTATCAGTGAAATTGAATTGAAAACGAATAAAAAAGAATTAGAAAAAAGAAGCGATGGAATTAAATAAAATACACAACGAAGATTGCCTAAATGCTTTGGCAAAAATACCAGATAATAGAATTGATTGTATTATCACAGACCCACCATACGGAACGAAAACAACTTTTAGAGATGGTTGGATGGTTGGCGAAAGAAGTAATGTAATGCCTTTGGTATTGCCTGAACTATTTAGAATACTAAAGCCTGATGGTGCTTTTTATTGTTTTACTTCGTTTAGCAAAATGAGTGAATGGCTTTTAAGATTTGAGCAGTATTTCAAATTACATAACATTATTATTTGGGATAAAGAAAGGCATAGTGGTTGCTATTCTTCAAATGCTTGGCAATACACTTGGGAAGGTATTTTCTTTGGAACTAAAAACAGCCGACAAGTTAGAAAATATATGCCTGATGTAATTAGAAGCACACAAAAGGGAAAAAAGAAGGCAATGGAAAAGCCTGTGGATATTTTGCAAATGCTGATTGAAGCAAGTACAGACAAGGGAATGGTAATACTTGACCCATTTATGGGAACTGGAAGTACTATTGAGGCTTGTATTAGAACCGAAAGAAACTATATTGGAATAGAAATAAACAAAGAGTTTTATCAGCATACAGAAAATCGTATTTCTTCTTTGTGCGGTGGGCTTTTTTCTAATTCTTTTTCAACCGAAAGTTCAATTGAAACGGAATGATAGCAATTACACATAACATCTGTATTCACGAATGTTAAAATAAAAAACTTAAAATGATTTGCGAAAAGCACGGTAAATTCATTCCAAACGGTCAGCATTGCGGTGAATGTTGGAATGAATCAAAGTTCATAAGTAAAGCAGAATCCAAAAAGGTTAATCCTAAAATTAAGCCTAATAACGATATTTCAAAGGTTAAAAAGATTAAAATCCCAAACACCGAAAAACAAACCTTTGAGTTAAAAAAAATAGCTCAAAACAAGTTTAATGCTTTTATACGCAAACGTGACGCAAAAGAACTTTGTATATGCTGTAAAAAAGGCAAACCAGAACACGCAGGACACTTTTACAGTGCCGGTCATTACAATCACTTACGGTTCAACGAAGATAACGTACATGGTTGTTGTATTCGCTGTAATTACTATCTTAGTGGCAATTTAGGAGAATACAGAAAAAACCTTGAAAAAAAGATTGGTTTAAAACGTTTGGAACATTTGGATTTTTTGGCAAAAAGTACTAATAGCTCCAAAAATAACAGATTTCAGTATTCAGCAATTAGTGAAAAATATAAAGAATTCTATAAAAGAAACTTATAAATATATACTAATAATCAAAATATGTGTATATTTGTGGTATCAATAAATCATCAAATGATAATGGCGAAATTATCAATTAACAATAGACTCTTATCAAGAGGGCAGACCAGACAAGCAGTGATGAGCTTGATTGACCATAGAAGTATGGATTTGGCTTCCCTCTTAATAGGAGTCTTTTTTTTTGCTATATGTTAGATATTTTTACATTAATGCGAAATTGGTTTAATTGGTGTTTTGATAATCCAGACATCATAAATCCTAACCATACAGCATTATATATGTTCTGTATAGAGCATAATAATAGAATGGGTTGGAAAACAAAATACGGATTACCAACAACAATGGCAATGGAAGCGATAGGTATAAAATCCTACAATACCTATAAAAAAACCTTCGACGATTTAATAAAATTTGGGTTTATAAAACTGATTGAAAGTTCAAAAAATCAGTATTCAAGCAACATAATTGCCCTATCAATTTCTGATAAAGCACTTGACAAAGCACTTGACAAAGCAACTGCAAAGCACTATACAAAGCAACTGCAAAGCACTATACAAAGCACAGGCGAAAGCAATGATAGTATAGATATACATAATACTATAATACAAAATACTGAAATACCAAATACAGAATACATTAAACCAGAAACAAAAAAACCAAAAGATTTAATTTTTACCGAAATGGTAAAAATTTGGTTTGATTGGTATGAGTTTAATTTTCAGCTTAAGCCAAAATTTAGTAAAGTTGATGGAATCAAAATAAAATCAATTAGAACTTACCTTGAATCTGTAATTTCTGCAAAACAACCATTGACCGATGAACTTTTATTTGATGGATTTAAAATAGTTCTTGAATATTCGTTAAAACATGAATTTGTTTCAAAAAATGTGAGCCTTCAAATTATTGAAATGAAATTAAACGAAATTATTGCGCTCACAACAAAGAGACCAAGCAACAAAAGTTCAAAACAAGATGATGCAATGTTAGAAGCTAAAAGAATTTCAGAATTAAAATATAATAAAGACAATGGAATACGGAACTTGGAATAGTGAACCATTTTTAAGAGAAATAGAATTTTCAAAAAGATCAGATCTTTTGATTGACACAATTGGAAGATATGCCAAATGGAGAAACATATTGATTGATGGAATAAGGCTTAATGAGATTGTAGAGTTTATTTTAGATGAAATAATCAATATACCTAATTTGAAGCTTTGCACAATAAAATGGGCAATAACAAAATTTACCGATGTAAATAACCAAAATATTTCTGCTTCAATTATTATGGACATGGTTAAAAAAGGCTATCAAACCGAACTCCATAGGTCAATTTTAAAAAGATGGGATTTAGAAGACCAACAAAACCGGTTAGCTACTTTGTCAGATATGCAAAAAGAAGAACTTAATAAAAAAGCTCGTTTGGATTCATGGAACAAATGTATAGAACTTTGTAAAAATGGTCAAAACATAGAAGATCCAAACTGGATTAATGCAATTAAGTATTTATCAAAAGATTTAGCCTATCAACCTGAAAAAAAGTTAGTCCAACACTTTGAAGATGTTGCAAAAAGCATTATATTTGCTAAAGTTGAACAGGACAAATCAGACGTAACCAAATCAAGGGATCAACACAAAGCCAGTTTAAAAGAATCGCTTTTAATAGCAGCTAACAACATCGAAGGATCGGACATTGAAAGTAGAATAATCCTTTTGAGGCGTAAATTAATTTGTAAGGAGTATATTTTAAAAAACGTAATTGATGCCAATTATTAGAAAATTCTAATTATTTTAAATTAAAAAACATATACAACGTGTTATTAAACTGTTATACATTTACACATTAAACAAACAAAATGGAATACGAACAATTTTTACAAACAAAACAAAAAAATCACATTTTATCTGGATTTGATATTGAAGAATCAGATCTAAATGAAAACATGTTTCACTTTCAAAAATTCATAGTTAAACGAGCATTAAAAGCAGGTAAGTATGCAATTTTTGCGGATTGTGGACTTGGGAAGAGTTTAATGCAATTAGAATGGGCTAATCAAGTATGCAAAAAAACAAATGGAAGGGTTTTAATACTTGCGCCTTTGGCAGTAGTAGCTCAAACAAAACAAGAAGCTAAAAAATTTAATATTTCTTTGAATAATATTGATGTTGATAATTATGAGCAATTAGACAATATAAATAGCCTTAATTATTCAGGAATAGTATTAGATGAAAGCAGTATTTTAAAAAATTTCGAAGGAGCTACAAAGCAAAGTATTTTAAATAAATTCAAGCTAACACCATATAAACTAGCCTGCACAGCAACGCCTTCACCAAACGATCCAATGGAGCTTGGTAATCATAGCGAATTTTTAGACGTTATGAGCCGCAATGAAATGTTGGCTATGTATTTTGTTCATGATGGGGGTGAAACAGCTAAATGGAGATTAAAGGGTCATGCTATAAAATTGTTTTATCAATTTATTGGAACATGGGCAATAATGCTAAACAAGCCTCAAGATATTGGATTTTCAATGGATGGATATGATTTGCCAAAATTAAATTTAATTGAGAACCAAATTATAACACCTAAAAGAGAGAATGGTAGTCTTTTTAATAGTTGTATAATTTCAGCTACAAATTTTAATCAAGAGTTAAGGCTAACAAAATTTGAGCGATTAGAAGAAGTTGTAAACATAATTAAGGATAAGCCGGATGAAAATTTTATTATTTGGATCAAGCAAAATGAAGAAGGCGAAGCATTAAAAAAACTATTGCCGGATGCTATCGAAGTTAAAGGAAGTGATTCTAATGAATGGAAAAAAGAAAAACTACTTGGATTTGCAAATAATGAATTTAGAATTTTAATTACCAAAACTAAAATAGCTAGTTTTGGAATGAACTATCAAAATTGTAGAAATCAAATTTTTGCTAGTTTAGATTTTAGTTTTGAGGGTTTATATCAAGCAATTAGAAGGTCATATAGATTTGGGCAAAAACAAGAAGTAAATATTTATTTAATTACAACCGATACAATGGCTAATGTAAAACAAGCTATTGACACAAAACAAAAACAATTTGAAATTATGCAAAATGAAATGTCAAAGGCAATTAATCTAAATTTATCTGGTCAACAAATGCAGCATGGCGATTTTGATATTACAGAAGAAAGTAATGAATACTATAAAATAAAAAGAGGTGATTGTGTTCAACTTATTAAAGAATTAGAAGATGAAAGTATAGGATTGAGTGTGTTTAGTCCTCCTTTTGCTGAATTATATACATATTCAAGCCACATTGAGGACATGGGTAATTCAAAAGACTATAATGAGTTTTTAACTCAGTTTGGATTTTTGATAAAAGAGCTTTATAGAGTAATGATGTCTGGTAGAAACGTTTGCGTACACTGTATGGATTTACCTATTCAAAAAGGCAAACACGGATATATTGGACTTAGAGATTTTAGCGGATTATTATTAAGGGCATTTGAGGATGCAGGATTTATTTATGCAAGTAGGGTAACAATATGGAAAGATCCAGTTGTTGAAATGCAAAGAACAAAAGCACTTGGATTATTACATAAACAAGTAAAAAAGGATAGCACAATGTCAAGGGTTGGTATTCCAGACTATGTTATGATATTTAGAAAGGATGGCGAAAGGACAAACCCAGTAACAAATACAGATTTAAGTGTTGATTTATGGCAAAAATATGCTTCACCGGTTTGGATGGATATTGACTACGGAAACACATTACAAGGATTTAGAAACGGTAGAGAAGAAAATGATGAAAAACATATTTGTCCTTTGCAGCTTGATACCATTGAAAGACTAATACACTTATATAGTAATAAAAAAGATACTATTTTTACTCCTTTTATGGGTATAGGTAGCGAAGTGTACCAAGCTATTAAAATGGGTCGTAAAGGCATTGGTTTTGAGCTAAAAGAGAGTTATTATGACTTAGCAAAAGCAAATTTACAAAAAGCAGTATTATTGGCTAATGCGCCTACTTTATTTGACCTTGAAACAATCCAACAATGACCAATCAAGAAGCATTTAACAAAGCCATACAATCCGTTAATTCAGGCCGTTATTCCTATAAAGATGAATACTGGCATGGAGCTGTAAGCCATTTAGGATTTGAATTAAAATATAGCTTAGACAAAGAAAAACAAAGTGTATTCACTCAAAAGGCTATTCAGATACTTAAAGACCTACTTAAAGAGATTTGTAACGATCCTAATGTACCAACTGATTCTGATTTGCACAAACAAGCCTTTAGCGAATTAGCAGATATTATTGCAGACCCAAGTAATCCAATTTACTCTGATGAGTTTATAAAACGAGCTACGGAGTTAAGGAGGGTATTGATTTGTATTGAGTATATAAAGCAAAATCATAAATAAAAACAAAATGACAGAATTAGAACTTTATAAATATATCAATGAAAATGACATTGAATGGACAAGGCAAGACAATCAAGGGAATACGGACGTGATGATATTTCCATATTTGTTTCAATTAGAAGACTTTTGTGAAATTATTAAAAATTATGATATAGACGAGGGTTTAGAAATGAGACTTAAAAATGGTTATGTTGCAATTTGGATGAGTGATTTATGCGAATACTTTGGTATTGATGTTGACAAAGTATTTATATAAAACTAATCATTTATAGTAAAAATATAAGGTTAAGCCTTACTATAATGATATAAATAATAATAATTTGATTAACTTTGTAAAAAATATAAAATATGCAAACCGCAAAAAACTACTTATTTTTAGTCTTAATTTTGGTATTTGGGAGTAACTTAAATGCCCAAATTGGTGTAAATCCAACAAAGTCAGCTTATGTAGATCCTGAGGTTAAGAGATTAATTCAAGGATTAAAAGCAGACTATCAATACCAAATAGATCAATTAACGACAAGAATTGAAGCTTTAGAAGCCGAAAACACGAATTGCGATTGCTGCCAATATGAACTAACATATTACGAAGTAGGTCAAAATTACGAATGGATAGATGAAAACGATGTACCACATTATTTGACCATTCCTGAAATATGGATCGAACTTCCAGAGGCTTGTATCGGAGCCAAATCCATAATGTTTATGCTTGATTTTGTTTTGTACTTGGAATATACTCAACAAGATGGATGGAAAATAATTAAGGCGGTTAGGGCTATTTATTAGATATTTTTTATGACAACAAAAGAAAAAATAATAAACCAAAGTATTGAACAAATACAAAAGCAACTCAATGAAATAAACTTCATATTAGAATCCAATCCTTTAAGTGAGATATGCAAAATAAGAGCAGAAGCACAAAAATTGCTTGAAGAAAACAAAACTATCGATCAAAGGACAAGTAATGATTTTGTTTCAAAAATTGAAATATTGGCAAAACGAGAAAAGGAACAATTTAAAATAGCTGAAAAAGGTAAAAATAGTTCAAAGTTGATTGATGAAAAAATATATCTAGAATTTGAGTTAAATGACTTGAAAAACGAATTGTTTCACATTAGGAGATTGGATAAATGAAACTATTTTTTACCGGATTTATCCAAGTTTTTTTGGTCTGCATTAACACTTATTTTATTTCAAAAAAGTTCTATTTAGGTGTTGTAATTTGCTCATTTTGCATTAGTTTTGTATGGTCATTTAACGTGACAAAAATAGCAATTTCAACTATTCAAGACCGCTTAATATACAGCTTTGGGGCTGCTTTAGGCGGCGTAAGTGGATTATATTTATCAATAAATATTTTAAAATGACTAAAAATATATGGTATGCTGTTTGTTTCTTTTTAGGATCTCTTTTTGGTTCATACGCCTATGATCTTGTTTATAAGAAACCAGAACAAGAAGAACAAACAGCATTATTTGTTCAAAAAGAAGATTCTATTATACTAAATATTGGTGATATTTGGGTATATGATCTTAAATTTGTAGAAAATCCATTCGATAGAACAAAATCCATATATAACATGAAATATAAAATATTAGATATAAAAGAGGGTTATATTTTATTTTGTATATATGATAATTATGATTGCGACTACCAAAGATCTGAAACAATATCCGAATTTATTAGGCATAAAATAAGAAAATCAAAATAATTTTAAATAACATATTAAATTAAAACCAAATGTCACAACTATTTAACGGATCAATTTACTTTACAGATCTAAGCGAACAAGCTAAGATACCACATTCTGCTTTTACTAGGGGCAAAAATAAAAAAGCCTATGTAAATGTAGAAATATGGATTAATGATGAACCAGATCAATACGGAAATCATTTACAGATCAAATTAAAGTCCGCAAAAGACGCTAAAGACAAAGATCAAAAGGTTTATGTAGGCAATGCAAAAAAATCTACATTTGGACAAAGTGAGCCTAAAAACGAAAAACCAGATCCTTTTAACGCTCCAATTGTAAATGACGATTTACCATTTTAATGATCAAAATATTAAAACTTTTTTGTATATTTGCCCTAATTATTAACGTTAATTAAATTTAAAATGAAAAAATTATTTTTGTTATTCTCTTTTTTGGCAGTCTTTGCCTTTAATATGTCTGCTCAGGTGGGCGTTGGATATGATCGAACCGTTGTAAATAACGGCTTATGGGTATCACAAAGCATTGATACTATGACAAACACTGACACTGTTATTAATTACGTATCTCGCAGGGATTACGCTAATTATTATGAATTGATAATTCATGTGTCTAGTTTAAGTGGTACGGCTTTAGATACTGTTTATCTTGAACAAGCTAGTTATGTGCCTTCGAGCTATTCAACTCCTTCAGACTGGAATATCTTAGAAACCCATGCAGTAAGTACAGCGAATAGTACTTGGGTAATTAAGAAAACAGGTAATACCGGCCCCGCTTATCTAAGGATTAGAAGTAAGTCGACAGGTACACAAAGCACGGTAATTAGAACTTACTTTGCGGCATGGAGAAAAACAACCTAAAAAATTTATGAACAGACGAAAAAAGGTAATTTATGAAAATAGATTGCCTTTTTTTATTTAAAAATTTAAAACTTATCTAAATGAAAACAATATATCATTCTTTATTTTATGTTTCAATGTTTTGCTTAATTATCTTTTTTGGAGTTAAATGTCAAGAAGATAGCAATATAAGCGTCACAAACCCTATTGAAAAAATCACTCCGAGTAAAGACCACAAAAAGCAAATAGAACTAAGTGCAAGGGCTTTGGGCGATACTTTATTCATTCCGGTGGCTTATGGTGGTGAGCTAAAAGTATATCCAAATACAATTAGACCGTGTTTCAATAAAAAAACAGGCAAAAGAGAATTTCAGGCAGTATTTTCAGGGGATCAACTTTTACCAGCTTGCAAATACCAACAAATCAATTACTTTGACAAAGTAAACATAGCAGACACAGCGTTAATTAGACCAAATGATACTTTTTATTTGTGCCGTAGAGTAATTAAGTAGTATTTTTAACTTTAAAAAATCCAAATGAGCGAATTAACCGAAAAGGGTAAAATAGTATTAGAGGAACTTAAAAAGGACAAAGGCAAAACACCAAAAAATACACTTGCAAAATTAATCCTAGCTAAATATCCTGGTATATTTACGAGTGTTGAAAATGCAAGGGATGCAATAAGGTATTATTCTGGGAATAGCGGCAAAAAAGATCGAAAATTTAAAAAAGTAGAACATAAAACACATACAAACGAGCAAATTAATGACCGTTTCTATTTTCCGAGCGATGCAGCCGATTTAGAAGATTACATACTAAAGCCAGGCAAATGGGGAATAGTAAACGATGTTCATTATCCATACCATGATACAAAAGCCTTAGAAATAGCCTTAGAGTATTTCTATAAGAACGGAATTACCAATCTGCTTTTAAACGGTGACTCAATAGACTTTTATGAAGCATCGGACTTTGAAAAAGATCGAAGCAAACGAAGTCTTAAAGATGAACTTTATGGCTTTAGGGATGAAATGCTCCCAGTCTTAATTAAACACTTTGCTAAAATAGTTTTCAAAGTAGGGAATCACGAATGGCGTTGGACTAGATATTTAAGAAAACAAGCTCCGGCGGTGTTTGGCTTTGAAGAGTTTAGATTGAACAATATTTTGAGATTTGATGAAGCAAACATTGGATTTGTAGATAATACCCAAAAGATCAAAGCCGGAAATTTAGACATTTGGCACGGTCACGAAATTAGAGGCGGTTTCTTTATTCCGGTAAACCCTGCGAGGTCTGCAATGGTTAAATATAAAGGTAACATAATCATAGGACATCACCACAGAACATCATTTGAACCTATGCAAATGGCAAATGAAACAGCTTATGGAGCGTGGTCAATAGGGGCACTATGTCATTTAAGACCTGAATACTATCCAACAGCTCACACCGTATGGAATCATGGATTTGGTGAACTTGAATTAGATCCGAGCGGTGAATTTCAATTTGAGAACATGAGAATCATTAAAGGAAAGGTTAGGCATTCATGATACCTGAATATGTTACATATTACGCCGTAGCTCACAAACTAGCTGGTAACGATGCTAGGGTTTTACTTATGGCACGTACAAGATCAAGGGCTATAAAACTATGGGAACATTTTAACCCTACTATAAGCTGGTTGGAGGCTAAAAAAGAAGGTTACGAAGTTAAGGCGTTTGATATAGATATTGATAAAAATTAGGTATGCTTTTTATGTGTTTTTGAATGATATAGTACGTGAATATGGCTGCATGACTGTTGTATGAATTAGATCTAATACCAATATCATATATCATACATTTTTAATATGTTTTATAACTATTTATGTGTATTTTTATATTTATTTGCAAATATTTATAAATAAGTGAACTATAATAGTTAGTTTTGAGTTTAATTTTAAAACAAACAAAATGACAGATTTAGAAAGTTTTATAGCAACATATAAGTAATTTGGAATTGACGTAAAGACAACCGATTTAGACGATTGTATAATAATTATATTACATACTCAAACTAATTATGACTATGATACTAATAGTGATAAATTTGGCGGTCATAGCAGCGTTCATTCTGAGTTAAATTTTACCAAAGAAGGAAAATTTATAGATCAAAATTTTTGGGTAGAATATGATTAAAAACACCCATATATAAATAGATATTTTGTATATTTGTACAACAATAAATAAGCCAAATGGATACCAAAACAACAGAAGAACAACAAGAAGAATTAGAGCTTAAGTTAAAATATGAAAAACTAGATTCATTTAAGGCTGAGTTAAAAGCATTAATGAATAAATACAATATTGAAACCGATGGGCATGATAATTATGGCGATAAGGAAGAATATTGCGGAACTTCTTATTATTTTTATATAGATGGATGTCCAATGTATGCCCAAACAGTTGAGGAAATACTAGAAGAACTAGATATAAAAACATAACATGAAAAAAATAATCTTTGCCTTTTTACTATTTTTCACATTTTCAAGCTGTTACAAAACAGTTGATGAATATTGCGCATATTGTGTAGATGCATCAAACGAATTGGTATATCTATTTACTATTTGCGATTATGATAAAGTAATCCAACAAGAAATAGCAGAATACGAGCAATTGACCGGAAAAAAAACAAAATGTAAATTTGTAAAGCAATGAACTTAGAAGGAACGCAAACACTTGGATTGATAATTGGTAAACTTATAAGCCAAAATGAGCATATAAGCAAATCGCCAGGTAGAAAATGCAGAACGTGCAACCAAAAAATAATATGGGGCGATACTTGTATAAGCCAAACATATTTATTGGTAAATAATCCTAAAAAATTAGGTGTTTCTTATCATGTTAATTGTTTCAATAATACTGAAAAATGAAGCTAAACCAATTATTCGGAAATCCCGAATTAGTAAAAGTAAGCGATCTTAAACCATACAATAAGAACGCAAAGCAATTTGACCAATCGGTTTATAATGACCTTGAAAAAAGTTTTAAGGAATTTGGAGACGTTGGAACGTGTTTATGTGATATTGATGGAACTTTAATCGATGGAAACACACGGTTAAAGTTTTTCAAAGACAATGACATTGAATTTTGTTATGCCCGAAAACCGAACAAAAAACTAACAGAAAGGCAGTTCATAAGATTGAACGCAATTCTGGACAATATCGGAAACAAACCCGACTTTAGCGTAATTGAAGTTGAAATTTTGGAACAGATTGAAGCGGATTATGATACGGTGGTGGTTCATATTGAATCAATCCAAGAACCCGAAAAATAACCAAAAGAAGATAAAGAACCTACCTTTAATTTTACTTTGGAGTATTCAGAGGATGAATACAGAATGTTAAAAGAAGCCATTAAAAAGATTGGCAAAACACCTGAGCAAATTTTTTACCAAGCAGTTATTTGATTATGAACAGCAACCAAGAAGAAAAAAACGATCTATTTGATGAGCAGGTTAAAATGGATCATAAAACAAAGGTAGATACCGGAGTATTCAGAAGAGTAGATAAAGAAGGTAATCTTTGCTTTATGAAAAATATTAACGGCAAATTAGAGGTGGTAAATAAGATAAGACCAATCCAAAGACCAATTAGATGTAAAAACTGCCATTGCGACAACGGCCAAAAAAATGAATTAAATGACTAATCACAAATAAAATGAACAATCTATTATTATCAACAAGTATAGCAACCAAACACGGATCAATGTTTGTTAATGCAAGCAAAGACGAATATAGTATATATTGCTACTTTAGTGCATTTCAAAAGAAAGGAGACAAAGATATGCTTGTTTATATTCCATTGATTGACCATTATAGCCAATATAAAATTGGTAGAGATGACCCAGATAATTTGGTTAAAGCAATGGTAAAGCACTTTATTCGTATATTTTTAATTGAAGAAGGGATTGAAATATTTTTCAATAAATTATATCAAATTGCAAAAGAAAGATCCGAACCAGAATTAGAAATGGAATTATTGAAAACATATGATATTATGAAATTCAATAGTGAGGACTTTAAAAATGATTTAGAGCCACACGAACCAAAAAATTAAAGCAAATGAATGTAGCAACACGAACAACTAAAAAACTAATAGATAAAAAGGCTTTTAAGATTAAAAAGTTACATCAAGAAATTGCCTTAATAAAGACAAATAACGAATTAATTGTATCAGATCATGCCATGTTAAGATACTTAGAAAGAGTTTTAGAAATAGACTTAAAACAAATTGAGGGCTATATTTTAAGCGAAAACATTAAAAATATGGTATCTAAATTAGGAACTAGCGGCAAATTTCCACATGAAAATGGTTTTCAGGTGGTTATTAAAAACAACATTGTAACAACTATAATTAAATAAAATGGAACCTATATTAAAAAGTAAAATTGAAAAACCAAATATATGAATATCAAAGATTTAACATTTAACCAAAAAATAGGATTATTAAAAACCCTAAATGAAACTTACACTACTTATGGTTTTGGAGAGTCTTTAAGCGATAAGGCAAAGAAACTTAGCCACAGTGTTTTGGATAGCTTTGAAGATGAACCACAAAGCCAAAAATTAGGTGAATTAGTTGGACTAAATAATGAATTACAACCTAAAGACTTAGAAACTATTCTAAACGAGTTTGTAAAAGTACATAGATTGAATATATCTTTAGATGCTATTAAACATTATGCATCTAGAGTTATGTATATGTTTCCTGAATTAAACAAAAATAAAGAAAAAATGTACTCAAAGGATGACATTATCGCAATATTACCAAAAATGAGAGATAATTGGGTTCCTAAACATGAAACCATAGTAGATTCATTTACGCAATACATAACAGAAAACCTATGAACCTAAGCGAAGCAGTTAAGATATTTGAGCCATTCCATAAATGGTGTCTTGCAATGGTAGATCCAAATAGCGATTTAAAAGACTTTGAAGAATATGATGAATTGCAAGTACTTGAAGCTCAATCAATAATCTTAAACGAAGCTAAACAGAACCTAGCTTTTGAAATGAGCGTAAAAGATCCGGCAAGTGAAACCAAAACAAATTAACAAATAATGGAAAAATACAGAACAGCAAATGAATTATATGAAATATGCCAAACAAAAGAGGCTATGTTAAACGCATCGTTTGAAAGGGCTTTAAAGAAAATGAGATGGGCAGCAGAATCAGGTCAATCTCATTATACCATAATGGGCAGTGATTTTGCCGATCTAATTATGGATTCAAATACCGTTAAAAAATTACAAGAATTAGGGTATTCTGTTGATGAAAGTTGCTCACCTAGATATATAGGAGTTTCTTGGAATAAAAATAATCAAACCAAAACAATGTGAAAATGAAAACTAAACACAAATTAAAGCTTTTAAGTATATTGCCAAAAGGATTTCAAGAATATGAAGATTTAAGGAAATCATTATTTTTAGAGGCAATGGGCAATACAACCGAAATCCAAAAGCCTGAAATTGAAACCAAGTCCGAGTCAATTACAGAAAGATTTAACGAAGGTGACTATGCTGAGATAATTTGGGATAGTTTCGGTCATGGTTATAATACTGGCGAAATAGTAAGAATATTGGGTGGCAGTGAATTTAATCCAATTAATTATAAATGTGTCAATAAACGCAATAAGGTAAGATATTGTTCGCCTAAAGACATCAAAAAGATCCCAATCCAAAAAGAAAACCCAAAGGAGTTTAAAGTAGGGGATAAGGTAAGGGTTATAAGAAATTTAGGCACTATTTTAGAGATAGACACAATCCTAACCTTAAATCGTGTGGAACCTTTGGATGACTGGTATTTGGGAATGGATAAAGACGGCATAGGCTATCAATTAAGAAGCCTTAACATAGAGCATATATAAACAATGAAAAACAATAAAATAATGAGCATAGAAAAAGCAAAATAAATAATAACTAAGGTTATTCAAAGAGACAAAAACCCATTTTCATTATTTGAGATAACCGCAGCTATGTTTGAACAAGCATTAATTGTAGTTATGGCAGAATTAAGAGAATATGAAGATAACGAAGGTAATGCAAGAGCTAGTTAAACAATATATAATGAAAAACAAAATAAGAATAACAAAAAGCGATAATTCATTTGCAGCTGTTAATAATCCGTTTATATGGATATTGCCCCTTTTAATTATTCCACAACTTATAATGAGATCAACAAAAGGCTATCCACTTACAGAAAATCCTTTATTTTGGATGGTTGTAATTGTGACTATAATAAGTATAATATTGTCAGTATCGGTTCGTAAAGAAATTTCTTGCAACGACATTGATATTTTAAAGGTATTAGAATCAGAAATTGAATACTTTGGCGAAATAAACATATATTCAAATGATGGCTTTTTAAGTAAATACCCAACAAAAAAACATTCAGTTGATAAAGCCATTAAGCACTTGCAAAGAGAGCATGAATTAGGTCGTATTTGTGAAATAGAGGTTTTTTAATATATAAAAATAGTTGTATCTTTGCACAAAGCGATACCAAATGGCTGATAATGAGGAAAAACGAAGCAAAAACGAAGTAAAAAAAGGCAAAGGAGCCAATTTAATAGGTAAGGGCGGCCCGAATAACTTTGCATTACCAACATCCAAACAACCAAGTCCAGAAGCTAAATCGAACGGCTGGGCAGTCCGAAATAGACTAATCAAAGGAGCCAAAGAGATAGCAGAATTTGCAGAAAGTACAAAATCTCATACAGTAATAGTAGATGGACAAGAGTTTGAAATGTCAATGATAGCTTATGCTTTTTATAAGCAGTTGAGAAGGGCTATTGACAAAGACGATACAAGGGCATTTTTGGCTTATATTCAATCGACTGAAGGGTTCACCTCAAAACACGCCTTAGTTGGTGAAAATGGCAAAATAGTAAACCCTACTATTGTATTTTCTAAAAGTGAAGATGATATTTTAAAAGAACTTGGAACCTAATAACCACGTTTACGAACTTTCAGATAAGCAGCAATTAGCGTACATGGCTTTACATTCCACAAAAAGCCCATTTAATAGGGTTTTGTTTGGTGGTGCTGCTGGCGGTGGTAAGTCCTTACTTGGGTGTATATTTGAAATTACAAGACGTTTAGACTATTCAGAAACGAGAGGTTTTATAGGGCGTAAAGTCAGGCAGGATTTAATGAAATCTACATTTAAGACTTTTACCCAAGTTTACAATAAAATTGCGTTTCCACGTATAGGGCCAATGAAGTACAACGGTCAAACAGATACGGTATTTTTTCCTAATGGATCAGAAATACAATTTCTACACTTAGAAGAAAGTCCAAACGATCCAGAATTTCAAAGGTTAGGATCTTATGAGTTTACCGATGGGTTTATTGATGAAGTAGGGGAATGTTCAAAAAATGCTATTGACGTAATTTATTCCAGAATAAGGCATAACCTAATTAATGACAAAAAGGCTTTATTATTAGCCTCTAATCCTTCATACGGGTGGTTAAAAGATACTTGGGTATCTAAACCAGATGGAACCAAAATAGAGCTGCCATATAATTGGAAGTACATACAAGCAAAAGTAAGTGATAATCCAGATGTTAAATTTAGAGATGAATATATAAGGACATTGCAAGAAATGCCCGAATACCATAGATTAAGGCTTTTAGATGGTGACTGGGATTATCAAGTAAATAATGCACCTTATTATCCGCAATGGAGCGCAAATTTCATTGTGCCCAAATTAGAATACAACCCAAACAAACCCCTATTGTTATCCTTCGACTTTAACTACTCACCTTGTACGGCTGTATTAATCCAGGGTTTTGATGGATATTTAAACTGTATGAAAGTTATTCAAGCAGAGGGGGGAACCATGCCATTGATTAAAGCTATTAAGGACTACTTAAACTTAATAGGATGGAAGGGATCATACAGGGTCACCGGTGATAGTTCAGGACACAAACGAGATACAAGGTCAGGAGTTGAAACAGATTATATGTTGATCCAAAAAGAAATGAAGATACCCGATGGATGGATTAGTTATAATCAGCGTTCAAACATGGCGTTGGATCGTTCAAGGGATTTAATTAATTTGGGTTTTCATTTAGGGATCATTAGAATAAGCCGTGAGGGGTGCCCCGAACTAATCCAAGACTTGAACATTGCTAAACCCCTAAACGATAAAACGGCTGAATTTAAAAAGGATCGAGATAGATACAAATTGGACGTTTTGGACGCTTTTAGGTATGGTTTCCATCATTTTATCAAAAGTGATGACGATTGCAGGAATTTTAATAAGTTCAACATATAACCAAAAGAGGTTATTTTTCATATATTTATTTATACTTTGGCTTTTTAAATCATTGATTTATAGTTAATTGCAATTTATTAGAAAATTCTAATTATTCAAGTGAATTAAATATATACTATGTGTTGTTATTGTGTTATCTTTACAGTACAATAAAACAAAGCAAAATGACAAATTCAACACAAACAAAAAAAGTAACTTTAGCAACTGTTAAATCTTTTATCAAAAAGAACATTAATGATTTATACATTAGAATGGATTCGAGATTTGATGGAATGGTAGATTGTGTAATGCCTAATAGTGAGGCTAATTTCTCAAAAGTTGATCCAACAAAATTAGATTTTAGTAAGCCAGATTTTGGACTTGAAGGTTTTTGGCACGTTGGTCAATCAAGCGATTATTTTGAATTTTTCCAAGAAAATAATATGACAGGTTTTAAAGTTTCAAATTGTTGTGGATCTTCAATTTTAGCGATTAAAAAAGATTAAATGCCTAAAGAAAAACAAACACAAACAGGATTCCGATTAGATCCTGAAATTATGCCCAAATTAAAACAGATCGCAAAGGACTTGGATAGGTCTGTTAATTGGGTGGTGAATGATGTTTTGAAACAATTTGTAAATAAAGAGCAATGAAACTAATATTATTAGGCATATTTATTACTGTTTGTTGGTTTTTAGTAAACCTTTGGAATGAAACAAAGCAGACATTTAACGATGTCGATGATTTGAGTGAATTATAAACAATTAAAACAAAATGTCAAAAGAATCAAAAAACCCTAATTGCCATAATTGTAAATTTGCAGGCAATAAGTTTAAAATTTTGGGATTAACTCATTTGCATTGTGAAAATAAAGAACTTTATTCTAAAGAAGCGTGGGAAAATGAGGAGTTTAACGAATACGATACACTAAGAGTATGGTGGGATAAATGCAAAAAACATGAATTTATAAAAGACTAACCAATTATTTCTTAACGTGGGCCGGAATTGAAAAGCACGGCTCACATTTTAAAACTTTGAAAAATAGAACAAAATGGCATATGTACACGTTGATGTTGATTTAGATGAATTTGATTTAAGTGACTTAATATCAGAATGTAATTATAGACTTGAAAAGGCTAAAAAAACAAATAACAAAAAAATATTAGACGCTTTTAACGAACTATTAGTTGATAAGCCAAAGACAAATATTCTTATAGAGAATGTTTTAGATCAAATGAAATATGATCATATAGTAAAGGTTTTCAGTAAATACACACTTGAACAAATAGAAACATTATTACCTTTATAATCTAAATAAACCAAATGGATAACGAGCAATTAAACAGCAACTTAAACGAGTTAATCAAGAACCAAATAGAGATTTGCGAAAAACTTGATAAATTAGCTAAGCGAATCAAAAAGATTGGCAAGGCTAAAAAGGAGTCAAATTATGACTTGAATAATATCTTTGGTAATCCAGTTGAGCAATTTGATAAGATAATGTTCAAACAAGGCGGTGTTTTTGCAAAAGGAGCTGGATTAAAAAGCCCATTTGTTTGCGCCGGTGAAAGTATAATATCAAAGAAACAATCAGATCAATTAACACCAAAACAAGATCAAAAATACTATCTTTGTATAAAGGATTATGTAGACATAGTTAAAAATGGCACCATTTTAAAAGATATTGGTGGTCGAATATATATAAAAGATAACTTAACAAAAGATCAAGTATTTCTATGCGATATTAACTCATGTAAAGATTATTTCATCCCTATCCAACAATTTGAAACCCTAAAAGAAGGTCAAGAGATTGAATTTACTTTAAGGAATGGGAAGACGTATAAAGGTGTGATTTACGGCAGTATTGATAATTGTTTGGTAGGATCAATAAATGGAGGTAATTCTAAGCCTTTTTTAGACTTAAATCAAGATTTGTTTTATTATGATTTATGTAAGAAATATAAACATAATGAAAGTGGTTTAGATTGGCCAGAAGCTCCAACACTCGAAGACCTAACCAATGACATAAACAAGCTCATTACTTTGCCAGACTTATCAAAGGAAGCCAAAATAGATCAAAACGAATCAATAGCAATGCGAATCAAAGCAGATAAGTTGGTGGTGAGTTTCTTTGACTTGGTTAACGGATGGCAAGAAAGTGGATTAAAAGGCGAATTTGAGCTAAAAGACAAAACACTTTGGAATTATAAACCAGCATGGAAGCGCAAAGCAGCTATTATGGTAGCAATAAAACATTGTGAATTGTGGATTGAAGTTGCTTTTGGTCATGCAGCAGACGAGCCATTACTTATTAAATCACAACTTCAAAAAATGTTAAGCGAATGACAGATCAAACAAAAATAAACTACATATATAATGTATTACAGATTTTGGGTATTAGTTTAGACGCTAAACATATTGAAACGATTATTATTGCCTATAAATTAGTTTTGGAAAAAGGCGGCGAAACAAGTATAGATGACATTGTTAAAATAAAACATGATATAAATAAAAAATATCACGTTGGTAAAAAATAAGCGAATGAGCGATTTATGTGGATTATTAGCCTTTATGAGTTTATTGTACTTTATTTATAAATTTATTGAATTATTGGTTAAAGATGAATGAACGTCTAAAGCAACTCATAATAGTAGTATTAGGATGCTACATATACAACTGGTTGCAATTTATATATTGCAAAATAATTACCACATGGACAATGGAAGATACTAAAATATTATGTATATTTGTAGGCATTTTATTGGTGTCCTTTGGATGGATACCTTTTGCAAATTGGAGTAATAAAACAAAAACAAAATGAAACAAAAAGAAATTAAAATTCACCCAAACGGATTTATAGCAAGAGATCACAATAAACGCATTACATTTTTTCAAAAAGAAGAAAAAGACGGATTTATTATAGATTTTAAAAGTATTATCAAAAATAAAAAAGCTACACATACTTGCTATTCTGAAATAATAAAAGATAAAATAGGATGGGCAGTACTTCCAATTAGTAATGAATCAATGGAATTATTAGTAAATGGGTATCTTAAATTCAAAGAAAAACTAAATGATCAAAACCCCTAATTTTATTAGAAAACTGTTTTTTAAGAAACGCCAGGACTTATATTATATAGGCACATTTGGCGGACATGACTGGTATAGACATTTTAAGTTTGACCATAACATAACAGCACGTTATTTGGCTTTTAACGAAATAGCTCAAAACCGTGATAAGTTTGGCATGATGTCGCATGAACTTGATTTTGTCCTTTCAGAAACTTTAGAATGTCTTAAACGTAATGACATTGTAGGGGCTACCCAAATGATAGACGCTGCAATAGGATATAAACAATTAGAAGACTCAAACGATTGGGTCTTTAAAATGGTCAAAGAGTTTGTATTGATTGATGACGAGCCTATAAATGAGACAACCGAAAAACACAATAAGCTAAAAGCAGAAGCTTACAAAAACTATCCAAGTGTCAAGGTTTTTTTTTGCGAAGTTTACATGACTTTAATGAAGGAATCAAAGGACTTGACAGAAGACTTCAACTTGGAGGGGTATCTAAACAGTCGGCTCGTACAGGTAACAGAACTAATGTTTTCAAACGCAATGAAAAGGGGTTTATAGTTAATCCGGTTATTGAAGCAAACAAGATCAAATTAGCAGAATCCGAAACGTTGGATTTAATTTCAAAGATCAAAAACGTAAAGATTAGCGAAATAAGAAACTCAAAAGTACATGAGTATATTGAATGGATCATATTAATTAACCAAGAAGCTAAAAAGCAGAAAGCGGAAGCGGACAAAAACAAAAAGAAATGAAACTAATAAGCGTTCCTATTTTATAACACACTAAAGAATCAGAAACATTAGAAAATTGTGGACTATTAGTAAATGAAGATAACCTAGAAAAAAGCAAATTTATATAAATATTGACCAAATTGCAGTAATTGATGAAATTGACGATTTAAACGGTTCCCCAATTAAACATACTGGAATACATATAAACGGCGATATATATTTGTGTTCTTTGCCAATACATAATGTATTAGAAATGATTGAGAAAGCAAACGAAAAAAAATAAACAAAATGGAAATAATAGACCAATTAGAAGCAAAGCTAAAAGATAGCCTAAAGGAATACGTAGAAAGGAATAGGAATTTAAACCTAATCGTTAAAAGCATAAGGCTTATACCGATGTCAAGTTTTATCCTTATAAACAGATTAGAGAGAAGCGAATGTTTAATGAATTACAGACATATTCAGGATAAACAAATTAAAAAGACTTTAGAATTGCATAAAAAATATGTAAAGCAATACTATTTAGATACATTTTAATCAGGCAAATGTTCATTAATACCAAAACTTTTGTATATTTGCATACATTTTGTTTGTTATATTTTGTTTTGTGAGCCGCTCAGTTTAGGTCATTCTGGGCGGTTTTTTAAAAGTAATTTAGAAAGCTAAATTCATATTTCAAGTTTTACCTACCTTTCATAAGGTCGGTTTGGTTAAGGGGCGTAAAAACCCATTTTTAAAATGGATATCGTTGTACATATCAAATAAGATTGAGGCGTTATGGATTGCCGTCCTACGCCTTTTTTAAAAAAATTCTTTGTTAAACCTCTAAAAGTAGAGGTGAATTTTACCATACTTTGTGAAAACACTGGGCAGTTAATAGCTGCCCTTTTTAAAAGACCATCTTTTTTCTATTTTGTGATTAATAATTTTTGTAGTGATTGAGGGGTGTTATGTAAAAGTAACACCCTTTTTTATTCCTTAAATATTAGAAAAAAGCCTTATATTTGCGTATTAAAAACGTTTAATATGCCTGAAATTTTATCAGCTCAAACACTTGAAAAATTAGAAATTAAAAAACCCATGCAAGGGATTGTATCAACTTCTATGCTTCAAGATGGAAACGGTACGATGTACATTAAAGAGGGTTCTATTCTATATTCAGGGGTCACAGGTGAACAAGTAGGTACATTAAAATCTCGTTTAAAGTTCCCTTTTGAACGTCAAAAACTAATCGAAAACCTTTTAAAAAGGAAAATCCATGTTTCAAGCGATAAGGATCTAAGGGGTTCCGGTCTTGATATTCCATTCAATGAGATAGTTAAATTCTTTCATTTACAACCCTTTCAGGTGTTCCAAAATGCTGATTAATGCCAGATATTACTAGGAAGGGGATTATAGCAGAATTTGAAAGTACTTTTAATTCAAAAGGTATTGACGAAGCTATTAAGAAACTAGAAGAAACACTTAAAAAGATTGACAAAGTAAAAGATACTTTAGCTAAAGACAATTTAGGTTTTGATGAATCATTCAAGAACCAAGTAAAAAAAGAATTAAACAGTTTAGATGCTGTTTATGAGGAGTTCAACAAAAAATTAGCTGACAAAGATGTAAAATTTGCGGCTGTAAGAAATAAACTTTTGCAGTCTAATTTGGGTCTATCTGAGAAAGAAATTAAACAGTACT